>Ga0160433_100609_pt1 | contig 14707 bp, 12 predicted proteins | sample HID1972K_E0MG_FD_108235 | JGI IMG/M metagenome (GOLD analysis project Ga0160433, IMG submission 108235) | Enriched pill bug-associated microbial communities from UW Madison campus, WI, USA - HID1972K_E0 MG | ecosystem: Host-associated > Arthropoda: Insects > Digestive system > Unclassified ... | reverse complement strand
CGCGATGAATGATATTGTACCACGATACTAAAGAAAGCTATAATTAAGGCTAATCAAGAACTTATAAATTGGTATGCAAATAAAGTACCAGTTTTAATTGGTTGTTTTTAAAAAATGATCAAAAAAAAAGCACCCTCTAAGGATGCTTTCATTAATTATATAAAATAAGTTGATTAACTAATTTTAACATTAACTGCGTTTAAGCCTTTTTTACCTTGCTCAACGTCATAGCTTACTGTATCATTCTCACGAATGTTATCGATTAAGCCGCTTGAATGTACAAATAGTTCGCTATCACCATTCGATGGTACGATAAATCCAAAACCTTTTGTCTCATTGAAAAATTTTACTGTTCCTTCTTGCATTATATTATATTTAATTATCTGACAAAGATAGACTTAATTAATTGTATTACAGTATCCTATTTTGTTATTGTGACATTTTATTGTTTATGTCCACCTCTTCTGTCGATCCTTTGTCACTTCAGCAAGATGCAAAACATTATGATTCCGGCCTTGTTAAGCATATAATAGGTTGTAAACTTAAAAATATTCTTTATTGAAAGCGCCTTTATTATTTATAATTAATTTATCATAAAAAAAAATACAGCTATGGAAAATCAAGATCAAAACGATCATAACAAGCAAGGACAACAACAACCAAGAGACGATAATAGCGTTCAAAATCAACAAACAAAGCGTGCCGACGAAGATACGGAAAACGATAACAGTGATCTTGCAGGTAATGCTTCAGGTAATAGGGATGATGATGCAGTTTCTTCAGGGGGCAGGAGAACTGATTTTGCGGAGAATTCGGCTGAGAAGGATTCATCCTTAGCCTCAGATGGTCCGGTCAGTCAGGGAGAAGGGAAGGACGGTGCGGATCTGGACGACACTCAAAGGGATGAAGAATCTGAGACTGATGAGTAAAAGCTAAGATTAGCAAGAAATAATGGTATTTGTATTATTTACAGAAGATAAGTATTTTAATTCCTAATGGAGTTTGAATACTTATCTTCTGTTTGTATAATTCTTGTTTTAGTATTGCATATTGGCGTCTTTTTTAAACTCCTTTTTCAAATAGTAAATGCAAGACACAAAAATAATTATGGAGATCCCAATAGCGAATGTGAGATTTGTAATTCCTCCATATATTTCAACCAAGGAGTCGTTTATGGATAACTTACTATCAAAAAAGAACCGCATTGAGAATCCAAATAAATTAACCGCGGCATGCATTATTATGGTGGGTAGTAAGCTTCGCGTTTTATAATAGACCCAACCTGAGAAAATACCTAATATGAATCCGGTTACAAATTGCCAGGGATTTAAATGAACCAAACCAAATAGGAGACTTGATATCAAGATGGATTTAAAGGGACTGTAATTCTTTAACAAACCATCTAGAATAATTCCTCTAAAAATTAATTCCTCTAAAATGGGTGCTGCTATAACCATTAATGTAAATGTAAAAAAACTGGATCTTGTCGCAATTTCCATGAATATTTTTTTGAAACTTTCTGGTATAGGGATTAAGTTTCCTATCGGCGATATAACACCAATTAGGAGAGCTAAAGCTCCTATCGTTACGAAAGGAATTATCCGATTATTTTTAATTTCCAGATTAAAAGAGTGATTATCACTTTTTCTTTTTCTGATTGAATATACAATCCATAAAGGAATTCCGATTCCAACAAGATAATATACAAGCGTTGATATTTCTTTATCAAAAAACTTAGCTAAAAGGAAATTAACAGGGCTCAGTAAAAGCATTCCTAATATTACAATGCCTGTAATCCCAAAGCTTTGAGATACATTCGGATAATTGTTAAGTGTCGGTTCTGTCATTGGTTCGTGATTTTTATGGTCGTACACAAATTATATTTACGAAGCGGTTTTCGAAAATAACTATGGGATGTATTCGCTTTACGAATATATATAATAAATTGTTATTCCTGATGCATATTGAAATTCGGTGCTAATTAAGTAAATTTTATAATGAGAAAATAGTTGCGATTAACAATAATTCTATTTTACTTTGTATTTCAAAGTTCTTTTAAATGGAAGAAAAAGATATTTATGCTGAGTTGAGTTCTATCAGGAATCTGATGGAACGTTCATCCAAATTTATTTCCCTAAGCGGGCTATCTGGTATCATGGCTGGCTTTTATGCGCTAATAGGGGCCTTTATTGGTTATAAAGTTGTTTACGCCCATAATAATGGGTTAACTCTTAGTAATCACTATGCAAATGATCCAGCTGCTTGGAGGTCACTATTTTTTATAGCCGCAATAGTGCTCGTTCTTTCCTTGTTTACTGTAGTGTGGCTTACCATTCGTCAGGCGCGAAAAAAAGGTGAAGATTTTTGGAATCCTGTTAGCCGGCGTTTGTTGACGAATCTTTCTGTTCCACTTATCACTGGTGGATTGTTTATTTTGATTTTGATTTTCAGGGGATATTATGGAATTATTATCTCAGCCAGTCTGCTTTTTTATGGAATGGCGCTTATAATAGGAAGCCAATACACTTTTACTGATGTAAAATGGCTTGGTGTATGCGAAATTATTTTAGGACTCTTGGCAGCATTAATTCCCGGATTGGGATTAATATTCTGGGCAGTAGGTTTTGGAATATTGCATATACTTTATGGTTCAATCATGCATTTTAAATATAATCAGTGAAGTTATCATTAGAACAGTTTGATAAAGCTTTTGAGAACAGGGTACGCCTTCAAATTATGAGCGTATTAGTTGCTAATGAAAGTTACGATTTTAACTCTCTGAAGGAACTTTTGCAAGTAACGGATGGAAACCTTGCTTCTCATTTAAAAGCATTGGACAAGGAAAAATACATCATGGTAAACAAAAGCTTTATTGGCCGGAAGCCAAACACGCAATATAGTGCCACTAAGATCGGACGAGAAGCATTTAAAAAGCATCTGGAAGCTCTTGAAAATTTAATTAAACAGCAGAAACTTTAATATTTTTTTATTTATTCACTTTGTAATTCAAAGTACTTTCAACTAAACAGAAATGGAAAATCAAAAAACAGTTATCAACGAATTAAGCAGCTGGTTTGGAGAATCAGTTTTAATTAAACTTGGTCTTATCGGGATATTAACCCTGCTCTTGCTCATTCCTTCCTCCCTGGTGCAGGATTTGATTTTGGAGCGTCAGGCCAGACAGAAGGAGGTTCTTTCAGAAATATCGGATAAGTGGTCTGGCAGTCAATTAGTAGCAGGGCCGGTTATGGTAATTCCATACAAAACGTTGATAAGTGAAAAGGATGCGGCCGGCAAGAGTACCTATAAAGAGATTACAACCAACATTCATATTTTGCCTGAGACACTTACCATAGAAAGTAAGGCAGAGCCAGAGGTATTGCATCGGGGAATATTTGATGCAGTAGTTTATAACACCAAAATAAACGTTCGTGGAAAATTTAGTCCGCTTGAACTGAAAAAATCCGGCATTGACCCGAGTATGATTCTATGGAATAAAGCAGCAGTTGATATTGGTATAAGTGATTTAAAAGGATTAAAAAACAATCCGGTAATTAAATTGGCCGGTATAGATTATACCGTTGAACCGGATCTTACTTCTTTAAAATTATTTACAAATAATTTGATCATTCTCCCGGATTTAAGTACGGATAAAAATACGGCATTGAATTTTAGTTTCGATCTCGATCTGCGTGGCAGCAATAAGCTTAATTTTCTGCATCTGGGCAAAAACACCATAGTAACAGTTGATGGAAATTGGAATAACCCAAGCTTTACAGGCCGATACTTGCCAGAAGAGCGGAGTGTGACCAAAAGTGGATTTGCTGCAACGTGGAAAATGCCTTATTTTAACCGTTCTTTTCCACAACAATGGGTAGAAGAAGATGCTGTCATTAGCACAATCGACACTATAAAAAATAATGAAGCCAGTTTTGGTGTAAAATTCATTCTGCCAGTAGATCAATATCAAAAAACGATGCGTTCTGCTAAATATGCTATTCTAATCATTCTATTAACATTTATCTCACTTTTCTTTACTGAAATAATAAACAAAAGGAAAGTGCATCTGCTTCAGTATGTGTTGATTGGTGCAGCAATGACTATCTACTATACCTTGTTGTTATCATTTTCGGAACAGGTGGGGTTTAATATTGCATACCTAATCGCTTCGCTATCAACAGTCACGCTTATTGGCCTTTTCATTTTCGCTTTGCTCAATAATAGAAAGGCAGCTATACTCTTTTCAGGTATTTTGACTGTTTTCTATGGGTTTATTTTCGTAATCATTCAGTTGCAGGATCTTGCTTTGCTTTTCGGAAGTGTGGGTTTGTTTATTATTGTAGCTGTCATGATGTATTTATCTGTAAAGATTGATTGGAATAGAAAGCCTGCAAATGAATTGCCTAACTAGCTCTAACTAATAAGGGTAAATTAAAGAAGAGGCATTGCGTAAATGTCTCTTCTTTAATTGATTTTTAATTAAATATCGAGGAATTTTCCGTTGCTACTCTTTAAATTTTTTATTCAGGTCTCTCATCAGTTTTTTTACCACAGCTCTGCTTGAATTAAAGCCATTTGTTCCATTCGGACTTGATTTATATGCGTTTTATTCCCAGATAACCTCATCACTTTTATTAATTAGCTTTGCGATCAACACATAAGATGTACCACCCCATGAAAATGCTGTCATACCTTTTGATACAGTTGTTTCCATATTTAGTTTAAAATCGGCGTCAGCTTCACGGTCCACTACAGTCCAATATCCCCATTCCTTTAATCTAGAAACGAGCTCCTCTTGAGTTTTAATAGCATTTTCGTTTTTAGATTTATTTTCGACAAAAACTTTGTTGCCTTTTGCAAGAAGAGAATTCTCTTGCGCCGATACTTGTGTAATGAAAAGCAGTAAGAAAAAGCAGATAACATATTTTGCCATAACTGTTGTTTTAGAATTTATAAAAATTGGAGATTTTAAAATAACAAAGAAAAGGTTGTTCGGTTTTGATTATATTTAACTGTATAATTATAAGTACTCTTTTAACCAATCAAAATTAAAGCTCTTTGTCGTGCTGACTTTTATCCAGTCCAACATGCTCTGCTTCTGAGAAATTCTTAAGGTGCTGATCATATCTGTCATTTTTAACAGCAACAAAGAACCAAAGAAGGCGAATATTGAAACAGCCATCATTGCTATCACGTGAACTGTAAACAATCCGGTTTCACCAAAGAATAACCCGTTGGTTGTCACAGCGCTGTTCACAGTACTGTGTGCAAACACCCCGGTTAGAAGCATGCCAACCATGCCATGACAAGGGAAAACGTCAAGCGTGTCATCTATGCCTTTATTGGTTCTTCAGAGAACAATAAGGTTACTAATAATGACAGCTACAATACCCACGACTAATGAATGAGGGATGGTCACAAATCCTGCTCCCGGCGTAATGGCGACCAAGCCTACAGCCAGGCTGTATCTCATGTGTCAATAGTGCATTAGCCATAGTTGTGACATTGGTTGCGGGAGCTATCAGTGCTAGAACAAGCACGATCAGTAGAGCTCCAAAGGTATGTATCTTTTCATCTGAAATAGATTAGAGAGTTAAAGATATAGAGGATTAAAGAGTTTATTTATAAATAGTAATTCTCTGAATTTTGGCAGCGACCAGATGACATCATCCACAGGATCTAATTTATCTACAGCTTCGTAAGTTTCAGCAGGATGGTTGCTTTACCTCTGGAATGCTCCGGATCAAAATAGTTTGTAACGCTGAAATCTTGTTGTAAACATTTAGTAGGTAATTATTAATAACCGGTACTTCTACAGCTTGATGGCGGTGCACCTAATGCTATTGATGCCTATAGCTCGGAACCATTTTTGATCTGGTTGCCAGCTATGATTTCTCTGATAATTTTCATTAGGCTTGAATGCCGCTCGTTATTCATTTAAAGATGATGGAGGGACATGGGCATTGCGCTTTATCTGAGAGTGAATACGACAGCATAAGAGGCGAACATTTTAAAAATAAAGCGCAACAGGCTTTACAATGGAAGAATCTGTTACTTCTTTTACACTTTCTGTCAATCTAAAGTATGGTGGACTTATATTTATTCCCGAACCTAGGTTAGATAACGCGAAAAACGATATTTTAGGTTTTGATAAGGAAGATGGAACTTCTGGAAATCCGCTTCTCATTCTCTTAGCATTGGTGTACACATTTTAATGAAAGTATTTAACAGACTATCATTAATCCGCCAGCAGCTTTCGCCGAATATTCCACTGCATATGTTGTAGGTTTGCATTGACTTTCTCTTGCCCGAATACACAGTTGGCACTAAACAGGGGAAGGGCTATACGCAAATTTAATAAACCTTAGCGCAACCATCTCTTGGAAACCATCCTAATTATATGCTTAGAAGACGTGCATTTTTCCAAGTTATACACCATTATCCACCAAAAAAATAATTTAATATTTGATTTGTCAAATTAGATATTTTGTTTATGTTTGTTTCTATAGGCCTAATGTAAACCCTTTTTGAACCGAGCGGTTAATTCTTAATCATGTATGTAAAAATAAATGTAGAGTCTAAGTTAATTTCACGGCTTAAGGGTGGAGAAGAGGCCGCTTTTCGTGCGATCTACGATCAATTGCATAAGCACATTTTTCGTTTATTGTACAGCCTTGTTAAGGACCAGGAACAAACCGAGGACCTGCTTCAGGAAACATTCGTATGTTTATGGACCAACAGAGGTAAGCTGGAGGAAACACAATCATTGTACCCCTACGTATACCTCATAGCCAAAAGACTAGCCCTCGATCATTTTCGTCAGAAAATGGCGGATGTTAGGTCGAAAGTGTACTTCCGACAACACCAAGATGAAAATTCCAACTATACGGAAGAATCCATCAATGCTGCAGATCTAGATAGGTTTACGAAACTTGCTATTGAAACCCTGCCTAAACAGCAGCGATTAATCTTCATACTTAATAAAAATGAAGGGTTATCCTATGACGAAATTGGGGAACGCCTGCATATTTCAAGAAACACTGTTAAAAATCATTTGGTATGTGCTGTGAAGGCGATGAAAATCTATTTTATGAAAAATTATATAATATTCTTTTTCTTTTTCTTTCTGCAGTGATTTCCTAGATTACATCTTCGTTTTTTGTTAATGTTTTTGGACTGTATTCGTTGCTTCTTAACAAATTTATTAAAAATATTTAAAGTGGACTAGTCCGCTAGCCTGTGATATCCGTTTATTAGGGTGAAAGGTTAGTTATGGAATTGTATAAAAGAGTAGTGGATAATGAGTTTGAATAAAGATCGGTTACGTTATTTGTTTCAACAATATATGGCAGATACGATCAGCCACGAAGAACTTTTTGAGTTAAGCGTATATGTGAAGGACGTATATATGCAAGAAGAGCTGCAAGATATCATCGATGAGTTGTGGGCTAGTGTGAGTATAGAACACTCGTTTGCTCTAGCGGGTGATGTGGTTTACCAGAGAATAATAACGGATTGTAGGGTACAAGGAGATTTGTCAAAGCCAGTGGCAAGGATGGAAGTATCTTCCGGTATACGTTTGATAAGAAGCTATAAGGTAGTGGGGGTTGCAGCTTTATTTTGTATAGTTATTGGTTTGTTTTGGTATACGAATACAAATAAAGATTTATCATCTACACGCGCAGAAATGCATCAGAAAATACAACCAGAGCTTATATTGCCGGGAGGTAACAAGGCCATGTTAACGCTGGCGGATGAAAGTGTGATCATCTTGAATGAGGTGAAGGCAGGGGATTTAGCAGAGGAAGCGGGGATGCACATTATCAAAACAGCTGACGGGAAGCTTATGTATGAAGATATGGGATCGCAATCCGTTAAAACCGCTGTACCTGTATTTAACACCATTAAGACGCCGGTGGGAGGTGAATACCAGTTAATTTTGCCGGATGGTACCAAAGTATGGCTCAATGCTGCCTCTTCATTGCGTTTTCCTGCTCGTTTTATTGACGATACCCGTGAAGTTGAACTTATTGGTGAAGCTTATTTTGAAGTAAATAATCAGCTGTCGATCATCGGAAGGCGTGTTCCGTTCATTGTTAGGACAGCATCCGAAAAAGTAGAAGTGTTAGGGACGCATTTTAATATAAAGGCTTATCCTAATGAAGATGCTGCAAAGACCACTCTGGTTGAAGGGAGTGTGCGGGTATCTGTCAGCACGGATGACGGAAACTTTTCTCCTGTTATTCTTAAGCCTAATCAGCAGGCCGTTAGTGCGGCTGGTAGCAATTATATAAGAGTAATAAATGTGGATCCGATAAATGTAGTGGCATGGAAAAATGGTTATTTCTCTTTTTACGATGAAAATATTAAAGACGTAATGAGTACTATTTCACGTTGGTATAATATTGATGTAGAATATAAGGGAAAAACCGACGACAAAATATTCGGAGGAACTATTTCAAGGTTTGAAACCTTTGAGAAATTGCTGCAAACGATCGAATTAACGGGAACCGTGAAATTCAGAATTGAAGGGAGGAGGGTGATTGTGATAACATAGCTGTGATTAAAATTAGTTGCTTAAGGTTATCATATAAAATAAGGAGCGTTGCGACCGCTCCTTATTGAAATAGCTATAAGCCATAAAGATTTAAAAACGATTTGGACACCAGAATTAAACCCGATTCAAATGTATAAAAAAAATACGACACCTTATAATTATATAATATATGTAATTTCTAGATATAAATATGCTCTGGCTATGAAATTGTCTTGCATTTTATTATTAGCCAATTGCTTGCAGGTGAGTGCCTTCACTTACGCACAAACCATTAGTTTGCAAAAGGAGCAAGTGTCTCTAGTAGAGGTATTTAATGCTATTAAACAACAGAGTGGCTATCATATTTTTTATGATGCCCGCTTAATCCGCAGTATACCCCCAGTATCTGTGAATGTACATGATGTTTCTTTGGATGAGGCCTTAACAGAAAGCTTGAAAGGACTTGAGCTGAGTTACAAAGTTGTAGACAAGAATGTCATTATTTCGCAAACTGTATACGAAAATGATCCGGAAAATAAGCCGGTTGCTCTACAGGACAGCGTGGTAACGGGGCAGGTAACGGATGAACTTGGTGTACCTATTGAAGGTGTTTCCGTACTGCTAAAGAGCACCGCCCGGGGTGCACTGACCGATGTGGATGGTAATTATCGCCTTCAGGTTTCTGGTGGAAATACTTTGGTGTTCACCAATGTGAGATATCAACGAAAGGAGGTATCCATAGCATCTGCGCGGGTTGTTAATGTAACGCTAACAGAGCTTATTAACGACTTGGAAGTAGTGGTGGTAACCGGTTACTCGACCGAACAGAAAAAAGATATTGTTGGTTCGGTATCGGTTGTAAATACAGACGATCTGCAATCGACTCCTTCAAGTAGTGTTAGTAATCAATTGCAAGGCAGAGCGGCTGGGGTAACGGTAAGCGCGAGTGGGGATATAACCGGTGGGGCGAAAGTACGGATTAGGGGATTCGGGTCTTTTACGGGTTCGGATCCACTGTATATAGTGGACGGTGTGCCTATGTCTGGAGGGATCGATAATCTAAATCCGAATGATATAGAGTCTTTACAAGTTTTAAAGGATGCCTCTGCCGCTTCTATATACGGGGCAAGGGCAGCCAACGGAGTAATCATCATTACCACGAAAAAAGGCAAGGCAGGTCCGGTAAAAGTGACGGTAAGCTCTTACTATGGTATAAACTACACTGATAAAAATAGTTTCCCGACACTGCTGAATGCGCAGGAATATGGGGATCTGTACTGGCGTTCTATGAGGGGCGCTGGTTTGCAGATTGGTGACGCCGGGTGGGGGCACCCGCAGTACGGCAACGGGGCTGAGCCAGTGATTCCTGAATATGTCCTTGTGAAGAATGATGGGGGTGCGTTAGGTGGTACGGCACTTGAAAGCTTGAAACTATCAAACCCGACGTTGTTTGCCTCGATGGTTGATCCGGCAAATTACGATTTTGCAACACATCAGATCGTTAGGGCGGGTAATACGGACTGGGTAGAAGAATCATTTATCAACGCTCCGCAGCAAAGTTACCAGCTTAATTTTTCTGGTGGATCGACAAACGGCACGTATATGCTAAGCCTTAACTATTTCGACAGGAAAAGCACAATCGCTAAAAGTAATTTTTTCAAAAGGTATTCAATCCGGTCAAACGCTTCATACAACATGGGGTCACATGTGAATGTAGGTGGTAATGTGCAGCTGAACTACAATAACAGCAATACGAGTTTGTCTGGTGCTTCAGCCGGCAGTTCCTGGAATATTTCGCCGTTAATCCCTTTATATGATATTTCTGGCAATCCAGCAAGTTCTTTTGCCCCCGGTACATCAGGCGAAGGGGCCCGTAACACAGTGACGGAAGCTTACCGGAATCGATTTGACAGAAACGAAAATCATGGAGTTTTTGGAAATGTGTATGGTGACTTTAAGATTATAGAAGGTCTTACTGCACGTACTTCGCTTGGTTTTGACCTGGTTTCCAGAGAGAGTAGGAACTTCACGCCACAAACGTATGAGCATGCTGAAAATATAAGTGTTAACCAGCTTGAAGTGGGTGAAAATAACCAAATGTCATGGACCTGGACCAATACGATGACGTATAAGCGTACGTTTGCAGAAAAACATGCTTTTTCTGTACTAGTCGGAACAGAAGCGATTAATAACGATAATAAATTACTGTCTGCTACGCGTCTAAACTATCCTATAGACCAGCAAGATAATCCCAGCTTTCATGTATTGAATGCCGGTTTAGGTAACCAGACAAACTCAGGTACGTATAGCCGGAATTCGTTGTTTTCTCTGTTTTCGAGGATAGATTATGCCTATGAAGATAAATATCTTCTAAATGCCACTGTGCGCAGGGACCAGTCTTCAAAGTTCGCTGAAAATAATCGAACGGGTTATTTTCCTGCGGCTGCGCTGGGCTGGCGTATTTCTTCGGAGAACTTTATGAAGGGCATTAATTGGCTTGATGATTTAAAAGTGCGTGCTAGTTGGGGTATTATTGGCAATCAGACAGGTTTAAATAATGAGAACCAGTACAATGTATATGTTTCAGATATTGCTCAATCTTATCCTATTTCTGGCCAGAATTCAAGTAAATCTGATAGCTATACCTTGTCACGGATTGGAAATCTGCAGGCTGGTTGGGAAGAAAATATCACCACCAATATCGGCCTAGATGCAAGCTTTTTACACAACACACTGAGCCTAAACCTGGACGTCTACAACAAAAAAGTAGATGGGTTATTGGTGCAAAACCAACCAGCCTTTACCGGTGCAACCGGAGGTAGCTCCCCTACACAGCCGTATATCAATGCCGGGAAAATGTATAACAATGGGATTGATATTGGCGTTACTAAACGCGGAAACATCAATAAGTTGCAATATGAAGTGGGCCTGATGTTCTCGAAGTATAAGAATGAGGTTACGGAAATCCTTGATAATCCATTGGCTACCCTAGTGGGAGGAAATACTCGGTTGGGCGATGTGGCGCGCACGGTAGTTGGAATGCCTATAGGTATGTTTTATGGGTACGAAATTGATGGGTTCTTTAATACGCAGGCTGAAGTCGATGCGTATGCAGCTAACTATAGGACTTGGCTGGTACCTGAAGTTGGGCGTTGGCGGATTAAAGACCTGAACGATGATAAGGTAATTAATGCATTGGACCGAACCAATATTGGCAATCCGCATCCTAATTTCCAATCAAGTTTGAACTTGAATTTAAAGTATAAGGATTTTGATCTGAACGCATTCCTATTTTGGAATCAGGGAGGGGATATTTTTAATCTGAGCCGTTACTACACGGATTTTAATACGTTTAACTTAAACCGCAGTAAACGGATGATGGATGAATCCTGGACGCCTGAACTGGGAGACAATGCGAAACTTCCGAAACTGGATATACTGGATACCTATTCTAACCAGAACATTACCAATTATTTTGTGGAAGATGCATCATATCTTCGTTTACGGAATTTGCAGTTGGGATATTCTTTGCCTGCCTCCATTTTAAAGAACGCCAAAGTAGATCGGGTACGAATATACGTGCAGGCACAAAATCTGTTTACTATCACCAAATTTACAGGCTTAGACCCGGATGCTAATTTGCAAGGCGATGACTTGTCAATGGGTATCAGCAACAGGCCGACGCCTACGCCCAAACAAATTCTATTCGGGATAGATTTCGCGTTTTAAGTACAAGTTTTGAATTCTAAATAAACAAAAGATGAAAAAGTTAAGTTTCAAGATATATTTTTTAACCGCATTCGGAATATCGTGTATGTTGTCTTGTACTACCGATTTTCTGGAGCAAGATGCAATAGGGGCTTATTCAGAAAGCACATTGGCCACGCCAAAGGGAGTGAACCAAACATTGATAGGTGCATATTCCTTACTAAACGGTGTAAATGGCATGGCAGTAGGGCCGGGTCAGTTCTTATTTGGAAGCATTAGGGGTGGAGAAGCGCATAAAGGTTCGGCAACAGGCGACCAGCCACAAATGATTGAGGTGCAGAAGTTTGAGGTAACTGGTGTAAATTCAAGCAATCAGGCTTTTTTTCAATGGCACTATAACGGGATTTCCCGTTGCAATTCAACGCTTTCACTGCTTGCTATATCCGAAGGACTTACGGATAAGGAAAACACACAAATAACAGCTGAAGCCCGTTTTCTGCGGGGTCATTATTATTTTATGCTGAAACGTTTATACGGTAATATTCCCTGGATTGATGAAACAACGGCAGATGTACGTGTGTCAAACATCAATGAAGCTGGTGAGTATATTGATATCTGGCCACAAATTCAGGCTGACTTTGATTTTGCACGTAAAAATCTGAGTGAAGCGCAGAAAGATCTGGGGCGGCCAAATAAGTGGGCTGCCGAGGCATACTATGCCAAAGTAAGGCTTTATATGGCCAATGAGGGCGACCAGTCGGGATATGTGGAAGTGCAACAGGTGTTAAATGATATCATGGCTAATGGTAAAACCAATCAGTTAACACCGTTTAATCTATATGCAAATTATCACGATAATTTTAATCCGGAAACTGAGAATGGCACTGAGTGGGTTTGGGGCGTGCAGCATTCTGTGAATGATGGTACTACCGGGACAAATCCACCCAATGGCAATGTTGACATGGTGTATATCGGCACACAATCCGGGGATGGTCCGGGCTTAGGCAGGGGATACGGCTTTTTTTGCCCCACTCAATGGTTTGTTGATCATTTTAGGGTGGATGCAAATGGATTGCCCTATCTTGATAATTATACGACCAATCCGAATATGGTGAAGAACGATGACGGATTAAGTGCCGCGGCTCCTTTTACACCTGAAACGAACCCGCTTGATCCGAGGCTTGACTGGTCTGTTGGTCGACGCGGCATTCCTTTTCTTGATTATGGAATTATGCCGGGTCAAAGCTGGTTGCGTGATCAGGCTGCCAGTGGCCCGTACTTAAGCAAGAAGTATTTTACGCTTAAAAAGGATGATGGTAAATATACTGCCAGAGGGTCAAGTAATGCGCTGAACATTGCTGTGATCCGTTATGCTGACGTACTGTTAATGGCCGCTGAAGTAGAAGCACGCATTGGAAGTACAGAACGTGCACGTGAGTTGGTGAACCGGGTGAGGAACCGTATGGTTATGAATAGTGATAGTCCTGAAAACTGGGTAAAAAAGGACGATGGTACTAATGCAGCTAATTATGACATTCACGTGTATCCATTAGGTTCATCTGCTTTTAGTTCACGTGAAAATGCATTAAAAGCCATCCTACATGAGCGCCTACTTGAACTTGGATTAGAGGGGCATAGGGCTTATGATGTGATTAGGTTTGGACAAGCCGATGGAAACACGGATACCGAAGAGTTGAATGCGTATATAAGTTTTGAGTCGCAGTTACGTGGATACCTGAAAGGGGGTACATATAGCAAAGTGCCGGATATGCTGATGCCTATTCCGCAAAGTGCAGTTGACAACAGCTTCTTTAATGGTGCTGTTACGTTAAAGCAAAACCCGGGGTATTAATCATGGTCACCTTATATATACATGTCAAGATGCTAAGAAGTTATCTGACATTAATCGGCTTTGCTATGTCGGTTTCAGTCATCATTGGCTGTCAAAGCAAGCAGGCTGACAACAGCATTCCCGATGAAAATAGGTTTACAAAAGTGGTGCTTGCTGATGGGCTCGACGAGCCGATGGTGCTGGTTCCACTCAAAGACGGCAGAGTATTGTTTGCCGAACGAAAGGGAAATATTTTAATGTACCATCCTGAAAGGGAAGGGGTACAGGTGATCAGCAACATCCCGGTAAGTACAAAATATGTGAATGATGAAGGCGAAGAGAGGCAGGGCGAGGATGGGATATTAGGAATGGTATCTGATCCGCAGTTTGAACAGAATGGATGGATATATATGTATTATTCGCCCCAAGGCGCCGAGCCGAAAAACATCATTGCCCGTTATGAAATGAAGGGAGATGAGATTTTGCAGGATTCGAGGAAAGTGTTATTAGAGATTCCTACCCAACGTAAAGAGTGCTGTCATGCTGGGGGAGGTATGGCTTTTGATAAATCAGGCAATTTATATGTAGCTACGGGCGACAATACAAATCCCTTTAGTTTTATTAGTGGTTTT
>Ga0160433_100607_pt1 | contig 14728 bp, 15 predicted proteins | sample HID1972K_E0MG_FD_108235 | JGI IMG/M metagenome (GOLD analysis project Ga0160433, IMG submission 108235) | Enriched pill bug-associated microbial communities from UW Madison campus, WI, USA - HID1972K_E0 MG | ecosystem: Host-associated > Arthropoda: Insects > Digestive system > Unclassified ... | reverse complement strand
TCGTGGTGTTTGGCCTTGGCGGCATTGGCCTCAACGTGATCCAGGGCGCGCGGTTGGCCGGTGCTGGCAAAATCGTAGGCGTGGACATCAACCCCGACCGCGAGGAATGGGGCCGCAAGTTCGGCATGACCGATTTCATCAACGGCAAGGGCAAATCGCGAGAGGATGTCATTGCCGAGGTGCTGGCGCTGACGGATGGCGGCGCGGACTATACGTTCGACTGCACCGGCAACACCGAAGTGATGCGGACCGCGCTGGAAGCCTGCCATCGTGGCTGGGGTACCAGCATCATCATCGGCGTGGCAGAGGCTGGCAAGGAGATCAGCACGCGGCCCTTCCAGCTGGTGACCGGGCGCAATTGGCGCGGTACGGCATTCGGTGGGGCCAAGGGGCGCACGGACGTGCCCAAGATCGTCGACTGGTATATGAACGGTAAGATCGAGATCGATCCCATGATCACCCACGTTCTCACGCTGGAGGAGATCAACAAGGGCTTCGATCTCATGCACGCGGGCGAAAGCATTCGCTCCGTGGTGGTTTACTGATCCGGCTGGCGGCCGGTTCGTTCCGATTAGCAATAAAGGAGAGAGAATAATGTTCACGCATATCATGGTCGGTGCCAAGGATTCCGCCCAGGGCAAGACGTTCTACGATGCCACGCTCGCCACGCTTGGCTGGCCGGCGGGCATGGAGTTCCGGCCCAATGTGTTCTTCTACTCGAAGGACGGCGCGACGTTCGGCGTGGGTCAGCCGTCGGACGGCAATGACGCGACGCACGCCAATGGTGGCACGATTGGTTTCGTCGCCCAGAACAAGGAGCAGGTCGACGCCTTCCATGCGACCGGCCTTGCCAATGGCGGGCGTTGCGAGGGCGAGCCGGGCAAGCGCCCAGGCGCGCCGGGCAATGCTTATGGCGCTTATCTGCGCGATCCGAGCGGCAACAAGATTTGCACCTTCTGTCAGCTTCCCGAAGGGGCCTGACAGCCATGATGCTGGAGACGCTTTCGACCAACAAGGCCTTTGGCGGAGTCCAGGGCGTCTATCGGCATCAATCGCGGGAGACGGGGACGGCGATGACATTCGCCGTCTTCGTGCCCGATCACGCGCCGGGCGAGACGCTGCCGGTGCTGTTCTACCTCTCCGGCCTCACCTGCACGCATGCCAATGTGATGGATAAGGGGGAGTATCGCGCGGCCTGCGCAGCGGAGAAGATTATTTTCGTCGCGCCGGATACCTCTCCGCGCGGTGAGGGCGTGCCGGACGATCCTGACGGCAAATATGATTTCGGCCTCGGCGCGGGCTTCTATGTGGATGCCACGCAAGCGCCTTTTGCGCAGTATTACCGGACGCGCAGCTACATGGAGCTGGAACTGCCCGAGCTTGTCGCGGCGAACTTCCCGGCCGACATGGCGCGGCAGGGCATCACTGGGCACAGCATGGGCGGCCATGGCGCGCTGACCATCGCGCTGCGCAATCCCGACTGGTTCCGGTCCGTGTCGGCCTTCGCGCCCATCGTCGCGCCGAGCCAGGTGCCGTGGGGACAGAAGGCGCTCGGCGGCTATCTGGGTGAGGACAGCGCGGCCTGGTCGCAATATGATGCCGTGGCCCTCATCGAAGGTGGCGCGCGGCTGCCGGACCTGCTGGTCGATCAGGGCGATGCGGACCAGTTCCTTGAGCAGGAGCTACGCACGCACCTGCTGGAGGATGCTTGCGCCCGAGCCGGACAGAAGGCGACCATCCGCATGCAGCCGGGATACGACCACAGCTATTATTTCATCTCCACCTTCATGGCCGAGCATATCGGCTGGCACGCGCAACGGCTGAAATAGCCCTCCGCTCAGACGCGGGCGGTCGCTGCCAGGGCCGCTTCCTTCTGGCGGATATAGGGATCGTTGAGGAAAGTGCCGAAGGGGAAGAAAGCCGCGATCGCGGTGCGAAGCCAACCCGCAAAGCCAAAGCCCTTGCCCGGCAGGATGAACAGCATCGCCGCGATATAGACGAGGAATGCGACGCCGTGAATCATGCCGACGGGGCGAATCAGGACGGGATTGTCGAACCCGTATTTGAGCGGCATGGCCACCAGGAACAGGGCGAGCGTTGTGATGCCCTCGATCAAGGCGATATAACGGAATAATTTCAGCACATTGCCTCCTCGATATGTGATTGTCGGCCTTGTAGACGGGACGGCGCAGCCGCGCCAGTGCGAGATTATGCTGCGGCGATCATTGCCTGGACGGCATGAATGGGCTTTATCATGGCGCCTTTCCGGTGCGTCAGCAGGAGAGGGGATGCAGACGGAGCTTATCGGCAAGCCGCATGAGGCATCCGAGACCGGCTATGCAGGATTGCTTGGCATGCGTCTTGGCGTCCTCATGCGCCTCATCCGCGAGAGCGGCCTGCCGACCTATGAGCGCGAGATCGGCTACAAGGATATCCACCGCCATCTCATCCTGCTGGTTGGTATGTCCGGCGGGCTGAGCTCGCAGGAGATCGTGGCGCTGGCCGGCTATGAAAAGGCGCAGGTCAGCCGTGCGATCAAGCCGCTGGAGCGGGACGGGCTGATGGAGCGGGAAAGGCTCCGGGCCAAGCTCACTTTGCTGCCGCCAGGTCGCAAGCTGTTCGAGCGGATCCTCGCCATTGCCCATGAGCGGGACGCTGTGCTGACCGCAGGCATTGCCGCGGCCGACCTCAAGCGCTTCGCCGTGCTGACGGACGCGCTGATGCAGCAGGCGGCGCGCATGTACGCCGAGGAGCGCCAACTCAGCGTGGACGCGGGCATCATCAGCCCTGCCTCCATTCCCATGGGGCCGCCGTCATGGCCGCAGGGGCCGGACGGGAAGCCGGTGAAGCCGCCGCCCCATCTCATCACGCCCAAGCTCGTGGGCCTCGCTGTCTATATGAAGCGCAGCGCCATGTTGGCCTATCAGCGCTCTCACGGGCTTTCCAATTTCCAGTGGCAGGTGTTCTCGCTCATCGGGCGGCATCCGCCGCTGCCGATGGCGCAGCTGATTCTCGCGATGGCGCGGGACAAGAGCCAGATCGGCCGGACGGTCTCCCATCTGGAGCAGGCGGGGCTGATCGTGCGCTTCCGGCCCACGCGGCGGCGCGACATCATGCTGGAACCCACCGAGCATGGCGCAGCGGCGTTCCGCACCATGTACGAGGTCGCGCGCCGGCGGGACGAAGCCTTGTGGAACGACCGGGGCGCCGCCGACCGGACGTTCTATAGCGAAATCGTGGACGAACTGAGCGCCCGGGCACGCGAAATGATCACGGAAGGGAACGAAAACGCATAAGTTGCGGTGACATCCGGGTAGTGAAAATGGCGGATTTGCGTGGGTCGTTCTGCGAAACTTCTGGAAGCTCGCACATAACGGGCATTGTGATTCGTCAAAAGTCCGGACGCGGCGAAGGGTCCGGCGCGGTGGGAACTGCGTCGGTGCGATAAACGGTTCAAAGAGCGGAAGGCGCGCAGTGTGGCATGCGCGAGGGCGTGTAGGACAGCGCGAATAGAGCGCTCCCCCGATCCGGGCATGAACCGGTGGGTTTCTCCTGTCACTGGCTCACTGGATCGACATTCAGCCCATGCGGGTCTGCAAATGCGCTTCTGCGCGCTTCCGGTGCTCACGTACCTTGAGTACGCTGCGCTCCCGATCACGCAAAAACACCATTTTCGACTCCGCCTGAACTGAATGTCGATCCGGCCTAATTCACCGGATCATTGGGCCACCGCGGCTCGGCGCGCCAGCACGGCCGGATTGGTCTCCTTGAGCCAGAACGCGACCAATCCCGTGGCGAGGGCCATGGCGGCCTGAATGGCGAGCGGCAGCATCAGGCTGCTCTGGTCGGCGATCCACCCGGCGAGCACGGGCGAGAGGACGCCGCCGAAAATCTCGCCGATGGCCACCACGACGCCCATGGCGGCGGCGGTATTGCGGAAGGACAGGGTTTCGGCCGGGATGACGCCCATGAACAGCGGGAAGATGCCGATGCCGATCCAGCCCACGAACATGAGCGCGGTCATCAGCACAATGGAGTTCTCAATCGTGAGCGCCGCGAGGGGGCAGAGCGCCATCAGCATGCCGAACACGATCATCGGCGGACGGCGGCCGATCCTGTCTGAGAGCCAGGTGACGAGAACCCCGCCGATCGCCGGGCACAGGCCGAGGATCGCCATGATGCTCGCCATGGTCGACGGCGAGTAGCCGCGTACCTGCGTAAGGAACAGCGGCAGGAAGATCGCCCCCAGCACGATGGAGCCGACGGCGAGGCAACTGATGATCGAGCACAGCAGGATATTGCTGTGGCTGAGCATCGCCAGAAAACCGTCCGAGCCTTTCTCGTCGGCGGAGAGCGGCCGTTGATCGGCGGGCGCCGATGGCGGCTCGTCGATGAACTTCCAGAGAAACAGGACAAGAATGAGGCCCGGAATGCCGGCCGTGAAGAAGCTCGTCCGCCAGCCCCATTCGACCGCGATGGCGACCACGAGCAGGGGCGCGAGCGCATTGCCGAGCAATGAGCCGAAGCCATTCTGGACGATGCCGCTGTTGAGCCCCCGCCGCCGGGGCGCGGAGGCCGCCGCGATGATCGCGAGGCAGATGGGCAGGAAGGGGCCTTCGGCCGCGCCCATGATGACGCGGCTCGCCAGCAGCGTCCAGAAATCGGTCGCAAGCCCGGACAGGATGGAGCAGAGCGAAAAGACGACGAGAGCGACAAGCAGAAAGGGTTTGCGCTTGCCGGTCTTGTCCGACCAGCGCCCGAATATATAGGCCCCCAGCGCCCAGGTGAGCGAGAGGCCGGAACCGAGCGCGCCGACCTGCGTGTTGTTGAGCCCCAGATCCTCCACCACGAAGGGTGAGAGGAACGCCATGGTCATCCTGTCATAGAAGGCGAAGCCGTAGGCGAGCCCCAGCAGCAGGACGACGCGCAGCTCGTAACCGGGCTTGTGTTCGCTCGCCATGGCGGCGCTCCCCTCTCTCTATGGCTTCATTCAGCGCCCCGCCACGCGCGCAGTCGAGAACACGATGGCAGCGAGCATTGCCGGAATGGCGAGCAATATGCAGATGACCGACTTGTCCATGCCCGCCGCCAGCAGATAGCCGGCCGTCAGGGGGCCGAAGATCGAGCCGATGCGCCCGACCGTCGATGCGATTCCAAGGCCCGTGGCGCGCAGCTCCGGCGGGAAGGCATAAGCGATGGTCAGCCAGCACCCGCAGGCCGACGCGAACAGCATGCCGCCCAGCAGCAGCGCATTGCCGACCAGCAGGGGCAGGTCGGCAGGCAGGAAACCGAACAGGATAATCATGCCGGCCATGCCGAAGAGCGTGACGAAGGTGAGCCGCTTCACGCCCACGCGGCCGGCGATCCACCCCGCCACGAGCCCGCCGACGATCCCGCCGATGGATACATAGATGGAATAGGAAATGCCGGCGGCGGTCGAGAGACCCAGTTCCGTGACCCATTTCACGGCCCAGTTGATGATGAAATAGAAGGAGAACATGTTGAGCGGGTGGGCAATGCACAGCCGCATGATCTCGAAACGATGCGCCTTCGAGCTGATCTCGCGGATCGAGGCGGCGCTGTCCGTGGCCTTGGCTTCTATGGGCGGCAGTTTCTCCAGCAGCGGAAGCTGGAGGCGCGTGAGCACGCGGTTCGTCTTTTCCAGCGCGCCCTTAGGCTGGCGGCTCAGCAGGAACTCAAGGGATTCGGGCAGCCAGAACCAGGCGATGGGCAGCAGGATAGTGGAAAGCAGGCCGCCCACCCAGAAGATGCCCCGCCAGCCGAACTCGCCCAGCACCGAGATCGCCACGATGCCGCCCACGATCGTGCCGACCGGATAGGCGGAGGCCACCGCGCTCGGGGCGAACTCCCGGCGCTTGTCCGAGGCATATTCCATGGCGATGGCGCCTGCCGTGCTCGTCATGCCGCCGATGCCGATGCCGGTGATGAGGCGCGCGACCGCCATGCCCCAATAACCTTCGCTGAGCGCCGCGCCATACATGCCGAGGCTCATCAGGAACAGGCAGCCGAGGATGGCTGGCCGCCGCCCCTTGGTGTCCGCGATGGGCGAGACGCCGAGCGCGCCCACGGCCATGCCCGCGAGGCTGAAGCTGAGCAGCTCACCCAGCTCGGCCGGCCCCAGATTCCAGTCATTGGCGAGGACGGGCGCGGCCTGGGCCAGCGCCAGGATATCGTAGCCGTCCACCATATTGATGCAGATGGGAATGAGGATGATGAGCCATTGGACCGGGAGCATTTGCCGTGCCCCGAGCGCCTTGCGCGGATCATAGTCCGTCGACATCCTCATCCCCCCTTGCAGCCATATCTGTGCTGTCTTCCCGCATGCTATGGCGCGGCTGCGGCCAATTCAATCGGCAATGCCCCGCCGGTTGCCAAGGTATGAAAATCCTGCCGTTTCAGACATGGCGGCGTGGATGGATTCCTTCCACGAAGGATGCCCGTTTTGGGATGGATGGGGGGCTTCCGTATGGCCCCCGTTCGTCCTGAGCTTGTCGAAGGGCTGTTCTTTTCTTCAGTGGCGTCGAAGGAAGAAGGACAGCCCTTCGACAAGCTCAGGGCGAACGGGGGGGTGAGGGGGGGAGGCTGGTCCGGACAGGCCGGGCTTTGAACCGTCATTGCGAATAGTGGCTGTTCGGATTTGTCCACGCCGCCTAGGATGCACCGGGAGAGGATGCCTGCATGAACCTTGTGATGGCGAAGCTGAATTATGTCGTGCGCGGCGAGAGCGCGGTGTTCAACGCCGCCAACCGCGCCGAGAGCTACTGGCCGATCGAGGAGCATGTCGTTCCCATCCACGATCTGCGCCCGCTGGCCGATGGACTCTCCTTCGATCGCAATGGCTTCCTGCTGGTGAAGGAGGAGTCCGCCGTGCCCGCCGCGCCGGACGATGAGGAGAAGAAGCGCATTTTCGCGCAGGAGGCCGCGGCGCTTGTTCAGCGCCTCACCGGGGCGGACAGGGTGATCGCCTTTGGCGCCATGCTGCGGACCGATGCCAAGGAGGCCGGCGACGGCAATCTCCCGGCATTCGGCGCGCATGTCGATTATGGCGCGCGCACGGTGCGGGATTTCACGCTCGATCACATGGCGCAGGACGAGGCGGAGCGGCGGCTGGCCGGGCGGCACATGCTCATCAATATCTGGCGGCCGCTGCGCGTGGTGGAGCGATCCCCCCTGGCCCTGTGCGACGCAAGCACGGTGCAGCGCGGCGATCTTTTCCAGAGCGAGGTGCGTGGCGGGCTGGGCGATGCGAAACGCCGGTCGCTCTGGGGCTTCAACCTTGCCTATAATCCGGACCACCGCTGGTATTATACGCCGCGCATGGAGCCCGGCGAGGCCTATGTCTTCCGCCTGTTCGATTCCGATCCGGAGGCCGTGCAATGGACCGGCCACAGCGCCTTCGAAGACCCCGGCGCGGCGCCCGATGCGCCGCCCCGGCAGAGCATCGAGATCAGGACCATCGCCTATCTGGATTGATGGCGGAACGGGGGAGGGCGGTTTCAGGCCGCGCGAGAGATGCCCTCGGCTTCCTGCTTCACCAGCTTCTCGACCAGCCGATTGAAGAGGGTGACGCCGCGATCGTGCGCGGTGGGCATGATCCTCGGCTCGGGCGTCATGTCGATCACGCATTGCTGCGCCTCGATGATGGCCTTGTCCTCGGCGAAGGCTTTTGCCGCGATGGTCATCAGCATGTCGCGATGCGCGGCGTCGCCATGGCTGCGGTGCGGACCCCATGAGAAGAAATAGCGGGCGGTCTTGTCCGTCATGGGCGTCACGGCCTGGCTGGTGAAGGTGACGCCGCTGATGGCCTTTGCAAGATCGGGCACGCCATGATCGAGCGCCTTTGCCGTGCCGAGCGGGAAGACGCCGCCCGTCATCAGCAGCACGCCGGGGACGAGGAAATCATAGGTCATGTAGCTGTCCATCGGCTCCGCGCTCTTGCGGGAGGTGGAGCCCATGGAGTTCTCGATCCAGCGCTCATAGCGAATGCCGCGATCGATCGGCGTGATCCGCGCCAGCGTCTCGGCGCATTCCGGGCCCGCGCCGAAGCTCTGGGCGTGGACGAAGGTGAGGTGGCTGAAATCCAGCAGATTATCATTGATGAGGCGCGCCTCGGACGCATAATCGAGATGCCCGTGGCCGAGGATATAGTCGGGATGATCGAGGCCGACGGCGGGCGGGATCAGCCCCTCGTCGGCGGCGGCGGGATCGCCCATCCACACCCAGATCCAGCTATGACGGTCGGCTACCGGAAAGGCGCGGGCGCGCGCGGCGGGCGGGATCAGGTCCTGCCCCGGAATCTCGCAGACCCGGCCATCGGGCTCGTAGAGCATGCCGTGATACATGCAGCGCAGGCGCTCGCCTTCGCAGCGGCCCAGCGAGAGCGGCGCGAGGCGATGCACGCAGCGATCCTCAAGCGCGTGGAGACTGCCGGAGGATGTTTTCCAGATGACGATCCTCTCGCCAAGGATCGTCATGGCGAATGGTTCGTCCGCCGCCAGCTCAGCGGACCAGGCCGCGACATACCATGCGTTGCGCGCATATTTCATGACCAGACCTCCGCTTCCTCTCCGTTGATGAGAGCTTGATTTAACGTTGTTAAATAGTCAAGGCTCCGTCGATGAAAAGAAGAACTGCTCCAGCGCTCGACCGGGATCGGCTGATTGCCGCGTCCTTCGCGGTGCTGGAGGCGGAGGGCATGGAGGGCCTCAGCATGCGCCGTGTCGCCGCGCATCTGGGCGTGCAGGCGCCGGCGATCTACTGGCATGTGGGCGACAAGGCGGAGCTGCTCGGCCTGATGGCGCGCGATATCTATGCGGCTGCCTACGCCGCCGTGCCGCAGATCGAGGACTGGCGCGGCTGGCTCCGGCGGTTTGCGCAGGCGCTGCGGAGCAGTCTGGCGGGACATCGCGATGGCGCTCGCCTGTGCGCGGTGGCGAAGCCGGCGGCCGCATCCGATCCGCATGAGAGCGCGGCACGCATCACCGCGCCGCTGATCGCGCTGGGCCTCACGCCGCAAACGGCGCTGTCGTTCCAGGCGGCGGTGATTTCCTACACGCTGGGCTGGGCGATGTTCGAGGCCAATGGCCCCATGCACGACTTTCTCGACCGCATGATGATCTTCGAGGACAGTTTCGAGACCGGGCTGGACGCGATGGTCGCCGGCTTCGAACCGCAGGCCGCCTGACGTCGCGCGCTCAGAGCACGTCGCCGAACATCAGCCAGAGCATCGTCAGCCAGGCAATCAGGCCGCCGATGCCGATGATGACATGCATCCGCGCCCGCACCCATCCCGTCAGGCCTCGGGCTTCGTTGTCCTCTTCGATCATGACGCCGCGATAGGGAGGGCAGCGGCGGGGCGCAATCGGGTTGCTCAGAGCGCCGCGATATAGCCGCCGTCCAGCGGGATGGTATGGCCATTCACGAACGCGCCTGCGCGCGAGGTGAGGAAGAGCACGGCGCCCTGCACGTCTTGCGCCGTGCCGGCCCGCTTGAGCGGGATGTAGGTATCGATGCTCTTCTTCGTCGTCTCGGCGTCTGTATCGGTCATGCGCGAGGGGAAGGGGCCGGGCGCGATGGCGTTGGCGGTGATGTGCTCCTTGCCGAGCGTCTTGCAGAGCGAGCGGGTGAGGTGGTGGATCGCGGCCTTGGAGGCGCCATAGCTGTGCGCTTCCCAATTGGGGACGTGCAGCCCGCCGATGGAGCCGAGATTGATGATGCGGGCGGGGTCTTCGGGGCTGGCGGCGGCGCGCAGCAGCGGCAATAATTCGCGCGTGAGGAAGAAGACGGCGCGCAGATTGACGTTCAGCACCAGATCCCAATCGTCGAGCGTGCTGGTGGCGAGCGCTCCGTTCGCCCCGGCGCCGGCGTTGTTGACGAGAATGTCCAGCCTCTCCTCGCGCTCGCCCAGCGCGGCGGCGATGGCGGCGGGCGCCTGCGCATCGGTGAAATCGGCGGCGAGGGCGATGCATTCACCGCCCGATTGCGAGAGGCTTGCGGCGCAGGCGTCCGCCTTCGCCTGGTCCCGGCCGGTGATGTAGGTGCGAACGCCGCGCTCGACCAGGCCCTGCGCGATCATCATGCCGATGCCGCTGGTGCCGCCGGTTACGAGCGCAACCTTGCCGGAGACGTTGAAGAGAGGGTCCGTCACGGCTGTTCTCCACTGCTGCCACTGCGTTATACGACCGCGTTTAATGGCTGAAATCCGTGCATTGCAAGCAATCATAGGCGCCGGAGAAAATATCCCGCCCTGGGCAATTCACCGAGCCGGTCTGGTCAAGTCGTGGCGCGGGATCGGACGCATTCTTGGTAATCGTAACTATCATAATTCGTGATGATCTGGAGCGGCATTCCAACGCATCTGAGCGGCCCTGGCACGGGAAGGCGCTCGCTGTTTGTAGCCTGGAGTGCCGGATTGACTTGTAATGAAAGCAGTGCGACCAATCCCGCAAGGTTTGCCGCCGAAAAACGGGACTGTCGGGCCAAAGAAGCCGAAGTCGCAAGGGGAGGAATGGCCTAAGCTATGGAAACCTACAGCACCCTCGGATTGCCTGCGACCGGGCGGACCGCCGCATGGAACGCTCTCTACGCCACCCAGATGAGCCGTTGTGGCTTTACACCGGCCGACCATAGCAGCTTCGATGCTGAATTGCGGATCGGCCGGCTTGGCCCCGTGAAGCTGGCCCGCCTGCAAGTGGACAATTGCAGCGTGGAGCGCTCGCAGAGCGACATCGTGCGCCATTCCCCGCGCCTCTACAATTTCCTGCTGCAAGCCAAGGGCAACTCGACATTCTATCATTGCGGCCATGAATCCCGCCTTTCCGAAGGCGATTTCGTGCTGTGCGATACCGGCCTGCCGCATTACTGGCTGACCAAGGACGCCTCCACGACCATCATGGTGCGGGTGGAGCCCGATGTGCTGCGCGAATATCTGCCCACGCCCGAGCAGTTCTGCGGCGTGCAACTGGGGCGCGCGGTGGGCCTGACGGATACGGTCGGCGCCATGGTCCAATCCCTCACCGACCAGATCGTGTCGGGAAGCTGCGCCGGTTATGAAGGCCGTGTCGCCCGCTATCTGCTCGAAATGATCTCGATGTCCTACACGATGGGCTTTGAAGGCAGCTCCAAGGGATCGGCGATCCTCTGGCAGCGCCGCAACGACATCATCCGCTATATCGAGGACAATCTGCGCGATCCGGAACTGAGCCCGGCCTCGATCGCGGCGGGGCTGCGACTTTCGCCCCGTTATCTGCGGACGATCTTCTCGATCTCCGGCGAGCGGGTCTCCGCCTATATCCTGCGCCGCCGGCTGGAAGAGTGCGCGCGGCAGATGCGCAACTCGGCATGGAACGGACATACGCTGACGGAAATCGCCTTCTCCTGGGGCTTCAACAGCGCCGCCCATTTCACCCGCAGCTTCCATGAGCAATATGGCGTGCCGCCGCGGGAATATCGCCGCCAGTAGCGCTTGGCCGCAATCGGCAATACGCTCTACCGTCCGGGACAAGAACCAGCCGCGCGAGAGGCGCACCTGAGGCTTCGCAAGCTAAGGGAGTGCGTGCGTTCGATACGAACCGTTCGCCCTGAGCCTGTCGAAGGACCGTTCTTTCTCGCCCCGCGGGAAGAAGGACGATGCTTCGACAAGCTCAGCATGAACGGATTTACGTGATTGAACGCGCGTCGCCCTGACAACGCCCATATCGGAGGCTCTCAGTAGCGCTTGGCCGCAATCGGCAATACGCTCTACCGTCCGGGACAAGAACCAGTCCCGCGAGGGGCGCACCTGAGGCCTCGTATGCTAAGGGAGTCCGTGCGTTCGATCTCCCGGACCCGTTCATGCTGAGCTTGTCGAAGCATTGTTCTTCTTGAAGCATTGCAAGACAGAACAGCCCTTCGACAGGCTCAGGGCGAACGGTTCATCTTGAACGTACGTGCCCTGACAACGCCCATATCGGAGGCTCTATCGTGACGACCCAGGACGATGTTCTCAAGCTCAACGCCGAGCTTTCGCTGCAACTGACCGAATATTGGCACGAGATCGACACCAATGGCGGCCGGAACGCGTCGAGCTATTACACCGAGGATGCCGTCTTCCACGGCCAGTTCGCCTCCTATGAGGGCGTGGCGAAGATCCAGCAATTCTATGATTGGCGCGTGGCGCAGGGGCCGCGTCTGGCCGTCCATGCCTTCACCAATTTCCGCGCCAGGTTCACCGGGGACGATACCGCCGAGGCGACGAATTACCTGTTCCTCTATGCCGCCAACGGCGTGAAGGTTCTGCCGAGCCATCCGCCCGTCACCATCTCGCTCGCCACGGACAAATTTCGCCGGGTGGGCGGCCGGTGGCTGTGTACTTATCGCCGCTTCGAGCATCTGTTCGAGGGGGATACGCCGATCACCAATCCCAATCTCGACGAGAAATAAGATCTGCCGGGCCGGCGGTGACGGACGTTTAGCGCCGCCCGCCGGGTCCGTTCAATTTTCCGGTCCCCTTCGGGCAAGCCACCCGGTCCACCCGCTCATAGCAGGATAGGCAGTTGCCGCTCCATGCGAGGGCGCGAAGGGAGAGCGAACGCGATGGCGAATGGCTTCGAGAAGGCTCGCCGCGATGAAACGGCGCGTCATGGTGTCGTCTATCGCAACGAGAAGGAATTCTGCGGCTGGCCATTCTATTGCGGCCTCTGGAAGACCGGCGACGGCAGCCTGTTGGCCAGCTTCAAGCGCATCCCGACCGACTATGTGGCCTATGACAATGTGGATCACAGCAATCTGACGCGCAACATGGGCGCCCTGTGGACGATCCGCTCCACCGATAATGGCGAGACATGGGACACCGGCAGCTTCCAGGAAATCTTCGACATGAAGATCCAGAGCGAAGCGGACCTGCCGGGCGGCAAGGCTGCAAGCTGGGCCGACCTGCCGCCGCTCGACTTCTTCAGCCGGGATACGCTGCTGATGGGCGGCTGCGTGCCGCGCCTGTTCGCGGCGGACGGGCAGGCCTGGATGCGCGCCTCCAGCGATGGCGGGCGGACCTGGCGCCCCACGATGTTCCTGCCGCGTTACGAGCTGCCTTCGCTCACCGCATTCGGCTCATCCATGTATGCCACGCGCGAGGACGGTGTGCATGTTCTGGGCCTCAACACCATGTCGCCGCAGGCGCGCTCGCCCCGGCCGCTGGTCTATGGCACGCTGGATGGCTGGAACTGGCAGTTTATGTCCTTCGTCACCGATGAGGAGCCGCCGTCGCCCTTCGATCGGGCAGCGACGCCTTCGGTCTTCGCGCCGGCCCCGCATTTCTATCCGCGCGTTACGGTGCTCAAGGGCGGGCATATGCTGGCCTCGCTGCGCTATCAGCGCGATCCGCGTAACGTCATCTGGACGGACGTGCACGAGAGTCTGGACGGCGGACGGAGCTGGAAATTCCTCTCGCGCGTGAATGACTGGGGCGCGCCGGGCGACCTCGTGCCGATGAGCGACGGGCGCGTGGTCTGCGTCTATGGCTATCGGGTGGCGCCGCAGGGCATCCGCTATCGGGTGAGCGAGGACCAGGGCAAGACCTGGGGATCGGAAATGATCCTGCGCGAGGATGGCGGGAGCTGGGACCTTGGCTATCCGCGCGTTATCGAGGTGGAGCCGGGCGAGCTTTTCACGACCTATTACATGAACCTCAAAAGCGACCCCGTGCAAGTGAACGGGGGCGTGCGCCACATCGCCTGGACGCGCTTCCGGCCATGACGAGGCGGGGCGAGGGCACTGGCGGCTCAGATATAGCAAGCTCAATACAGGGAGAAGGACGGATGGCTGGGAACGAGGGGAGCGGCAAGCTCAATCTGACGCGCAGGCATGCCCTGGCCAGCGGCATCGCGGGCAGTGCCTTGCTCTGGTCCTCCATGGGGTCCGCGCAGCGTAGCGCTGCGATCATCAAGTCCTATGCCGCGCCGCGCCGTCTCACGGCTGTCGACCATGCCGTGGTCTATCGACGCGAGAACGAGTTCTGCGGCTGGCCCCATACAAGCGGCTTCTGGGACATGGGCAATGGCGAATTGCTCCAGAACTTCATGGCGCTGCCGGCCGCCTATGACGATCCCGATGCGATCAGCCATGACGTGCTCGGCACTGGCGGCGGCAAGATGGTGACGGTGCGTTCGCGGGACTATGGCCGGACATGGGATGGCGCCGATCCCACGGTGAATGCCTACAGCAACATCGCCAAAGGCACGCAGAACGCCAAGTCGCTGGCCGATCTGGGGCCGATCGATTTCCTCGACAAGAATGTGCTGCTGGCCAATGGCAGCACGGCGTTCGGCACGCCTGAGGGGCGCACGTCGGTGCGGGTCTCGCGCGATCGGGGGCGGACGTGGAGCCCGGCCTTCCCGGTTTCGCAGGATGGACTGTTTTCGCTTTCCGCGATCAACTCCGTGCTGGTCCGGCCGGACGGGCGCGCGCTGATCTGGCTTATCGAGGTGGACAAGAACGGCTGGAACCGCCGGCCGCTCGTCTATGGCAGCACCGATGATGGGTCTGCATTCCACTTCATGTCGTTCATCACGCCCAAGGAGGACCCTTACGGCGCGGCGGACGGCGACTGGCAAAGCACCTTCCGGTTCGGGGGGCACCGCTGGTTCTATCCGCGCGGGCTGCTGCTCCCCAATGGGCGGATGCTCTGCACCCTGCGCTGCCAACGCGATCCGCGCGGCGTGATGTGGACGGA
>Ga0160433_100606_pt1 | contig 14732 bp, 13 predicted proteins | sample HID1972K_E0MG_FD_108235 | JGI IMG/M metagenome (GOLD analysis project Ga0160433, IMG submission 108235) | Enriched pill bug-associated microbial communities from UW Madison campus, WI, USA - HID1972K_E0 MG | ecosystem: Host-associated > Arthropoda: Insects > Digestive system > Unclassified ... | reverse complement strand
CCCACTTAATTACAATATTATCTTTACTTTTGTAGTATGATTGAACTTCCAGTTATTTCGGCAAACCAATTGCAACGCAAACCCGATTGGCTACGTGTTAAATTACCTGTGGGAAAAGAATATCGCCATGTGCGTAGTTTGGTTGATACCCACAAACTACATACAATCTGTGAAAGTGGAAACTGCCCGAATATGGGTGAGTGCTGGGGAGCAGGAACCGCTACGTTTATGATATTAGGTAATATCTGTACCCGCTCATGTTCTTTCTGTGCGGTAGCTACCGGCAGACCGAAGGCTGTAGACTTAGAAGAACCAAACCGCGTTGCCGAATCTGTACGTCTAATGGAAGTAAAACATTGTGTGATTACATCCGTAGACCGAGATGATTTAAAAGACGGAGGATCAATTATCTGGGCAGAAACAATCAATGCTATCCGTCGCGAAAGCCCGGGTACTACATTAGAAACCTTAATACCAGACTTCCGAGGAATCTGGGAAAATCTGGAACGCGTACTAGCCGTTAGGCCAGAAGTAGTTTCGCATAACCTTGAAACCGTACGCCGATTAACTCGCGAAGTCCGGATTCAAGCCAAATACGATCGTAGCCTTGAGTGCCTAAGACGCATTTCTGAAGCCGGATTACGCACCAAATCAGGAATCATGCTTGGTTTTGGCGAAACCGAAGAAGATGTTATCGAAGCAATGAACGACTTATACAATGTAGGAGTTCATGTATTAACCTTGGGTCAATACCTACAACCCAGCAAAAACCATCATCCGGTAATTGAATGGATTACTCCGGAACAATTTAACCGCTACAAAGAAATCGGATTGCAAATCGGATTCAAATATGTAGAGAGCGGACCATTGGTACGCTCTTCATACCATGCTGAAAAGCATTTATTTGATATGCAGTAAATACAGTCTGGATAAACGATAAAACTATCGTTTATCCAGACTGTATTTACCCGGACCGACAAATATCAACCCAAAGAAAACAACCGCCATTTCTAATGCACGAGAGGCAACTGCCATTCCATCTCCGGCAGAGAGATGATAGATACCTGCCATGATCATGGTGAATAATAAGAAAATACAAGCCGGACGATAAAACAGGCCAAGCAATAAAAACAATCCGCCAAGACCTTCAGCCAGTGCTGCCATAAACCCCCAGAAGGCTGGGAAAAAATGAATATTAATATTGCCCATCGCTGACCCTACTCCTGCCCACATTTCAGGACCACCTGCCAATTTAGGAAAACCATGGAGAGTTATAAAAAACAATCCCAAGCCAATACGCATCAGCAACAGTCCGAGATCTTTGTACTTTCCTAATGAAGATAATAAAGCCATATTATATGTAATTTAAAGTAACTGATTTCTCTTGAACGCGCAAAGTTACCGCTTTCCCCAAAATTATTGTCTTATTATTGTCAATATGACCGGCAGGAAAATCAGTTGCCACCGGGTATTCATACTCCTTAACCAAATCAATAACCATCTCAGGCACAGAAAAACCAAAGCCCGGATCCCTATCTTTCAAAGCAGTAAATGCTCCTACTATCATCCCTTTTAAGTTTTTTAACTTTCCTGCACGCTTCAACATTCGCAACATTCGGTCAATGGAATAATAATACTCTCCTACATCCTCTATAAAAAGGATCTTACCATTATAATCAACTTCAGAAACTGACCCTGAGATAGTTAACAAGATCGACAAATTACCACCTGTCAATATCCCCTCTCCATAACCGGCCTTATTTTCATCTCTGCTCATATATTGATAAGAGAGTTCTTCCCCAAAAAGAGTCTTCCGCAAAGTTTCTAGCGAAGTTTTAGTTGCATCAGGTATTGTAAGAGGCATTTGTCCATGCACTGTTGCAATTCCAAATAAAGCCTGAATATGACTATGCAATACAGTGATATCACTAAATCCAATGATCCATTTTGGATGATCTCCAAAAATTGAAAAGTCAATCTGGTCAATAATACGCACCGTTCCATAACCGCCGCGAGCAGCAAAAACAGCTTTAATAGAAATATCATCAAGCATATTCTGCAGATCAAGTGCCCGCAATTCATCGTCTCCGGCAAACTGATGAAAGAATGATGTAACAGATTTTCCAACGACAACCTCCAAACCCCATGACTCCAGCAACTTTATAGCATCATCCAAACCTCCGGGAATATTCCCTGCTGGAGCAACAATCCCTATCCTATCTCTTTTTTTTAAAAACGGAGGCACTTTCATACGATTATCGGTTTTAGAAACCACAAATTGAATTATCTTTGTAGAATTAACAAATATCGCACAAATTCCTTGGTACGATATTGCAAAATAACAAAACACAAAGAGATTGAAAGCGCAAGAAACAAAAAGATTTACGATAACCTCTGCTTTGCCCTATGCAAACGGACCCCTTCATATCGGACATTTAGCTGGAGCTTATATTCCGGCTGATATATTCGCACGCTTTCAGCGCCTTAAAAAACACAACGTTTTGCACGTTTGCGGATCAGACGAACACGGTGCAGCAATTACCATAAAAGCCAAAAAAGAAGGCAGCACACCTCAACAAATCGTTGATAAGTATCATTTCCAGATCATGGAAAGCTTTAAAGAATTTGGAATTGCTTTCGATATCTATCATCGCACCTCTGCGCAAATTCATCATGAACTTTCACAAGAATTTTTCTTAACCCTTTATAACAAAGGAGAATTTATTGAAAAGGTCTCAGAACAATATTACGACGAAGATTTCAATCAGTTTTTAGCAGACCGGTATATTGTAGGTACTTGTCCAAATTGCCATAGCGAAGGTGCTTATGGGGACCAATGTGAGAAATGCGGAACATCCTTAAATCCAACCGATTTAATTAATCCCATCTCTACCTTAAGCGGAAAAGCTCCCGTTCTTAGGGAAACTAAACACTGGTATTTACCGCTTGATAAGTATCAGGATTTCTTAGAGAAATGGCTTATTGAAGGCAAAAAAGACATTCTAAAATCCAACGTATTCGGACAATGCAGCTCTTGGCTAAAATCTGGCTTACAAGCGCGTTCAATGACACGGGATTTGGATTGGGGAGTAGATGTTCCATTAAAAGAGGCCGAAGGCAAAAAGCTATATGTTTGGCTGGATGCTCCTATTGGCTATATATCTGCCTCTAAACAATGGGCACTTGATACTAGCAATGATTGGGAGAAGTACTGGAAAATCCAGACAGATCCAAAAGATAATGCGCATTTAATTCACTTCATCGGAAAAGATAACATTGTTTTTCATTGCATAATCTTCCCGGCAATTTTAAAAGCGCACGGTGATTATATCCTGCCTGAAAACATCCCTGCTAATGAGTTCTTGAACCTGGAAGGCGATAAGCTTTCAACTTCCAGAAATCATGCGGTATGGCTACATGAATACTTAAACGAATTCCCTCAAAGACAGGATGAATTACGTTATGTATTGACTTCCATATTGCCTGAAACATCCGATAGTGAATTTACCTGGAAAGATTTTCAAGCACGTATCAACAATGAACTGGTTGCTATTTTCGGTAACTTCATTAACCGCGTCATGGTACTTTCTCATAAGTATTTTGATGGAAAGGTAAAGGAAGCCTCGGCACTTACCGAAAACGACCGGAATGTATTGGAAGAGCTTGTGCTCTATCCTGAAAAGATAGAAAAATCAATCAACGATTACCGTTTCCGCGAAGCATTATCGCACTTCATAAACGTTGCCCGATTAGGAAACAAATACCTGGCTGAAGAAGAACCCTGGAAGGTAATAAAAACTGACGAGGAGCGCGTTAAAACTGTTTTAAACGTAAGCTTGCAGATAGCATCTAACCTAGCTATCCTGGCATTGCCTTTCTTACCGTTCACTGCCGAGAAGCTGTTCGCCATGCTAAACCAAACTCAGAAAGATTGGGACAGTGCCGGAAAACCTGATTTGTTACAACCAGGCCATCAGTTAGGTGAAGTACAACTTCTTTTTGAAAAGATTACGGACGAGCAGGTTCAATTTCAGCTCGATAAGCTTGCTCAGGCAAAAATCGAGAACCAACCTGCAAAAAGTGAAGCCAGTCCGGCGAAAACCAATATCAGTTTTGATGATTTCTCAGCTATGGATATTCGCACAGGAAAAATCATTGCTGCAGAAAAAGTCGCTAAAACCAAAAAACTGCTAAAATTAACCATCGATACCGGCATCGATCAACGTACTGTCGTATCTGGTATCGCAGAATTCTATCAACCCGAAGAAATCATCGGAAAGCAAGTGTCCATCTTAGTGAACCTCGAGCCCCGTGCTATCAAAGGAATTCAATCGCAAGGAATGATTTTGATGGCTGAAGATAGCAGTGGGCAACTAAGCTTCGTTGCACCGCTGAATGATATCAACCCGGGTAGCACCATCCGATAATCTCTATTATTCCATCTCGTTTAAAGGGGAAAAATATTAACGCAAAAAGAGGATATTCTTTCGAATATCCTCTTTTTATTAACAAAACTAATTTCTTATTTATACCGTCATGATATCCTGCTCTTTCAATTCGGCAAGTTTATCAACTTTAGCAATATATTTATCAGTTAATTTTTGAACTTCTGCTTCTCCATCTTTTATTTCATCTTCGGAAGCGCCATCATTTTTCAATTTTCTAAGTTGTTCATTTCCTTCTTTACGAAGATTTCTGACAGCAATACGTCCTTTTTCCGCTTCATCTTTCACTTTTTTAACCAAATCTCTTCTTCGTTCTTCAGTTAACGGCGGGATTAATAAACGGATAACGTTACCATCATTCTGAGGATTCAAACCAATGTTCGAGTCAATAATCGCTTTCTCTATTGTTTGAAGAAGATTCTTCTCCCAGGGTTGAATAACAAGTGTACGCGCATCGGGTGTATTGATGGTTGCAACCTGTGACAAAGGCGATGCGGCTCCATAATAGTCGATATATATACCATCAAGCATAGATGGCATTGCTTTTCCAGCACGTATCTTAGTTAGTTCATTGTCTGCGAAAGACACGGCCTTTTCCATACTTTCAGCCGTATCGTCCAGTTGTAATTTTATGAGGTCGTTCATGGGTATCTAATTTAAAAATCAAAAATAATATTTTTTCCAAGAAGTATTATCGTACTAGGGTTCCAATAGTTTCTCCCTGTACTAACTTTAAGAAGTTACCTTCCTTATTCATATCAAAAACGATGATAGGCAGGTTATTTTCATGACAAAGCGTAAAAGCAGTCATATCCATCACACTTAAACCGCGATCATAGATATCCTGAAAACTTAGTTCTTCGAAACGAGTGGCTGTAGCATCTTTTAACGGATCGGAAGTATAGATTCCATCAACACGGGTTCCTTTTAAAACGACGTCTGCATTGATTTCAATTGCGCGCAAAGAGGCTGCAGTATCAGTTGTAAAGTAAGGATTACCTGTACCCGCACCAAAAATAACCACACGGCCTTTTTCTAAGTGCCGCACGGCTCTTCTACGAATAAAGGGTTCGCAGATCTGTTCCATCTTGATGGCAGTTAGCAAACGTGTTTTCAAATTTACTTTCTCTAAAGCATCTTGCAAAGCCATGGAGTTAATAACAGTTGCCAGCATACCCATATAGTCTGCCTGTACCCTATCCATGCCTGATTTCTCAGCACTTAAGCCGCGGTATATATTTCCGCCACCAATAACAATGGCAATCTCAACGCCTTCATTGTGCACATTTTTAATTTCACGAGCATATTGGGCTACTCGATCTATATCAATTCCATAATTCTTCTCACCCATCAGGGCTTCACCACTAAGTTTTAATAAGATGCGTTTGTATTTCATTGCGTTTTCTGAATATGAAGAAATGTTACTATTCAGGCATCAAAGGTAAACCATTTTTTTAAATACCTTGCTGTCTTTACAATTAGACAGTTAATTATTTAAGATTAACTCAGGCTTTTGTCTGTTGTGAGTTTATTCCGCAAACAGAATCATGATTCTTGTAAGCATAATAGACTTACTAAGAAGGAAAATCATAATTCATTATATTTGTAGTTCAGGAACATAACTGTCGTAACAAATTTAGCTGACAGTATAGGGCATCCGTTAGAAAGAAAAAATATGTCAATAACAAAAGAATCTGAATTATTAGGAATGCAGAAAGCAAGTAATTCAGTTGCACATACATTGAGGCAAATGATAAACTATGCTCAACCTGGAATGAGCACAAAAGAACTTGATGAATACGGTGCAAAAATTTTGTCTGATTTTGGAGCAAACTCAGCACCGTACTTAACTTACGGTTTTCCCGGATGGACATGTATCAGTGTTGAGAATGAATTTTGTCACGGGATTCCTTCAGAAAAACGAATATTAAAAGAGGGTGATTTAATAAATATTGATGTTTCAGCTGAACTTGATGGCTTTTGGGCCGATAATGGAGCATCATTCGTTCTCGGAAAAGACATAAATCAACATCAAAAATTAGTTGATGCATCAAAAGAAATTCTACAAAAAGCGATTAACAATATTCGAGGTGGAGTAAAAATTGCTGAAATAGGGTATTTAATGGAAACGGAAGCAAAAAAGAGGGGTTTCAGTGTTATTAAGAACTTAGGAGGACACGGAATTGGCAGGAGTTTGCACGAACAACCTGATGAACTAATCAACTATAGAAACCGATTTGACCAAAGACGATTTAAGAAGAACTCGGTTGTTGCCATAGAAACTTTTATCTCGACATCTTCATTGTATGCTACAGAACTTAATGACGGTTGGACGATGGTAGGTAATAAAGGAGGTTTTATGGCTCAGCATGAACATACGATTATCATAACAAACGGAAAGCCAATAATATTAACGGAAAGCAACGAAATATTAAATTAAAATCAGCTTATGAATGCAATAAAGAAGGCACTATAAATAGTGCCTTCTCAATAAAATATTAAATTGCTTAAACCAGCTTATTATTTACCAGATATTCCGCAACTTGTACAGCATTGGTTGCTGCACCTTTACGTAAATTATCAGCAACTACCCAAAGGTTTAATGTGTTGTCTTGAGTTTCATCACGACGGATTCTACCTACAAACACTTCATCTTTTTCATGCGCATCTAGCGGCATTGGATATTTCTGATTAGCAGGATCATCAACAACAATCACTCCTGACTGTTTTGAAAGGATGCTGCGTACTTCATTTAAATCGAAATCATTCTCGAACTCAATGTTAATAGACTCTGAGTGGCCACCCATTACCGGAATACGAACCGTAGTAGCGGTTACACGGATAGCGTCATCACCCATAATTTTATTGGTTTCCTGAATCATCTTCATTTCTTCCTTAGTATATCCGTTCTCTACGAATACATCGATCTGAGGAATTACATTCAAATCGATTTTGTAAGGATATGCTTTTTCGCCTTCAATACCTGCACGCTCATCATTTAATTGTGCAACGGCTTTAACACCTGTACCGGTAACCGACTGATAGGTAGAAACAACTACTCTTTTAATTTTATATTTATCGTGCAAAGGCTTCAATACTACCACCATTTGTATAGTAGAACAATTTGGATTTGCGATAATACGATCGTCAGCAGTTAATACTGAAGCATTTACTTCCGGAACGATCAATTTCTTTGTAGGATCCATCCGCCACGCAGAAGAATTATCAACTACAATGGTTCCTACTTCTGCAAATTTAGGGGCAAATTCTGTTGAAGTTGAACCGCCAGCTGAAAACAGGGCGATCTCAGGTTTTAATGCAATTGCTTCATCTACAGTGACTACCTTAAACTTCTTTCCCTTGAAACTAATCTCTTTTCCCTTACTTTTTTCTGAAGCAACGGGAATCAATTCAGTAACCGGGAAGTTTCGTTCCTCTAGTACTCTTAAAATCATAGATCCAACCAGACCTGTAGCACCAACAACTGCAACTTTCATTTTTTTAAATTTTACTTTAATTAATTATTAATATTTATACCAATAGGTACATAAAACACGCGAAAGTACAAAAATATTGCCTATTTATAGCGGAGCTATAAAATATTTACAACATTCAAACATTAGCCTGCCCAGCTCTCACGATCTAAAGAACGATATTGTATGGCTTCAGCCAGATGCTCATTCTCAATATGTTCGCTTGCATCTAAATCAGCAATGGTTCTTGAAACCTTTAATATCCGGTTATAGGCCCGGGCCGATAGCCCGAGCCGTTCCATTGCTGACTTGAGCAATTGTTGTCCGGATGCAGATACCTGGCAGATTTCACGCACCATCCGATCTTCCATTTGGGCATTGCAATGAACCTCCTGATTGGTTATAAAACGGCCTGATTGCTTTTCTCGAGCTTTAATTACACGGTCTCTTACTGTTGCACTATTTTCTGATTGTCCGCTTAAGCTTAATTCATTAAAATCTACAGGCGTAACCTCTATATGTAGATCGATACGATCTAATAGGGGCCCGGAAATCTTACTGAGGTACTTTTGAACAACACCAGGTGAGCAAATACAGTCTTTTTCAGGATGATTATAATAGCCGCAGGGACAAGGGTTCATAGAGGCGATCAACATAAAACTAGCCGGATAGTCGACTGTTAACCGAGCTCTCGATATTGTTATTTTTCGTTCTTCTAAGGGCTGTCGCATAACTTCAAGAACCGAGCGTTTAAACTCAGGCATTTCATCTAAAAACAACACTCCGTGGTGTGCCAATGAGATCTCACCCGGCTGTGGATTAGCTCCACCTCCAACCAAAGCTACATCGCTGATCGTATGATGGGGGGAGCGAAATGGACGAACGGTCATTAACGATTCAGTAGCGGCTAACCTGCCTGCTACAGAATGTATTTTAGTGGTTTCTAAAGACTCATGCAGATTTAAGGGAGGCAGAATGGTCGGCAAGCGCTTTGCCAACATGGTTTTACCTGAGCCTGGAGGTCCGATCAGTATCACATTATGTCCACCTGCAGCAGCAATCTCTAAGGCTCTTTTAATATTACTCTGGCCACTAACGTCGGAGAAATCGCTTTCGTAATTATTGATGTTTTTCTGAAACTCTGTTCGTGGATCTACATGCGTTTGCTCAAGAACCGTTTTGCCATCCATAAACGAAATGACATCCGCAATATTCTCTACTCCATATACCTGGAGTCCATTAACAATAGCAGCTTCGCGGGCATTGTCTTTTGGTAAAATAATACCTTTAAAGCCATCTTGTTTTGCTTGGATGGCTATGGGTAAAGCTCCTTTAATAGGCTGAATTCCCCCATCCAGAGAAAGTTCACCGAGTATTAAAAAATCATTGAGTTTTTCTGTCTGCAACTGACCGGAAGCACCTAAGATTGCAAGTGCAATAGCGAGATCGTAAGCTGAGCCTTCCTTCCGAATATCGGCTGGTGCTAAATTGACTACGATTTTCTGACGGGGCATTCGGGAGCCGGCAGATTGTATGGCGCTTTCTATCCGTTGAAGACTTTCCTTAATGGCACTGTCGGGTAAACCAACAATGTAATACTTTGTGCCCGAAGTAACCTTTACCTCAACTGTAACGGTTATTGATTCAATGCCATAAACAGAACTAGCATAGGTTTTAACAAGCATAATTGCATTTTTCCCTAATATAGAGAAGAATACAGAGATAAGCGAAACCTAGTGCTATAGAAGCAATTAATTAGCAATTATAACGATAACTGAAAGGTACTTACTATTTACCGAACGGCATTTTAGGCATATTCTTCATTAATTTGGCTGCAGCTGCAGGATTAGAGAACTGCTTCATTACCTTTTTCATATCGTTGAACTGCTTCATCAATTTATTGACTTCCTGAAGATCAGTACCTGATCCATTGGCAATTCGTTGACGGCGCGGCTGACTAATGATATCAGGGTTTTCACGCTCGTAAGGAGTCATGGAATGAATGATAGCTTCAATGGGCTTAAAAGCATCGTCTTCGATTTCAATATCTTTCAGGGCTTTCCCAGCGCCGGGAATCATACCCATCAAGTCTTTCATATTACCCATTTTCTTAATCTGCTGAATCTGGCTTAGAAAGTCATTAAAATCGAATTTATTCTTTCTTATTTTCTTTTGAAGCTCCGCAGCTTCCTTTTCATCAAACTGTTGCTGCGCTCTTTCAACCAATGAAATTACGTCTCCCATCCCTAATATACGGGATGCCATACGCTCTGGATAGAAAACATCCAGAGCTTCCATTTTCTCACCTGTACCGATGAATTTAATAGGTTTATTTACAACCGATTTAATAGATAAGGCAGCACCACCGCGTGTATCACCATCTAGTTTAGTTAATACAACCCCGGTATAATCAAGTCGGTCGTTAAAAGCCTTCGCTGTATTAACCGCATCCTGACCGGTCATTGCATCAACCACAAATAAGATTTCTTGTGGTTGCGTAGCTGCTTTCACCGCAGATATCTCATTCATTAATGCTTCATCAATAGCTAAGCGACCGGCGGTATCTATAATAACTACATTATTTCCATTGCGTTTTGCTTCGGCAATACCTTCCAGAGCAATAGCAACCGGGTCTTTTGACTCAAGATTCGCATATACCGGAACGCGTACTTGCTCTCCTAAGATCTGAAGTTGATCGACAGCAGCCGGACGGTAAACGTCGCCGGCTACCAATAATGGTTTTTTATTCTTTTTATCTTTTAAATAATTGGCTAATTTTCCTGAAAAGGTTGTTTTACCAGCACCGTTTAATCCCGCAATAAGAATAACAGTAGGATTACCCTTTAACTCAAGCTCGGTAACTGACCCGCCCATTAATGCAGCAAGCTCATCATTCATGATCTTGGTTAGCAGCTGACCCGGAGAAACGCTGGTTAGTACGTTTTGCCCTAAGGCTTTTTCCCGAACTTCATCTGTAAAGGTTTTAGCTGTTTTGTAGTTTACATCAGCATCAAGCAATGCTTTACGGATTTCCTTCATGGTTTCCGCGACGTTGATTTCAGAGATGCTTCCCTGACCTTTTAAAACCTTAAACGCTCTATCTAATTTATCCTGTAAATTCTCAAACATACCCTTAATGTGTCTTTAATTATTAACAACGGGCGCAATTTACGAATATTTGACAGCATTTATAAAAAGTAAATAGCAATGCAGCGCTGTTTTTTCAGATAATCGAAACTTTCTTTAATACACCATGTTGAAATTTTAAAGTATTATTAAAATTAAAAAGGATGAAAGCAGCAGTATTTCACAAACCAGGAGACATTAGTTATGATACGGTAGATGATCCTCGCATCGAAGCTGTAGGGGATGTAATTTTACGAGTTACTTCGACTGCCATATGCGGATCGGATCTTCATATTCTTAGCGGTGCAGTGCCACAAACCAGCGATATGATTATGGGACACGAATTCATGGGTATCGTAGAGGAAGTTGGTTCTGCAGTGACAAACCTTAAACGAGGTGACCGGGTTATTGTTCCTTTTCCAATTGCTTGCGGACATTGTTTCTTTTGCAACCATGGAGCTTCTCCCAGCTGTGAGAATTCAAACTTTAAACATTATGGGCCAAATGGAGATATGATGGATCAAAAGGGAGCCGCATTATTTGGTTATACAGATTTGTATGGAGGTTATTCGGGAGGACAGGCAGAATACGTGCGTGTACCCTATGCAGATATCAGTCCGCGGATTATCCCTGATAATCTTACCGATTCTCAAGCACTTTTCTTAACAGATATATTCCCGACCGGATGGGCTGCTATCGACTGGGCTCAACTTAAAGGCGGGGAGGTTGTAGCAATTTTTGGCTCCGGACCTGTAGGGCTTATGGCACAAAAGGCAGCATGGATAAACGGTGCAAAAAGAGTTATCGCAATAGACCCGCTTGACTATCGGTTAGAAAAAGCACGCTTGGTGAATAAAGTAGATACATTAAATCCTCATAAAGTAGATGTTGTTGAAGCGATCAGAGAAATGACAGGTGGCCGCGGAGCCGACGTGTGTGTTGATGCAGTTGGATTTGAACCTGAACGCAGCTTCTTCGATAAATTTAAAGCTACTATTAATTTCGAAAAAGGTAGCATTAAGGTATTGGAGATGTGTTTTGAAGCAGTTCGGAGAAGTGGAACAGTATCTATCGTGGGAGTGTATGGCAGCCCGTATGATAATTTTCCATTGTTTCGCATATTCGATAAAGGTCTGACCATCAAACAGGGACAAGCTCCTGTTTTAAATTACATTGATCATTTAATTGAATTGGTAAAAGAAGAGAAAGTGGTCTTAGACGATATTATTACTCATAATATGCCTTTAAGTGAAGTATCTCACGCATATAAAATCTTTGACGATAAAGAAGACGATTGTGTTAAGGTTGTTTTAAAACCTTAACACTCATTTAAAATTACGATAATGAAAAATATAAATCAATATGCACTGATTACAGGAGCAACCAGCGGGATAGGTTATGAGCTTGCTAAGCTTTTTGCAAAAGATAATTATAACCTGGTAATTGTAGCTCGCGATCAACAGGAATTAAATAGCAAAGCCATGGAATTTAAACAATATGGCATCAATGTAATTCCAATAGCTGCAGATCTCTTTCAAAGAGAAAATGCCTTTTCAGTTTATGATGAGGTAAAAAGCCGGGATATTACTATCGATGTATTAGTAAATGATGCGGGCCAGGGAGTATATGGCGAATTTAAAGATACAGACATTAACAGGGAGCTGGCAATCATTGATCTTAATATTTCATCTCTTGTTATTTTGACAAAATGTTTTTTGAAAGAAATGACGGATAGAAACTCTGGCAAAATTTTAAACCTGGCTTCGATAGCAAGCAAGGCACCCGGCCCATGGCAATCAGTTTACCATGGCACAAAGGCTTTTGTACTTTCCTTTACTGAAGCTATTCGGGAAGAAGTGAAAGGTTTCGACATCACTGTTACTGCCCTGTTACCTGGTGTAACTGATACCGATTTTTTCAATAAGGCTGATATGTTGAGAAGTAAAGCGGTGCAAGATAAAGACGCTATGGCAGATCCGGCAGATGTAGCAAAGGATGGCTTTGATGCATTGATGGCTGGAAAAGATAAAGTGATTTCTGGCTTTAAAAATAAGATACAGGTAGGTATGAGCAATATAATGCCCGATAGCACCGCTGCTCATAATATGAATGAACAGCAGAAACCTGCAGATAATGATGAAGGATAGTAGCTAGAATTTAATCTCAGAACTTTTTCTTCCTACATTATGTCCGGAAATTGCATAATATAAAATGACGATATAGCAAGGAACCGCAATCCAATAAGCTTGTTGTGGATTCCAATAATCAGCTAAAGCACCGTATAATAATGGGATAACGGCCCCACCGGCTATACCCATTACCAGAAGCGATGATGCTGCCTTGGTAAAACGACCGACACCAGCCAACGCCAATGGCCATATTGCAGGCCACATTAGTGAATTAGCTAAACCTAATAGTGCAATACATGCTACAGAAACGTAACCGGAAGTAAAAATGGCTGCTACTGAAAGGATGATTCCTAATAGAGCGCATAAACGTAATGCATTCTCTTGTTTAATGTATTTAGGAATGGTTATAATTCCGATAATATACCCTGCTACCATAGAGATCATGGTAGCCGTTGCAAAGAATTTAGCAGTAGCTAAAGGAATACCCTGTGAAGAGCCATAGCGAATAATGGTATCACCAGCAATTACTTCTACACCTACATATAAAAAAAGTGTCAATACCCCCAATATCACATGAGGGAAATCAAACACACTTTTCTTATCAAAATTAGAAGCAGATATGAACTCATCTTCCTGATCGGTATCAACCTCAGGAAGGCTTGATTTATAGATCCAAAAAGCAAGAGCCAACAACACAACAATAATACCAACATAGGGAGTAATTACCCGCATAGCCATTTCATTTAAAGCGGCAATTCTATCATCAGCAGCCATGTGTGCTACTTCTGAACGTAATTTATCGGCGTCTTCCAGTCTTAAAAACAAACCCAATATAAGAGGAGCCATAGCACCTGCCAACTTATTACATATCCCCATAATGCTGATACGTTTGGCTGCACTCTCTGGCGGGCCAACAATGGTAATATATGGGTTGGATGCTGTTTGAAGGATGGCTAAGCCACTTCCCATTATAAAAAGACCTAGCAAAAATAATCCGTATGTACGGGTAATAGCAGCAGGAATAAATAATAAAGCTCCGAAAGCCATTACAATTAAGGCAACTGACATCCCATTCTTAAAGCCAAAAACAGTTAAGACCCGGGTAGAAAGAGGCGCCATTACTAAATAGGCTATATAAAAAGCGAAGGTTACAAAATAAGCCTGGAAGATAGTTAGCTCACAAGCGATTTCAAGATAAGGTATTAACAGAGAGTTTAACCAAGTAACAAAACCGAAAATAAAGAAAAGGGCCCCAATAATAACAATAGGCTTTACGCCCTTTTGAGGTAATTGACCAGGTGAATTTACTTGAGTCATCATGAATTATTTTTAGGTAAATGGAGGTTTAAAGCTTTCCAGGGCTATACCATAAAATCGCTATACAAGACTAATGAAATTAATTTGTAATTAAAAGAAAAGTAAAACATAATCGGTTGCTTAAAAATGAAGCGTCCCGATATCTCATCAGGACGCTTCAACCTAAACCTTACCATAAAACCATTTGGTTTTATTGATATATTAACAAGTGGTTATTTTATTAGTTTTAAATGATTTCATAT
>Ga0160433_100605_pt1 | contig 14774 bp, 10 predicted proteins | sample HID1972K_E0MG_FD_108235 | JGI IMG/M metagenome (GOLD analysis project Ga0160433, IMG submission 108235) | Enriched pill bug-associated microbial communities from UW Madison campus, WI, USA - HID1972K_E0 MG | ecosystem: Host-associated > Arthropoda: Insects > Digestive system > Unclassified ... | reverse complement strand
ATCTCGGTCAGCAGCGGGTAAAGCGTCCCGACCAGCACCAGACCCAGGATCACGCAAAGCAGCAGATTGTTGACGACGAGCAGCGCCTCACGGCTCAGCGGATCGAAGCGCGCGCCTTCGTTGACCGTGTGGACGCGCAGCGCGAACAGCGCCAGCGCGCCGCCGATATAGATGCCGAGCAGCGCAAGGATGAAGCTGCCCCGCGTCGGATCGACCGCGAAGGCATGGACGCTGGTCAGGATACCCGAGCGCACGAGGAACGTGCCGACCATGGACATGGCGAAAGCCACGACCGAGAGCATGATCGTCCAGGCCCGCAACGCATCGCGCGCCGCCAGCACCGAGGCGCTGTGGAGCAGCGCCGTCGCGGCCAGCCACGGCATGAGCGAGGCGTTCTCGACCGGGTCCCAGAACCACCAGCCGCCCCAGCCAAGCTCATAATAAGCCCAGTAGGAGCCCGCCGCGATGCCGAAGGTGAGCAAGATCCATGCGCCCAGCACCCAGGGGCGGATGGCGCGGGCAAAGCGGGCGTTCACTTCGCGCGTCAGCAGCGCGCCCACCGCGAAGGAGAAAGCGACCGAAAGGCCGACATAGCCGAAATAGAGCGTGGGCGGATGGAAGGCGAGGCCGGGGTCCTGCAACAGCGGATTGAGGCCCTGCCCCTCCGCCGCGGCCGGATTGAGCCGGGTAAAGGGATTGGAAGCGAGCAGCAGGAAGGCATAGAAGCCGATGCTGATCGCCGCCTGCGCGCCCAGCGTCGCGAAATGGGTGCGCCGGTCGAGCGAGCGCTCCAGCAGGGCGACCGCCGCGCCCGACATGCTCATCACCGCGATCCAGAGCAGCATCGAGCCTTCATGATTGCCCCAGGCGCCAGCGAACTTGTAGATGAACGGCTTCATCGAATGGCTGTTCGCCGCCACGAGATAGACCGACATGTCCGAGCGCAGGAACAGGACGATGAGCAGGGTCATCGCGAGGCCCGCCAGCACCCCCTGCGCGACCGCAAGGGGGCGGATGAAGCGCGCGGCTTCCACATTGTTCCGCGCCACGGCGGCCCAGGCCAGCAGCAATTGCAGGCCGGCCAGCATGGCCGCGAGCCACAGGGCGGCGAGTCCGGCTTCAGCAATCATTGCGCGCTGCTATCCACCTGATGAGTCTGCGGATCGTAAGTGATCCCTTCCATCTCGCGCGGCATGTAGCGTTCGTCATGCTTGGCGAGGATATTGGTGGCGCGGAACACGCCGTCCTCGCCGAACGCGCCTTCCGCCACAGCGCCGGAATTTTCCGTGAAAAGATCGGGCGTGATGCCGTTGAAGCTTGCCGGCACGCTTGCCTCCCCATCGGTCAGGCTGAAGTCCACCGTCGTGCCGTCGGCATGGCGCTTGATGCTGCCTGCCTCCACCATGCCGCCCAGCCGGATCGCCCGGCCCGGTTCAACCTGCGCGGCCAGCGCCTCGGCAGGCGTATAGAAATAAGCCGCCTGCGAGCTGAGCGCGGACATCGCCAGCAGCACGCCGCCGATCATCGCGGCAAGAGCGAGCAGCACGAGCGCGAGGCGCTGATGCTTGCGCTTGGGGCCTCCCCGGTTCGATGAGCCCTGGTTCGACGTAACGGCAACCATATCAATCCCGCTCCAGCAATTGCGCGGCCCTGGTTTCGGCCTGCCGCGCCGCGCGCCATGCCCACAGGCTGGTCGCGAGCGTGGCGATGAACGTGAGGCCATAGGCCGCGATCACGAAAGGCCAGGGATTCATGCCTCAGCCTCGCGACATCCGGCGCAACCGCGCCTCGATCCGGTTTTCGGCCAGCATCGCCCGCATCCGCAGGAAAACGATGGCCGTGAACCACAGACTGAAGCCCAGCACGGTCAACCCCAGAGGCCAGAGCATCGATTCATCGATGGTGCTGGTGCCGCGCACGAAGCTGATGCTCTTCGCCTGGTGGAGGCTATTCCACCACACGACTGAATAATGGATGACTGGAAGGTTGAGCGCGCCGATCAGCGCATAAATGGCCGTCACGCGGCTCACGCCCCCGGCATCGCCGCGCTCCACGCTGGAGCGGGCCAGCGCGATATAGCCGATATAGAGGAACAGCAGCAGCAGCATGGACGTGAGCCGCCCGTCCCATTCCCACCATGTCCCCCAGGTGGGCCGCCCCCAGATCGATCCGGTGGCGAGGCAGATGGCGGTGAACACCGCGCCCGGCGCCGCGATGGCGCGGCCCGCGACCGCCGCCAGCGGATGCCGCCAGACCAGTTGCGCGACGGCCGCGATGGTGAGCCCGCTCCAGCCGCCCATGCCCAGCCATGCGGCCGGCACATGGATATAGAGGATGCGGAAGCTGTCGCCCTGGAGATAGTCCGCCGGCGTCATGAACAGGCCGCCCCAGCACCCGGCGAGAATCAGGAGAATTCCGCCCCAGAAAAACCAAGGCGTCGCAGGCACGGCGATGGCCAGGAATCGGCGCGGATTTGCCAGAACATGCATGGCGCCCCTTTAGAACCCCGGGCGCTGGCTGACTAGTGTATTGATATCGCTCTGGAGGTACGCTCGACCGTCTTGGATGACTTTCTTGTGACTATGGGGCGACAAAGCCGTTCGAGCTTCCTATATGGCCGGCAATGGACCACCGCGACACGGCGGGAATCGCCTGGTTGCCATGAGTAGAGCCATGCTGACGACTCACCCATTCGATGATGACAAGCTGCGCGAGGAGTGCGGCATTTTCGGCGTGTATGGCGGCGAGACCGCGGCCGCGATGGTCGCGCTGGGCCTCCATGCCCTGCAACATCGCGGGCAGGAAGCCGCCGGAATCACCAGTTGGGACGGGCAGGAATTCCACAGCCACCGCGCCATGGGCCATGTGGCCGGCAATTTCGACAATGACGAGATCATCCGGCAGCTTGCCGGCAATGTCGCCTGCGGCCATGTCCGATATTCGACGACCGGCGAAACGGCGCTGCGTAATGTGCAGCCGCTTTATGCCGAGCTTTCGTCGGGCGGCTTCGCCATCGCTCACAATGGCAACATCTCCAACGCGATGAACCTGCGCAAGCGGCTGGTGCGCGATGGCGCGATCTTCCAGTCGACCAGCGATACCGAGGTGATCGTCCACCTGCTCGCCAAGTCGCGCTATCGCACGCTGCTGGACCGGTTCATCGATGCGCTCAAGCAGGTCGAGGGCGCCTATTCGCTCATCTGCCTCACGCGCGAGGGCCTGATCGCCTGCCGCGATCCGCTCGGGATCCGTCCACTGGTGATGGGCCGTCTGGGTGAAGCGATCATCTTCGCGTCCGAGACGGTGGCCTTCGATGTGGTCGGCGCGGAATTCATCCGTGAGGTGGAGGCCGGCGAGCTGATCGTGGTGACGCAGGGCGGCGAGATTCGCTCGCACCGCCCCTTCGGCGAAACGCCCCGACCGCGCCCCTGCATCTTCGAGCATGTCTATTTCGCCCGGCCCGATTCCATTCTGGATGGCAACAGCGTCTACGCCGTGCGCAAGGGCATCGGCGCGCAGCTCGCCATCGAGAGCCCGGTGGATGCTGACCTCGTCATTCCGGTGCCGGACAGCGGCGTGCCCGCGGCGATCGGCTATGCGCAGGAATCCGGCATTCCCTTCGAGCTGGGGATCATCCGCTCGCATTATATCGGCCGCACCTTCATCCAGCCGGGCGACAAGGTCCGCCATCTGGGCGTGAAGCTCAAGCACAATGCCAATCGCGCCCTCATCGATGGCAAGCGCGTCGTCCTCATCGACGATTCCATCGTGCGCGGCACCACCAGCCTCAAGATCGTGCAGATGATGCGCGAGGCGGGCGCGAAGGAAGTGCACATGCGCATCGCCAGCCCGCCCACGCGGCATAGCTGCTTCTACGGCGTGGACACGCCCGAACGCGGCAAGCTGCTGGCGCACAAGATGGACGTGGCGCAGATGTGCGCCTTCATCCATGCGGACAGCCTAGCCTTCGTCTCCATCGATGGGCTCTACCGCGCCATCGGCGAGAGCCGGCGCGAGGGCGACGGGCCGCAATATTGCGACGCCTGCTTCACCGGCGATTACCCCACCACCCTCACCGACTTCGACGATCAGGCCGAGGTCAACCAGCTCGAACTGCTGCGCGAACGCGTGGTCTGAGCCTGAGCGGAGACATCATGACCGAGCAGACCGACACCCGGCCCCTGGCCGGCCGCATTGCCCTCGTCACGGGCGCCAGCCGCGGCATTGGCGCCGCGACCGCGCTCGAACTGGCGCGGGATGGCGCGCATGTCATCCTCATCGCCCGCTCCGTGCCGGATCTCGAAGCGGTGGAAGAGCAGATCCACGGGCAAGGCGGCAACGCAACCATTGCGCCCCTCGATCTTACCGACGGTGAGAGCATCGGCCGGCTGGCGAAGGCCATCGGTGAGCGTTGGGGCGCGCTGGACATCCTCGTGCTGAATGCCGCCACGCTCGGCACGCTGGCCGCCGTGCCGGCGATCGACACCAAGGAATTCGCACGCCAGCTCACGCTCAATATCGCCGCGCCGCAAGCCCTGATCGCGGCCTTCGATCCCATGCTGCGCGCCAGCAAGGACGCCCGCGTCATCGCGCTCACCACCGGCGTTGCGGCCAATCCGCGCGCCTATTGGGGCGCTTACGGCGCATCCAAGGCGGCGCTGGAAGTGCTGGTCTCGGCCTATGGGCAGGAAGTGCGCAATGTGAGCGCCATCCGCACCCACATTGTCGAGCCCGGCGCCACCCGCACCACCATGCGCGCCCGCGCCTATCCGGGCGAAGACCCCGCCACGCTCAAGACACCCGATGTCGTGGGCCGCGCCATCGCCGATCTGGTCGCCAGTGACGCGGCTGATGGCGCAAGGCTCGACCTGCCGAAGTAAGGCCGGAGCTTCGCTCGTTTCTTCAGGCGACGATATCCGGCGTATCTCTGCTGCCCCCATCCCCTAACCGTCACCCCGGACTGGATCCGGGGTCCAACTGCTTTTCGAATGAAGGAATGTGCCAGACGCCAAGTAGCGGTGGGGTACTCGCGGCGCATTGATCGGCCGTCGCCGGAACAAGCTGGACCCCGGATCCAGTCCGGGGTGACGGTTAGGGAAGCCGTAATAACCCCAGGATAAGATGCCTTGATCGGCCAGGACCAACGCTCCTGAGAACCCAGTGCCCCTGCCGAACCAGCGCTCCCGCAAAGCCAAAGCCCTCCAGCAGCCCTGCGCTAGGCCAGCGTCCGAGAACGCCGCGCCGCCCTCACTCCGTCAGGTCGCTCCACACATTCTTGATGCGGCTGAAGAAGCCCGTCGATTGCGGGCATTCCTCGCCGGTCTCGGTCGCGCGGAACTCCTCGAGCAATTCCCGTTGCCGCGCGGAAAGCTTGGTGGGCGTCTCCACCTCGATCTGGATCACGAGATCGCCCCGCCCGCGCGCATTCAGCGCGGGCATGCCTGCACCGCGCTGGCGCAATTGCTTGCCGGACTGGATGCCGGCGGGAATTCGGATCTCATGGTCCTCGCCATCCAGGCTAGGCACGTTGATCGCGCCACCGAGCGAAGCGAGCGTGAAGCTGATCGGCACACGGCAGAACAGGTTCGTGCCTTCCCGCTCGAAAATCCGGTGCCGCTTCACATGGAGGAAGATGTAGAGATCGCCGGCTGGCGCGCCACGCGGCCCCGCCTCGCCCTGGCCGGAAAGCCGGATGCGGGTGCCTTCGTCCACGCCGGCGGGAACCTTCACGTCGAGTGAGCGGCGCTTGTCCACCCGGCCCTCGCCCCGGCAGGCGCGGCAGGGCGTCGTGATGCGCTTGCCCGCGCCATGACAGGCCGGGCAGGTGCGCTCGATGACGAAGAAGCCCTGCTGCGCGCGCACCTTGCCATGGCCGGCACAGGTGGGGCAGGTTTCCGCGCTGGTGCCCGGCTCGGCACCGCTGCCGTCGCAGGGCTCGCACATCGTCGAGACCTCGATTTCGATGCTTGTCTCGCGGCCGTGAAATGCATCGTCCAGCGAGATTTCCATGTCGTAGCGCAAGTCCGCGCCACGCCGCGTCTGCTGGCGCCCGCCGCCGCCGCCGCCGAACCCGTCGCCGAAGATGGTCTCGAAAATGTCGGAAAAGTCGGAGAAGCCCGCCCCGTTTCCACGGGCGCCACCGCCCATGCCGCCCTGCTCGAAGGCGGCGTGGCCGAAGCGGTCATAGGCGGCTCGCTTCTGCCCGTCCTTCAGGCAATCATAGGCCTCGTTGATGGCCTTGAACTTGGCTTCGCTATCCTGGCAGCCCGGATTGCGGTCCGGATGATATTTCATCGCCAGCTTGCGATAGGCCGCCTTGAGGGTCGACCCGTCGGCGGTCCGCTCGACTTCGAGCAGCTCATAATAATCGATTTTGCTACTCATGCCCCGCAGCAGTCCCAAGTCGCGGCCCGGCCAGCCGATTCATCGGCCGGCCGGGCGCCGTTTCCGTCTCGTTACGCCTTGTTGTCCTCGTCCACCTCGGAGAACTCCGCGTCGACCACATCGTCATCGGCCTTCTGCGCTGTTCCTTCGGCACCGGGAGATGCCGCCGCAGCCTGCTCCTTCTCATAGATCGCCTGGCCGAGCTTCATGGAGACCTGCGCAAGCTCTTGCGTCTTGGTCTTCATGGCCTCCGGATCGCCGCTCTCGACAGCGCCCTTGGCAGCCGCCACGGCAGCCTCGATCTCGCCCTTGAGGGCCGCGTCCACCTTGTCACCATGCTCTTCAAGCTGGCGCTCGGTGGTGTGGATCAGGCTTTCAGCGTTGTTCTTCGCTTCCGCGCCCTCGCGGCGCTTCTTGTCCTCTTCGGCAAAGCGCTCGGCATCCTTGACCATCTGATCGATGTCGTTGTCTGAAAGGCCGCCCGAGGCCTGGATCTTGATCTGCTGCTCCTTGCCGGTGCCCTTGTCCTTGGCCGAGACGTTCACGATGCCGTTGGCGTCGATGTCGAACGTCACCTCGATCTGCGGCACGCCGCGCGGTGCGGCGGGGATGCCCACCAGATCGAACTGGCCGAGCAGCTTGTTGTCCGCCGCCATCTCGCGCTCGCCCTGGAACACGCGGATCGTCACGGCCTGCTGATTGTCGTCAGCGGTCGAGTAGACCTGCGACTTCTTCGCCGGGATCGTCGTGTTGCGGTCGATCATCCGGGTGAACACGCCGCCCAGCGTCTCGATGCCGAGCGAAAGCGGCGTCACGTCGAGCAGCAGCACGTCCTTGACGTCGCCCTGCAGCACGCCCGCCTGGATGGCGGCGCCCATGGCCACCACTTCGTCCGGGTTCACGCCGGTGTGGGGTTCCTTGCCGAAGAAATCCTTCACGATCTCGCGCACGCGCGGCATGCGCGTCATGCCGCCCACCAGCACCACGTCGCTGATCTCGCTCGAGGACATGCCAGCGTCAACCAGCGCCTTCTTGCAGGGCTCCAGCGTACGCTTGATGAGGTCCTCGACGAGCCGCTCCAGATCGGCGCGGGTGATGGTCTTGACGAGATGCTTCGGCCCCGTCTGGTCGGCGGTGATGAACGGCAGGTTCACTTCCGTCGTCTGCGCGCTGGAAAGCTCGATCTTGGCCTTTTCGGCGGCTTCCTTCAGGCGTTGCAGGGCGAGCTTGTCGCCGCGCAGGTCTATGCCCTCGGCCTTCTTGAACTCATCCGCCAGATAGCTGACGATCTTGGAGTCGAAGTCCTCGCCGCCCAGGAAGGTGTCGCCATTGGTGGACTTCACCTCGAACACGCCATCGCCGATCTCCAGGATCGAGATGTCGAAGGTGCCGCCGCCAAGGTCATAGACGGCGATGGTCTTGCCTTCGCTCTTCTCCAGGCCATAAGCCAGCGCGGCGGCCGTAGGCTCGTTGATGATGCGGAGCACTTCGAGGCCCGCGATCTGACCGGCGTCCTTGGTCGCCTGACGCTGAGCGTCGTTGAAATAGGCCGGCACGGTGATGACCGCCTGCGTGACCGTCTCGCCCAGATAGCTCTCGGCGGTTTCCTTCATCTTCTGGAGAATGAAAGCGGAAATCTGCGAGGGGCTGTAGTCCTGCCCGCCCGCATTCACCCATGCGTCGCCATTCGGCCCCTTTGCGATGGAATAGGGGACGAGCTCCATGTCCTTCTTGGTCAGCGGATCGTCGAACCGGCGGCCGATGAGGCGCTTGACGGCATAGACGGTATTGTCCGGGTTCGTGACGGCCTGGCGCTTGGCCGGCTGGCCGATCAGGCGCTCGCCGTCCTTGGCAAATGCCACGATGGAAGGCGTCGTGCGCGCGCCTTCCGCATTTTCGACTACCTTCGGCTTGCCACCATCCATCACGGAAACGCAGCTATTGGTCGTGCCCAGATCGATACCGATAACCTTAGCCATATTCGTCCTCTTGTACCCCAAATTTCGTTCAGCAGGTGCTGGCCCCGTCCCGCAGTCAGTGCCGAGAGAAGCCGCTTTCCGCGCCGATATAGGTGGGTGTTTGCATGTCACAAGGGTTTTTGCGATTTAGCCAATGATCCTGTCGCCCGCCGGCCGCGGCATGTGCAGCCGAGCCACGAGCCGGCGCCCCTTTCGCTTGGCATGAGGGCGCGGCGGAACTAGGGCTGGCCACGAAGCAACCACAGGAGCCCGGCCATGCTCAACCTCCGCTCTCTCCTCGCCGCGTGCGCCCTGCCGGCCACCCTGGCCGGGTGCAGCGATCCGCCACCTGTCTATGTCGATGGCGGGTTCGTGCGGATCAATCCCAATCCCAACGCGCCTTCGGCGGGCTATTTCACCATCCACGGCGGAAATGACTCGCTGGTCCTGCGTGACGTGCGGACCGAGGAAGCCGTGCGGGTCGAAATGCACGAGAGCGTGACACGTGATGGCGTGGCTTCCATGAACCGCATCGAGAGCCTCGACGTGCCGGCCCGCGGCTCGGTCAAGCTCGAACCGGGCGGCAAGCACATCATGATCTGGTCGATCAATCCGCAAGCCCTCGACGATGGCAAGATGAGCTTCACCTTCATCTTCTCCAACGGAGACCGCATCATCGCCGACGCCACGGTCCAGCAAGCCGGCGGCGCGCCGGCCGACATGCATGAGGGGCATTGATGCGGCAGGGAATACGCCTCCCTTACGCCAGCGTGATTATATGAGCCGCTTAGCAGCCCCCCACGCCCTGCCGGCGCGCGCATCATGGCTAGCATCTTGTTTGACGTAGACACCTTGCCGCAAGGGACAGATCCAGCGGGTGCATCTGCCAGGGACACCCGACGCCCCCGCCCCTATTGGCCGGGGCGTCGCAGTTTGCCTCAGAAACGCTTGCGCAGGGTCACGGCCCATTCCCGCGGGCGGCTGGGCTGGGCCCAAAGGAAGGCGCCCGGATCGACCTTGGTGACATAGTAGAACTCATCGAACACATTCTGCACTTCAAGCGATAGATCCCACTGGCCCGGATCGTTGCGATAGGTGAGGCGAGCGTTCACAAGCGTATAGCCATCCAGCTTGCTGCGCGCGCTGTTGGTTGCTCCGGTATAGCTCTCGCTGCGGTAGGACATGTCCACGCGTGGCGTGATCGAGCCCGAGTTCAGAGGGATTTCGTACTGGAGGCCTGCGCTGGCTTTCCACTTGGGCGTATTGCCCAGAATATCTCCCTCGAAGGGCCCGTTGGCTCCCTGCGCCGCGGGATCGACCTGCGTGTAATAGGCCTCGATATAGCTCAACGAGCCGTCGACCAGCAGGCCATCGGCGGGCCGTAGCTCGGTCTCGACCTCTATGCCCTTGATCGTTGCGTCACCCGCGTTCTGCGGGACGGCGCAGGGGAAGTCGGCCGGGAAGCCCTCGGGATTGAACTGAGGGCAGGAAAGGAGCGTAAGCTGGATGTCGTTATACTTGTTGTAGAAAGCCGACAGGCTGAACCGCACCCTGCGGTCGAAAAGCTGGGTCTTGATACCGATCTCGTTAGCGGTGACGGTTTCTGAATCGAAGGGCTGCACCTGGGAAGGCAGGTAAGGCCGGGGGTTCACGCCGCCGCCTTTGAAACCTGTCGAGCGTTGCACATAAACCATCACATCATCGGTCAGGTCATAGTCCACGCCGATGCGATAGTCGAAGCGATCACCGCGATAAGTCCCTGATTCCCCATCCAGGTTGCCCACGGCCGGATTGGGGGAGCCGTCCGGATTGGTGCGCGTATAGTTGTAAGTCTTCTTATCGTCTGTGTACCGCAGTCCCCCCGTGATAGTCAGCTGGTCGGTGGGATGCAGCTCGACATGGCCGAAGGCCGCGATCGTCCGCGAGGTGACCGGGTCGTCCCCCAGGAAATCATAGCCCGGCACACCGATATAGGGGAAGCTTACCCGGTTGGCGTAAGTCGTCTTGGCATCGAAATAATAACCGCCGACCGTGAAATCGACCAGCCCTTCGGCCAACTGCCCGCTCAGCCGCAATTCCTGACTGAACTGGTGGTGAGACAGTTCCTCCTCACTCAGGATCAGGGAGAGCGGCGAGACATCGGGATCGCCGGACCAGTATGTGTCAAAGCCGCGATAGCCGGTGATGGACTTGAGCGACAAGTTCTCCGCCAGCCCCATGTCCACGGTAAGCGAACCGCCCCAACCATCATATTTGCTCCGGTTCTCCGCAGACCATCCGTCATAGCCAGGATAGACACCGCCCCGGATACCGAAGGTTCCGTAGCTGACATAGGGGTCATCGGGAATGAAGCGGTCGTCATAGGGCACGCCGAAGTCCTGGACACCGGCCACTCCGGTATCAAGCAGTGTGACCGGGGGCGCTTCGCTATCGTCATGCGTGTAATCGGCGGACAGGGTGATCTCGACATCCTCCGAGGCAATCAGGCGGAAGATGCCGCGCACGGCCTGATAGGAGGTCCCGCCCTGTTGACCGAGCCGGCAATCGGCATTCGGCGCCTCGATCGGCAGCGCGGGTGTCGAGGTAGGATTGGCGCACTGGAAGTCGATGACATCGACATAGCCGCCCTGCGAGCGGGAGACGCCGGAAAGCCGGGCGAAGAGCCGGTCTTCGATCAGCGAGAAATCAACGCTGCCGCGGAAGTCGATCCTGTCACGGCTGCCATAAGTGGCAGATACATAGCCACCGCCGTCGCCCTGTGGCGCGCGGGAAATGAGGCGCACCGCACCGCCGATCGAGTTCTTGCCGAACAACGTGCCCTGTGGGCCGCGCAGGATTTCCACGCGTTCTAGATCGAGCAGGTCGAACTGCGCACCGGTGAGCGATGCATAATAGACATCATCCACATAGATGCCCACCCCGGGCTCCAGCGCGGGATTGAAGTCGAACTGGCCGATGCCGCGGATGGAGGCTCCCATGGCGGGCCCGAAGGAGCCGCCCAGCGGGCGCAACGTGACGTTGGGAGATTGCGCGGCGATCGCGGCGACATCTGTCTGGCTGCGCGCCTCGAGCATTGCGGCATCGATGGCGGTGATGGCGAGGGGCGTGTCCTGAAGACTCTGCTCGCGGAACTGCGCGGTAACGATGATTTCTCCGATGCCGCTATCCGTATCCCTCTGAGGCGCGGCGTCCTGCGCGAAGGCAGGGCCGGCCGAGAGGGCCAGCACCGCCGCGATGGGCAGGTGGGAGATGCCCCGGAGCCCCAATTGCGGCCCAATGGCCGTGAATGCCTGTTTCATGATGTCCTCCCTCTGTTATCGTCCACGGGTGCTTGCCCGTGTTCGAACGACGCGCTGCATGGCGCGTCGCTAGAGTGTTTGATGCGCTCCGCTGCATTTTCCCGTCTTGCCTACGAACGCACTGGGTCATTTGCCGCCAGCGCACGCGCTTTCCGGCAGATTGACAGCTTCCGGCGAACTGCCTGAGTTGGCGACAAAACCACGACAATCCGGGTGAGGCGATGCTGTTCAAGTTTAGACGATCTTTTTCCACCGGCGCCCTGCTGGCGGTACTCGCCTTGGCGTCGTCGTGCACGATGTCGGGCAAGCAGGATGAAGAATGGAGCACGATCGGCGGGACGACCGACGAACAGCATTTCAGCCCGCTTGAACAGATCAATGCGGAAAATGTGGGCCAGCTCGGGCTCGCCTGGTCCTATGATCTCAACACCGACCGGGGCGTGGAAGCCGCTCCGCTCTACGCCGATGGCGTACTCTATGTGGTCAGCGCCTGGAACGTGACGCACGCGGTCGATGCGCGCACTGGCAAGGCCTTGTGGACATATGACCCCAAGGTGCCTCCTGCTTATGCACGCTGGGCCTGCTGCGATGTGGTCAGCCGCGACATGGCGTTGTGGGAAGACAAGGCAATCATCGCGACGCTGGATGGGCGGGTCATCGCGCTCGACCGGAAAACCGGCAAGCCGGTGTGGACCACGGAAACCCTCAATCATGAGGGACGCTACTCGGTCACCGGGGCGCCGCGCGTCTTCAATGGCATCGTCGTGATCGGCAATGCCGGGGCCGACTTCGATGCGCGCGGCTACGTCACTGCGCTCGATGCGAACACCGGCAAGCAGCTCTGGCGCTTCTACACCGTGCCGGGCAACCCCGAGACGCCTGACGGGGAAGTCTCCGACGCTCCGCTCAGGGACATCGCGGCGCCGACCTGGAATGGGCGCTGGTGGGAGAAAGGCGGCGGCGGCACCGCCTGGGATGCGATCGTCTATGATCGCGAACTGGACCTGCTCTACATCGGTGTGGGCAATGGTGGTCCAATGAGCCAGGCGTTCCGCAGCCCCGGTGGCGGTGACAATCTGTTCCTTGCCTCGATCGTGGCGGTGAAGCCGAAGACTGGCGAATATGTCTGGCACTATCAGGCCAACCCCGGGGAGGAATGGGACTATACCAACACCCAGCCCATTGTCTTGGCGGACCTGACCATCGAAGGGCAGCAGCGCAAGGTGCTGATGCAGGCGCCCAAGAACGGCTTCTTCTATGTGATCGACCGCACCAACGGAAAGCTGATCTCGGCCGAGAAGTTCGCGCCGGTAAACTGGGCCGAACGTATTGACGTCAAAACCGGTCGCCCGGTGGAGGCCAGCGAGATCGCCCGTTACGACAATGAGCCCCGCCTCGTCGCACCGGGGCCCGGGGGCGCGCATAATTGGCAGGCCATGTCGTTCAATCCCAAGAGCGGCCTCGTCTATTTCGGTGCGACCGAGCATTGGATGCCCTATCCGCTCGGGCCGGGCCGGCCGGAAAGCAATGTCACGCCAGCGACGACGGCGGCGCGCCAGAAGAAGATGATGGAACTGATGGGGGAAGCACAAAGGCGCGAGAATGCCTGGCTTTCCGCATGGGATCCGATCGCGCAGCGCGAGGTGTGGCGCGTGCCTCATTCAAGGCCTGGCAGCGGTGGGGTGCTGAGCACGGCGGGTAATCTGGTGATCCAGGGTACGCCGGATCGCAAACTGTCCATCCATCACACGGCCGATGGAAAACTTCTCTGGGAGTATGACGTCCAGAACGCGCCGATCGCGTCGCCCATCACCTACACTCTGGATGGCGAGCAATACATTGCTGTGAATTCCGGCTGGGGTGGCGGCATGGCACTGGTGGAGATGGCGCAGGGCAAGCCGCCGCTCCAGAACGGACCTGCACGTCTGATGGTTTTCCGACTGGGCGGCACGGCGAAGCTGCCTGCCTTCAATCCTGCAGAGCGTGAGCAGCGCGTGGAGCCGCCATTGTCCCGAGCGCCTGAAGCGATGATCGAGAAGGGCAGGCTCCTGTTCGAACAGACCTGCGCGACATGCCATGGCGCCAACGCACGGGGCGGGCTGAAGGATCTGCGCTGGATGTCACGGGAGACGCACGGCGAGTTCAACCAGATTGTGCTGGAAGGCTTGCTGGCTGATCGCGGGATGCCGGATTTCAGCGCCGAACTGTCGAGTGAGGATGCCTCTGCCATCCATGCCTACATCACGGCGCGGGCGAACGAGGACTTCTTCGCGCAGGATTGAACGAACGGAGCGGGTCGGCCTGACCCGCATCCAAAGACGGGCAAACGCAACGGGCCGGCTCTTATCAGGAGCCGGCCCTTTTTCCTGGCGATTATATCGTTTGCAAACACCCCACCCATAGCCATCACCCCGGACTAGATCCGGGGTCCAGCTTGTTCTGACGCGACGGTCATCAGGCGGGCTGATCTGAAGAAAAGCGGGACCCCGGATCTAGTCCGGGGTGACGGAGAGAGCGCATGATCGGGGTAGAAAGCGATCACCCCACAGCGGGCTTGCAAACGACATAATCGCCATTTTTTGCAGAACGTGATCCGTGGGTCTTCAGGAAGGCGCTTCGCCTTCCTTGGGCGGGCCATAGGGAATTTCCGCTGTCACGACGCGTCGCAGGAATTTCCACTCGCCATTCTCGCGGATGAGTTCATCCTCATAACGCCCCGCTGCGAACTCGATCGGCTTGTTATCCTCGCCCTTCATGTAGAATGTCCAGCGGGACCACGCTGTGCCGCGATCGCCCTCTGTATCCACGATCATGTTCGTCAGGACGTGGTAGTTCCGGTTTTCGGGCGGGCTGGGCAGGTCAGCAAACCCCTTCTGCATGACCGCAAGGATTCGCGCCGGACCTTTGGCGCTACCGAAGCCCCCGACCCATTCGCCGTTCTGCGCGAACAAGCCCGCATAGTCCTCGAGCCGGCGATCATCGAGATAGCGGCCATAATGGAGCAGCAATGTGCGAATTTCCTCTCGGTCGGAGAGTTCCGCCGCGCTGATGGGCTCAGCTTTTGCCGGCGCCGAGAGCATAAAGCCGGACAATGCGAGCAAAGCCGCGGAGTGAACGATCGCCTTCATGATTT
>Ga0160433_100604_pt1 | contig 14838 bp, 19 predicted proteins | sample HID1972K_E0MG_FD_108235 | JGI IMG/M metagenome (GOLD analysis project Ga0160433, IMG submission 108235) | Enriched pill bug-associated microbial communities from UW Madison campus, WI, USA - HID1972K_E0 MG | ecosystem: Host-associated > Arthropoda: Insects > Digestive system > Unclassified ... | reverse complement strand
TAGATGGAGGGTCTTGCGGCGCCCATCGTGTGGGTCGGGCCGCTGTTCGATCCACCCTAAGGCGTTCGGAAACTCGGAACTGGGAGCCAGCCACGCCTTGTAGGTGGTGTGAACCGACTTCCCGAAGTCCGCGAACTCCTCACGAACGTCCACAAAGGAGACAGGCGCCCCCTCTATGTCCTGCTGCGCAGTCCAGAGGAAGATCGCGAGCTGCTGGAGGGACATCCGGGGGGCGTCCTTGCAAAGCTTCGCTAGTGTGTGCACCTGCGCGGCGATGGCGTCTGACGCGGCGGCGTGAGTCCGCAGCCACTTCAGCGCAGTGTTTTGCGTATTCGTCAAGCTCGGGGTTCCCTGTGTAGAAGGGACTGGATTGCCCGCTTGGCTCGAAATGTTCAAGGCTGATGTCATCTGCTTTTGCTCCAACTCTGGCAGATATAATATCCTGTTGAAATCCCATGATTTATGCCTTCTGAGGTGCGGAGTCGTCCAACCGTTTGTTCCGCATACGTTCTCAAAAGGGGTGTAGGACAGACCAGAGTTCGGTCGACCTCGCTATGTCTTCTGTCCAGGCCCCGCGATAGGCGGCTTGTGCCGCTCAATTGGCCCTTGCAGGCAAGGCGGTTTCTCACCCCGACCGAAGCCGGGAGTTTCTCAACGCGGACCAAGGGGACGCGCGGGCTTATTCCCGGCCGAGGCCGGTTTTGTATTCACCCACTCCCGACCCAAAGGGTCGGTTCCTTGATCCAGCGTTGAGAGCGCCTGAGTCGCGGCCGGTAGCCGCGCTTCTCTTGAGCCTTCAGGAAGCCCTTGTAGCCTTTCTTGTTGATCTCCCGGAGACCATGGAGCTCCAGGTTCTCAATGATGGCGTTCGCCACGTTGACGGCGGTGTTCTGAAGGGTGACTTGAGACGTGCTGGCGTTGATGAGGACGCGGGCGGTGAGGTAGGCGGCCTCTCGGGGGTCCGACAGGAGCAGGAAGTCCGCCGCTACATGCCGGCGACCCGCCTTGCCCGAGCAGGCGTCTTCGAGAAAGGTCTCGAAAGCTTGCGCGGTGGGCTCACAGACGACCTTGAGGAACTGACGGCCCGGCGGGAGGTTTGCTTCCTCCTCGGACGTCCCGACCTCGACCTTCCACGGTAGATCGCGGGCGCGGTAGCGCTTGCTGCCAATGGCTCGCCCTTCGTCCTCCAGATAGAGTTGGCGGCGGAGCTGTGCACGGATGTCGTTCATGTGAACCTCTTTCGGTCAAGAAAAAGGGGCCCACGAACGGGGCCCCGGAGGATAGGGAAATGTTTCCCCGCGAGAGTGCGGCTTAATTGGAGTCGGCTGCGCGGCCTTCAGTGACCTAAGGTGATCTGAAGATATTCTGGGGCTATCTCACCCCCGAGAATGCGGCCTAATCGACCTGTCGCAGTGGCCTTGGCACACCTCCCGTCATACGTTCAGGCTAACGGAAATACTGCGCCAGATTGTGACGAAACGGCTGCGCCCTAAGGCGTGACAGTGGCACACCAAGTAAAAATGCAGGGGAACGGCAGAATACCGTAGGGGGTGTGGTGCCGGATGCAGGATTTGAACCCGCGACCTTCGGTTTACAAAACCGTGGAAGGTGGACGGGATGTGATGCAGATAGTGGCTAAAAACCGCTATTTATTAGTTATTAGGGACGGTTAGACCGCTGCACGTGTGCCGCTTTTTGTGCCACCCCTGTCTCTGCGGCGCGGACCTCTTCGGGCGTGAGATAGTCCAGATAGACCTCCGTGGTCTTGATGCTGGTGTGGCCCAACACCTTCTGAAGGTCATAGATGCCGCCGATCCGATGCCGCAGATAATTGACGGCGAACAGGTGGCGCAGATCGTGGAAGCGGAAACGGCGATAAGGTCGATCGGCCTTGGCGGCGCGCTTCGCGGCGCGTGCTGTGTAGGCGCCGAAGTTGGATGCGAGGTTGGCATATCGCACTGCGACGGGCTTGCCTTCCTCATCCTCACCCATGTGCCAGAAGACGAAGTTGCATGACACATATCGAGGCTGGCGCTTCAGGATCTCCAGCGCTTTGCGGGTCAGTGGGATGGCGCGCAGTTTGCGCCGTTTCCCGATGAAGGTGATGACCTTGGCCTTCTCATCGATCATATTGTGCTCAAGGCTGGCGATTTCTTCTTGCCGCATGCCGGTTTCGCGGGCGAACTGGATGATATCGACAAAGCGCGTGCGCTCTTTGCCCAGCGTGTAGCTGATATCAGCGTCAGTCGGCAGGATGATAGGATCGCGCCGCTCGGGGATCCGCTGGCGGTTGAAGCCTCTGGCCGCATTCTCTTCTGTCCACCCCTCATCGATGGCGTGATCGAGCACGCTGGAAATGGCCGTCAGGTCACGGCGAACGCTCGCATTGGTGATGCCGAGCCTCTGCCGGCCTTTCACGAGATCTCTAAGCAGCGATGCATTGATGTCCGCGACGTTTCTGTCATCGAGCCATTCGCGACACTGCGCCAAGCTGACCTTGTAGCGCTGGAATGTGCTCTCCGAGAGCAGGCGGCTTCGGCGCACATGTTCATCCCATGACACCACGGCCGCTTTCCAGCTTATAGGCCCTGCTATGCCGAAGTGCGCCTGATCCTCGATCTTCTCACGGGCGATCTTTTCACGCTTCTTTGCGACGGGTTCAGAGCGCGTTCGTAGGCTAAATCGGTATTCGATGCCTCGGAGTTTGAAACGCGCCCACCATATCCCATTTCGCTGATACATTTTCGATTGCCCTTGCCAGTGCTGCCTGCCGCCCATTTCTGAAGATCGGCAATGACGAATAGCCATCGCCCTGCGGGCTTGGACGCACCGGGAATCACACCTCGTGCTGCTAGATCCTGCAATGTCCTGTAGGAAAGTCCAGTGATGGCTGAAGCCATTGCGATTGTGCCACGCATTGGTTGGCCCGACCTCGCCGGCATGCTCACGCTGCGAGCCTCCTCCTGCGCTGCTTTTCGCGCGGCGGGATCCAGTAGGTGGGGACGAAGGGCAGGCCATGGTCGTCGAGATGGGGGCGCTGCCGGCGATCCCAGAGGATCCAGACATAATCGACCTTGCCGCGCTTCCAGGCGTTCTCGCCAAGGTGCTCGATCTGATCGCCAGGCGGCATGCTCGGCCTCTCGCTCAGTATCCAGACGCCGATGGGCGCGGTGGCCTCATCGGTGAACAGGCTAAAGCGGCTCTCGCTCGCGAGCCATTTCGGGGGCAGGAGTGCCGCCACCTGATCGGTCGCTATCTCCAGTGCCCGGCGAATGAAGCGCTCGGCCAGGCGGCGCGCCAAGCGGCCCTTCTGCATCGAGTAGGGCGGGTTGAAGATGATCGATAGGCGGGGCGAGCCCTCCAAGATCGATCGCTCATCGCCAAGGAAATCATGCATGCCGAGGAAGTGCGGCGCTCCCCTGTCGAATAGATCCATGCCGAACGCATCATGGCCACGATTGCGCAAGGCGCGCACGATGTTGCCGCCGCCGCAGCACGGATCCAGCACGGTTGCGCCCTGTGCGATCGGGGCGGTGTCGAGCAGGCGGTGTGTCACCCATTGCTGCTCAACATACCAATCCCATGGGTGACGATCGCTGCCCTCTGGCGCGGATGAAAGCTCGCCGCTCATGCTGCCGCTCCGAAGAGATCGCCGACGGCTGCCGGCACCTTCTCTCGCGGCATTGGAAGCGAAATGGGCTGCGACTGCGCCTTGCGAAGATAGTCCATCAGCCAGACGACCGTTTCGTCGGAAATCGGCTCGTCGGCGTTGACTGTGCAGACTTCGCCCGTGCAATCCCCGATCTCGCTCGCGTCGATGTCCGGCAGTTCGACCTGAGAATGCGCGATACGCTTGATCTCAGCGTAGCTGATCTCGGTGACGAATTGGGCGCCGCCTGACTTGCCGGTGAGCGCCGTCGCCTCTGCCTCTGCCTCTATACCCCAATCAAGCGAACCGGGACGCTGGCGCTCGATGTGCGCCAGGACGGTCCAGCCTTTCAGGAAGCACTCAATGCAATTGCCCTCATGGTCATCGAGGCCGAGATCGAACCCCTGCGGGAGAGGGTAGCGACGGTCAGTGCCCCATTGGTTTCGGCCAAGCCAGAAATGCATGACGTGCCGCCGCGTGACGCCGGCAACGGCAAGCGGACAGGTCGAACGCCAGCACTCCTTGCCTGAGAGGTTGCGAAGCACCTGCTTCATCACGCGGTGCATTTCATCCGCGCGCAGGCCGACCATATTGATCCAGCGGTCGAAACCCTGCGCGATCATGAACTGCTTCATGGTCTCGATCTTCGCCTCGGCAGTGCAGAAGCGGGTGACGGCATTGGGTAAGTAGCGTTTGCGCCGGTAAATTGCGCGAAGCGGTTCGCCATTGCGGCTCGCGCTGTTCAGCCCAACGATCTCGAATCGATCTTCTGTTTCATGCCCAGCACCGGCGCGCCATTCGACCCACCAGATATGAACGCCCCAGCGTGAGCCACACTCATGCACGAAGCGAAGCGTCTCCTCGCGCTCCCGGCCGGTGTTGGCGAAGACGACATAGACGTAATCGGGCAGCACGCCTCCATGGGCGCAGAGCACCATGAACAGCATGTAGGCGCTGGTCCTGCCACCGCTGAACGCGATCAGCGCTGGCCCGTTGCAGTAGAACGGGCTGCTGGGATCGGGAGCCGGCCAGATCATGCAGCTTCTCCCTGCTGCTCAGCGACCGTTGCGTAAGCGCCGCGCGGAGCGAGGTTAAAGGGCAGGAAGTGGGCGCGGTGGCGGGCGTAGAAATCGTGGAACAGGCGATGGTCCGCGTCCGTCATTGCGGCGGGATTCTGCCGGTGGTGCTCCAGCTCATCGGGCCAGAAGCAACGCCCGAGCGCCCAATAGTAGAAGTGGGCGGCCTCGATACGCTCCAACTGGGTGCGCAGCTCGGCCGGCGAGCGGTCGCCGGTTGCCAGCAGGCGCGGATAGAATTTGCGGCGCATCGAGATCTCGCGGCGCAGGCAGCTCACCAGCTCGCGCCACTTGAACGGGACCAGGCGCTCATCGGCCTGCCGGCGGGCATTCGCCGCCTTATCCTCCTGGCCGGGCGCGAGCAGCAGATCCACCGCGAAATCGGCATGGATGGCGGTCATCATGCTGATCTGGTGGCTGGCATCCTCGCGGGTCATTTTGCCCTTGGCCACCCGATCGGGATAATGCTGGCGGCGCATGTGCAGTTCGCGCGCCAGCTCTTCCACGATGAGCTGCTTGGGGACGGCGAGCGGATCGGCGCTTTCCGGCGACATGCAGGGGAAGAACAGGTCGAAGCTCATCGGCGTGCTCCCGCCGGCATGACGCCGATCGCGCGGAGCGCGTCTGCGATGGGAACGAAGCGGATCGCGGTGAGCGGAACCTGTCGCCGGCGGCTGCGCTTCTGGCGCCATGTCAGGATGGCTTCGCGCGAATATTGGGTGAGGATGATGGCGCTGCTCGCGGGGAATTCGCGATCATGCATGCGGCGATCATCATCAATGATTTCGTTGACGCCGAAGTGCTTGGCGAAGCGTTCGGCATAGCGGGTTTTGCCCGAGGCCGGCGGACCTTGGATGACGATGATGTTCAACGCTTTTCTCCCGAAATGCGAGCTATGCCGCGTGCCATGAGGAAGGGGATTGCGATCATGATCGCGACGATGAGAAGGGCGCGCTGCAGACCGAGCGCGACGGTGGGGAGGATGCCGGGCGCCATCATTCGAGCCCGAGCGCGCATTTGTAGGTTTCGAGGATCGCCTCATTCTCTTGACGCAAATGCGGATCGAGGCGGCGAAGCTGCACGATCGCGCGCATGCCCTTCACGTCAAAGCCGGTGGCCTTGGCCTCGCCGTAAACGTCCTTGATATCGTCTGCGATTCCCCGCTTCTCTTCCTCCAAGCGCTCCACGCGCTCGATGAGCAGGCGCAGCTTCTGGGCCGCTGCATCTGGATTGGCGTTGATCGGATCGGGCGCGGGCCGAGCTTTCTTGCCTTTGCCGGCGGGCGCCGGCGCGCAGGGCACGAGCTTATGAAGGGTGCCGCCCTTGCCGTCCGGCACGGCGGCCATCCGCATGCCGGTGGGCGTGGCTGTATGTGGCTGCATTGATGCGCTCTCCTGTCAGTTGCTGGTGGTGGAGCCGGCCGGCCGCTCGAAAACCCAGCAGGCGACGGTTCTGCCGGTCACGGAATTGATCGGCTTGTAGGCGAGGAATTTGCGGGCGCGGCTTGAGCGCAGCAGCCGCTTCAATTCATTGATGGGCGGCAGCGAAAGGCGTAGATCGCCGCATTTCTGCTCGAATTGCACAAGGTTGATGGCAATGACGCCATCCTGCCGGCTGTGATTGATCGGCCGCTCGGGCGCGTCGGGCTCAAGCGACTGGATATAATCGAAGCGCTCCCAGAACAGCTCAACATGCGGATGATCGTGCTCCACCAGGCGCTGGCGCTCGGCCAGCATGTTGCAGAACAGGGCCTGAACTTCGCTGGCGACGTGATCGGGAATGTTGGCGAGCACGATGCGCATCGCGTCGAACATGGCCGCGAGCTGGGCATGGTTCTTCGCGAGGCGATCGTTGCGGACGCCCTCCTGCTTGAGCATCTGCTGATAATGGACGGTGAAGCGCTCGCGGTAGCGGGTGAGGATCTCCGCCTCGCGCCGCACGATGTGAACGATGAAGCCGGACACCTCATCGCGCTCGTAGCGGTTGATCCGCTCGGCCGCCTCGCGAGTTTCCGGCCCCCATCCCGTCTTGTCGATATGGATGCCCATGATGCGCTCGCGCATGGCGGGCGAGGCCTCGACCGGATCATTCTGCACGATGGCGATCGCGCCCCGAAAGGGCGGCTCGAATGTCTCCATGCCGCCATTGGCGATGGCGCGTGTGCGGACGGCGCGGCCGTTATAGGCGGTTTTCAGTTCGTCCCATTCAAAGCGGCGGCTGTGCGGCGTGTCCTGATTGCGGTCGCCTTCGATAAGCACCACGGGCAGGTTGCCGACCTGGCCGAGCGTGCGGGCGATGCCGGCATTGGTAGCCTTGGTGGGATCGAAGCCCTCATAGTTGCCGACGCGGCCCATGAGCTTCCAGAGGAAGGCGATGAGCGTGGTTTTGCCGGTGCCGGGCGGGCCGGTGACTTCAAGGAAGGCGAGCGATTCCTGCGATGCGCGGATCTGCTCGGCAAAGAGCGAGACGGCCCAGAATGTGAGAACGACAAGGCCCTTGGCGCCCCATGCTCGATATATGTCGGCCGTCCAGGCGATGGGCAGATTGTCGGGATCATATTTGATGGAGAGCAGGCGATCGCTGGTCCGCAGCTTCACCGCTTTGCGCGAGAAAACGAAGTAGTCATCCTCGTTGATCTTCGCGACTTTCCCTTTCGAAACGCCGAGATCCCCGAGCAGCCATGCCTCATGATCGATGCTGTAGCCGGTGAACTGGATGGCCTCGACGGTCTGGATATCGGCCCATTGGCGCAGCATCAGCTTGTCGAGCTGGAAATTCGAGCCCGTCCACTGCGCGCCGGGCGCCACCGATGAGAGCCGCTTTTTGAATTCGCCCGAGGATGAACAGGCCGAGCCGGAAAAGGACGACTTCACCGGATCCTTGCGCGGCCCGCCCTTCGTCTTGGGAAAGTCCACGCGCAGATAATAGGCGCCCTCGTCGATGTTGGTATCGCGCTGGAAATAGAGTGTACGGAATGTGCAGTTCGCCAGCTCCGCAATGTCCACCGATTGGCGGGCGGCCATTTCCCATTGCTCGGCATAGGGGAGATTTCCAATCGAGGGATCTGCCTCGCGCAGCTGCTCAAGGTGGCCCTCGATCCGCTCAAGCGAAAAAGTGGCCCAAAGCTGGCGGCCGTTGAAGATCAGCGGGAAGGATGCGGCCCGATGCTTCTTGTAGATCAGGAACGCCTTTTCGTCGGCGCTCGTGGCGATCGTGACATCGCCTGCCCAGAGATATTCATCGATATCTTCCGGTTTGAGCTTCTCGCTCTGGAAAAGGTCATTCCAGTCGGTTTTCTTGCCTTCGCCGTCCACGCGCACCTGCGCAGCGCCGACCGGCCAGCCTGCTTCGCGCGCCTGCTTGGTGAACCGACGCGACCATTCGACGCCGGCGGCGCCCTGATCGAAGGCCCAGATGATCTTGGGCATCGGCCGATCGAGATCCGCGCAGGCCTTGCGTAGATCTGCAAGGAAATGCTCGGGCCAGATATTGCACGTCATGGCCGAGACGGCGGCGATGCCTGCCTGTCTCAGTGCGATGGCGTCAAAGATGCCCTCCGCGATCCAGATCGAGCTTTCCACCGCGAGCGTGGCAAAGCTGTCGCCGGGATAGAGCCAGCAATGGCCGCGATGCTGGGAGCGCGGGCTAAAGGTGGCCTTCTTGTCACCAAAGCGGCCCGGCTGATCGATCAGACGCTGCCAATAGCCGCCGCCGGGCAGCGGGAATCGCACGGTGGCCGAGCTGATGTTGAGTTCGGGATCCTTATACCACTCCTGTGAGTAGAGGCCCGCGAGGGGGGCAAGGTCGAACCCGCGCGCGCTGCGCAGATAGGCATCGGCCGCCGCGTTGGGCCGCTCGGGCGTGGGCTTGTGGCGCTTCGACCAATCATCGAAAATGTCTGGATAGAGCTGCTTGACCGGGATCTCCGCGCCGCAATGATCGAGGCGGCCGCAGCGCAGTGTCCAGGGATGATCTGCATGGGTGTAGAGCGACTTCTTCGCATTGCACTCCGGGCATTTGCCCTCGCGCAGCCAGTCGCCCTTTTCAGCGAAGCCGTAATCGCGCTTGAGGCGGGGGAGTAGTTCGTTGAGCAATTCATCGCGCACGGCGGGGCATCCAGATGAGGCAAAGGGGGAGCGTTCCCGGCGGTAGGGTCGCCGGGTGGTGGTGTTCCGATTGTGGAGGCTGCTCGGTGGCCGTCAGGCCTTGAGAGCGCTCACGTTGGGATCGGGAGCGGGAGCATCATCGTTCGCATGTCCCTTGCGCCACTCAGTGACCGGCAAGGGGTGGATCGGTATCTCGCGCACGCTGGGCCGCACCGTTCGCACTGCCGTGAGGCCAGCCACAAAGACGTGGCCGCAGCCAAGTTCATCCCGGCATTCATAATAGATCTCGCGATAGGTAAGTGAGACTTTGCCCACCCTCCTCGCGCGTGCGCCTTGTCCGCAAGCCGGGCAGCTTGCGCCCGGCATCCGGTGGTTTTCACGTGCCATTCTGGCCTCCTCATGCATAAAGCCGCGCTCTGCGGCCTCCCCGAAACTGTGCGCCGCCATCCTGAATGATCAGGCTCTGGACGCGGGCGCGGACGCGATTGAGCGCGTCGATGCCCTCATTGATCTCCCGCATCGCCTGCCGCTTCTCGGGCAGCGTGGCATCATCGCGGATCAGGTTGATGCTGATGCTGATCGCCTCGGCCGTCTCGCGGGTGGCGGTGGAAATGTCGGTAGCCAGGCCGGCGGCGCAGGGGGCGATGCTGCAGCTCATGTTGATCTGACTGGCGAAAGCCTCAAGCATCGGCGCATGGGTGCCGCCGGCAGCGAGATAGGCGCGATCGAGTTGGACGGCCTGCTCCAGCGACGGGTGGCCGCGATGATCGTCATCGGACCAATAGCGAATGCTGCGCTCTGATCGGCCAAGGATCTCGGCCAGGCGCTCCCATCCGACCAGCGTGGCCACGGTGGTAACACCGGCGGCAAAGCTGAGAGGTTCGCGTTGCTTGGTCATGCCATCACCGCCGTTTCGCGCACGGTGAGCGTGAACGAGCGTCCGCCGACGATGATCCGGATCTCCGGGCCACGGGCTCGCATTTTTACCGTCACCGCCTCGATATCGGAGCGGCGATCGCGCTCAGCGCGTAGCAGATTGGCCACGAAGCCTGCCGTGCTGGCGATGTTTGTGGGAGCTGGCGCGGTGGGTTGCGCACCAGCTCCCGCGCGCTCGGAAAGGTCCGCAGGCATGAAGGTGGGAGAGGCGGGTGCCTCAAGCCTGCGCGCCTCATCGAGCGCGATCTCTTCGCGCACGATCGCGCGGATGAAGTCCTGATCAATCGGGGAGAAAGTCATAGCATCAGCATCCCGATCAGAAGCGCCAGGCCGCCCGCGCCGATGGCGAGGGGCGCGGCGTAAGGGCGCCGCTTTGCCGGCCGGTGGAACCCATAGGCATCGCCCACCACGTGGGTGCAGGGCACGGTCACGAGCCGGGGGGTGCGCCATTTGCCGCCCACCACATTCTTGAGGCGGCCGGTGCCATGGCAGTAGCGGCAATCGGCCGCCGGCATCGTCTCGCCGGCGCGATAAATGCGGCCAAGTTCGCTCATGCGTCGAAACTCCGGGTTGAAAGGGTGGAGAGCGCGGCAAGGGCCTTGTGGCGATAATCAGCCGCCATCGTGACGATGAGATCCAGCGCCGCCGCGCCGGAAAGGATGAAGAAGGTGGCTGCGAGCGCGTGCATCATGCCGTCCCCTGCTGCGCGGCACGAAAGCCGGCCTCGATGGCGAAGCGGGCGGCTGCCGTGAGCGCGATCGGTTCACCGCGATGATGCCGCTTCACGTTGCCCAGGGCATGCTGGCGAGCGAGTGAGCGATACAGGTCGCGCTTCGAGACCGGCAGCGCATCCCAGAGTTGATTGAAATGAACTTCGCCGCCGAGATCCTGCAGCTTGACCAGCACGGCGCGGTCCACGGCCTGCGCATGGAGAATTTCCGCCTGTGCAGCGGATACAGCGGCTGCGAACAGGGACTTGCCGGCGCGCCGCGCAGGAAGGATGACAGCCTTTGTCATGCTTCACCTGCCCGCTTCATTTTGCCCGCTTGATTGAAACAGACCGTGGAAGCCTGTTCGGATATTCCAGACGCATCGGCAGCGGGGCGTCCAAGGGGGAACACCACATGATCGGCAGTAATGGGCAGGCCCAGAGCCAAGCCAACTTCAAGGACATGAGGTTGCTTCTCGGCGGGAATGCGGCCCTCCTTCTTCCATCCGTGGACAGTTGAAGCGGCACGATTAAGGTCGCGCGCCATTCGGCGAATGCCACCCCAAATCCCGAACAATGTTTCGCCCTGTTTCATGGACACTCTGTTCGGCTTTCCCGAACGGTTTGTCAACATTTATTAGGGTGAGATTTTGTTCGGCTTTCCGGTGATCAGTGGAGGAACATGGAAAAAGCCGCTCAAAAGCTGAAAAACCTGCGGAAGCAGGCGATGCCGAAGTTGACTGTCCGCGCAATGGCGGATGCCTTGGACATGCCGCTCGGCTCATATGCTCGTTATGAAAGCGGCTACGATTTCAAGAAGCCCTTCCTTCCGCTCGATCTCACGAGACGAATCGCGGAGGTGCTTTCACGGCATGGCATTGATCCGACCGAAGTGATGAAGCTGGCCGGGCTAAATGAAGATGAGGCCGAACCAGAGGCGCGCGCTATCGAGGCGGCCAAGCCGGCGGCTCAGTTCGTCACCCTGGCAGTTGCACTTCCTAGTGAAGACGCGCTTGCCGATATGTTCGCAAGCCTGCTCGCTCTGATCCCGGCGGAAGCATCGCGGGCCGAAGCCGCGAGAATTCTCGCTCAGCGGCTTCCATCTGGCTTCGCAGCGATTGGACCTGTCGCGCCCGATGGGGGCAGGGCGATAGCGACTGCGCCCGCAGAAGCCGCTCCAGCTCCCGCCATAGATCGTCCCGCGCCGCCACGATCGTAGCGCAGCGCACGCTGCACCGGTTGCAGGCAAATTCGCACCCCGGCGTCAGCCGCATCGTTCCCCCGTCCAAGTCGTGCAACCTCACTTGTTCTTGATTCGTTCGCATCATGCAGGGCGGGTTGTGTGTAGGAAAGCACATAAAGTTTGTTAACGCGGCAGAGAGTATATGACTTTCTCAACCGAGCGGCGCATCAGTAGTGCCGATTCGTAGGGGGGATTGTCATGAAGATTCAGGTAGCCGCGCTTTGCGCGGTTCTGGCCATTACGCCGGCGTCTGCACAGGAGACCGCTCCGGCGGCACCACCAGCAGTTCTTATTGCACCGGCGGCATCGAATGTAATGCGCGCCGGGACCGAGATTCCGCTGCTGATGCGCGAGGAACTCACAACGAAGAAGAAGAAACTGCGGGTCGGCCAGCGCTTCCAGATGGAGGTCGCATCCAGCGTGACGATGAACGGCGTTACGGTCATTCCCGGCGGCACTCCGGTGGTTGGTGAGATTACGGAAGTTCGCAATAAGGGGATGTGGGGCAAATCCGGATATATCGGTGCTCGTGTCGTCTCCATGCGTCTGGGAGATCGGCACGTTCGGCTGACAGGCACGTTTGATGACAAGGGCGTCACTGGGACGGCCGGCGTGATCGGCGCGATTGCACTGGTGCCGGTTGCTGGCTTCTTCACGACAGGAACGAGCGCTCACATTCCTCTGGGGTCTGGTGTGAAAGCCTTCCTTGATGAGGACCTTGCCTTTGCGGTGCCTCATGTGCAGCCGGCCATGACGCCTGCTCCCGTGATGGAGGCAGTGTCAGAGAGTCCTCTTGCTCCTGCTGCACCGGCTGCTGTTCCCGCAGTGGTGTCTGCTCCGGACAGCTTCTCTGCGCCGGTGGTTGTGAATTACTGATCACGGCTTCTCAGAGCGGCATTTTGGATCAAGCGCCGCCTCTGCTCGAAAAAAGGGATAAGGTTGGGAAATGTCCAGGCGATGGCTTGTATGTGTCGCGGCGGCTCTCGGGCTCTTTTCCGCACCGCTCTGCGCTCAGCAGGTTCTCGAAGTCACAACGGACGGGGGCCGGGTTGCCGGAGAAATCAATCAGGGTGTGGCCAGTTGGAAGGGCCTTCCCTATGCGGCACCGCCGATCGGAGATCTTCGCTGGCGCGCGCCGCAGAGCCCCGCTCCCTGGAGCGGTGTGCGGCAGGCCACCTCGTTCGGCAATGATTGCATGCAGATCCCTTTCCTGAGTGATTTTACCCCGCTCGGGAACCGGCCCGCAGAAGACTGTCTCTATCTCAACATATGGAAGCCGGCGGCGCATGATGCGCCGCTCCCTGTGATGGTCTGGATTCATGGCGGCGGCTTTGTGAACGGCGGCACGGCAGCGCCTGTCTATTCAGGTGAGATGCTGGCCCGGCAGGGCATCATGGTCGTCAGTGTCAATTATCGGTTGGGCCGGTTCGGAACATTTGCCCATCCGGGGCTTACCGAAGAAGCTGGCGAAAACGGCATGGTTGGCAATTATGGCTATTTGGACATCCTCGCGGCGCTTAGATGGGTGCAACGAAACGTCCGATCATTCGGCGGCGACCCGGCCCGTGTCACGATCGCGGGCGAATCCGCCGGTGGCATGGCGGTGCACATGCTCGCCACATCGCCCCTGGCAAAGGGCCTGTTCGCGGGTGCGGCGATTATGTCGGCGGATTTGGGAAGGGTGATCGGTGGCAAGTCGCAAGCCGCAGCTGAGACGGCGGCCCTGAATTTCGCTGCGGAGAAAGGGATCGCGGCCGAGGATCCCTCCGCTATGGGCAGGCTACGCAAGCTGAGCGCGTTCGACATCGCGGATGGGCTCAACATGATGACCTTGCTGGGCGGCGGCGGGCGGCGGGAGACATTTACCAGCCCCTTTCCCGATGGTCGTCTCGTCGTTGATGCGGAGACGGCTTATGAGGCCGGCGACTTCGGGCGCGTTCCGATGATGATCGGCGCGACGGATGATGATCTAGGGGGCAGGACCGGCATGATGGTTACGGCCGCCCGAACAGCCTCGCGGCTTATCGCAAGGCATGGTGTTCCTGTTTATGCCTATCGCTTCGCCTATGTTGCCGAATGGATTGGCCAGCCCAACGCGAAGCACGCGACCGACATTCCCTACTTCCTGAACACGATACTAGCGAGCGATGGACCGCGCGCGAGCGCCCGCGACATTGCGACCGCAAGTGGGATTAGCGGATACCTTGTCGATTTTGTGAAGACCGGGAATCCGAACGGCGGCGGCCGCCAGAACTGGCCTCAATACTCTGCCGAGAACGATGAAATCATGATCTTCGACCGTGAAGGGGACGCGGCTGCGCAAAAAGACCCGCTGGGAACGGCACCTTAGGAACCGCCTGCCTTCAATGCCGTCCACGGGGATCTTGATTAAGGCGCCGTCTCCATCCTCACGCTCGACAGGAAGCCGCCCCCCTTGTCGAGCCGGTGCGTCACCTCGGTGATCAGCCAGGTCGTGGCGTCGATCTCATCCTTGAAGCCGCTCACCTGCACGCGCGCCTCTGGCATAGCGTCGGGGCGGCCGAGGGGGAGATTGAAGTCCAGCGTGGCAGGAGCGCGCTTCAACCGATCGCGTTCCGCGATCGCGGCGCGGCGGGCGCTGGCTTCATCCGGATAGACCTTGCGCAGCCGCTTCGCCCCCTGCTTTTCGCCCACCGTGAACGTCTGCCGCTTGGCCTGGCCACGATCGTGCCAGCTGGCCGTGACGCCTGCCTGCCCATCGCGCTTCTGGCGCTGCCATGAGTGATTGGAGGTCTGCGCGCGCAGCATTTGCAGCTGGGGCAACGGCTTCCCGCTGGTGGTAGCACCTGCGCCCTTGCGCGCGAAGACGAGATTGCCATCCTTCACCGTCGCCACGGCATCATTCTCCCGGCCGAGACGGCGCAGGAAGGCGATATCGCTCTCGCGGCTCTGAGCGATCGAGGCCAGCGCGACTCCCGCCAGATCCGGCGCGACCCTGGCACTCAGCCCATTGCGCCCGGCCACGTCGCGTAGGACAGCGCCGAGCGTCGTCTCTTTCCAGCTATGTTCGCGGCGGTTGCGGATCTCGCTGGTGAAGTCCGCGGATCTGGCGCGGATGGTGATTTGATCGGGCGGCCCGG
>Ga0160433_100603_pt1 | contig 14843 bp, 14 predicted proteins | sample HID1972K_E0MG_FD_108235 | JGI IMG/M metagenome (GOLD analysis project Ga0160433, IMG submission 108235) | Enriched pill bug-associated microbial communities from UW Madison campus, WI, USA - HID1972K_E0 MG | ecosystem: Host-associated > Arthropoda: Insects > Digestive system > Unclassified ... | reverse complement strand
GAAGCAGGCACCGCGGTGTATGGCACCGGCTTCGCCGGTGTTCGCGGGCAAGACCCGCTCCCACAGGGTTAGCAGCGCCTGGAAAACCATAATTAAATCAGTAAGATAAATTTTGTTCTATAGCAGTAGCCTTGTGTCGCGATGCACCGCGTGGGCGGCGCTCAATCTGATGCTTCAGACCCGCCGCAACGCGTCGAGCGCCGCCTGCAGGGCTGCAGGCAATGCCACCGGCACGCCGCTCTGGCGCTCGACAAACACCTGCACCACCCTCCCTTGCGCACATGCCTCGGTTTCGCCCAAGCGCAACAGCGCCAATTGGTATTCCACCGTACTGCCCGCCACGCGCGCGACCCGCAGCCCGACTTCCAGCGCATCCGGAAAGCTGGGAAGCGCAAAGAAATCCGCGGACGAACTCACCACGAAGCCCGCCACCGCGCCTTCCTGAAGGTCGAGTCCGGCGTGCTGATGCAAGTAGGCCTGGATCGTCGTATCGAAGAACGCGTGCACCGAAGGACCGGCGATATGGCCGTTGGGATCGCTGTCGTTGTAACGGCTGAGGATGGGTTGGAAATGAGGGTATTGATGGCGCTGGGGCGATTCGTTCATGGCGCGGCTGCAGTCCTTGAGACATGAACAAGCAGCTTCCCACATACAGCTGAAAAGCCAAGCGAATCCATTGTTTGCACCCCAGACGGCAGCGGCCTTGGCCGCGGCCAAACGAAAAAGCCGCCCCTGAGGGCGGCTCTTTTCACGCAGTCCGGCTTACAGCTGAGGACCGGCCGACTTGATAGCGTCGGAGACGTCGAACTTCTTGAAGTTCTCGGTGAACAGCTTGGCCAGGCCCTTGGCCGCTTCGTCGTAGGCAGCCGGGTCAGCCCAGGTGTTGCGTGGGTTGAGCAACTGGGTGTCGACGCCTTGGACAGCCGTTGGCACGTCCAGGTTGATGATGCCCAGGTGCTCAGTTTCGGCACCGACCAGCGCGCCGCTCTGGATCGCGGCGATCACGGCACGGGTGGTCGGGATGCTGAAGCGCTTGCCGACGCCGTAGCCGCCGCCGGTCCAGCCAGTGTTGACCAAGTAGACCTTGGAGCCGAAGCCGTTGATACGCTTGATCAGCAGTTCGGCGTACTCGCCCGCTGGACGCGGGAAGAACGGCGCGCCGAAGCAGGTGGAGAAGGTCGACTTGATGCCGCCGCCCGAGCCCATTTCGGTGGAACCGACCAGCGCGGTGTAGCCGGACAGGAAGTGGTAGGCCGCCTGCTCGTTGTTCAGGATCGACACCGGCGGCAGAACGCCAGTCAGGTCGCAGGTCAGGAAGATCACCGCGTTAGGCTCGCCGCCGAGGTTCTTCTCGGAACGCTTCTCGACATGCTCCAGCGGGTACGCTGCGCGGCTGTTCTGGGTCAGGCTGGCATCGGCGTAGTCGGCCTTCTTGGCGTCGTCGAGGACAACGTTTTCCAGCACGGCGCCGTGCTTGATGGCTTTCCAGATGACCGGCTCGTTCTTCTCGGACAGGTCGATGCACTTGGCATAGCAACCGCCTTCGATGTTGAACACCACGCCTTCGCCCCAACCGTGCTCGTCGTCACCAATCAGGTAACGGCTTTCGTCCGCCGACAGGGTGGTCTTGCCGGTGCCCGACAGACCGAAGAACAGGGTAACGTCGCCTTCTTCGCCGATGTTGGCAGCGCAGTGCATCGGCAGCACGTCGGCGGCCGGCAGCAGGAAGTTCTGCACCGAGAACATGGCTTTCTTCATCTCACCGGCGTAGCGCATGCCGGCGATCAGGACTTTCTTCTGGGCGAAGTTGATGATCACGCAGCCATCGGAGTTGGTGCCATCACGCTCAGGCACGCATTCGAAGTTGGCGACATTGAGCACTTGCCACTCATCACGACCGGCAGGGTTGTACTGCTGCGGGTTGATGAACAGGCAACGGCCGAACAGGTTTTGCCAGGCGGTCTGGGTGGTCATGCGCACAGGCAGGTAGTGCTCGGCGGCAGCCCCTACGTGGACGTGGGAAACGAAATGCTCTTGAGCGTTGTTGAATGCCACGACGCGGTCCCACAGGGCATCGAACTTGTCGGCCGGGAACTTGCGGTTGATCGGGCCCCAGGCGATGGCGTCCTGAGTGGACGGCTCTTCGACGATGAAACGATCAGCCGGCGAGCGACCGGTACGGTGACCTGTTTTCACGACCAGCGCGCCAGTATCGGCCAGCTCGCCTTCACCGCGGTTCAGCGCTTCTTTTACCAGCTCATCGACGCTCAGGTCGGTGTAGACGGTGTTGTTGGCTTGCGTCATGAGATTCCCCATCCGGCCTGCGGCCGAGTGCTCCAAACGTTTTGTAGTTGTTCGTTTCAAACTACTACAGCGAAAAAAGTGGCCGGATTATGCCAGAAACGCCCAAAAAAAGTAGGGCCCTCCTGTCAGAACGGCGGTTTTCAGCCGTTCGACAAGACATTCCCCTGAGCTGAATCGTTTTAGTGCCGAGTTTCTGACGGCGCATCGACCCCGCCATTGGCGAACAATTGGACGATATCGGCCGCATCGAAGAAATAGCGCTCGTTGCAGAACTGGCAATCGATCTCAACCGTGCCGCCACACTCCACCACCAGGCGCTGCGCATCCTCCTGGCCGAGGCTGACCAAGGCATTGCCGGAACGCTCGCGCGAGCAACTGCAACGAAAACGCAGCGGCTGGACGTCGAACAGGCGCACGGCATCCTCGTGGTACAGGCGGTGCAGCAAGGTCTCGTTGTCGAGCGCCCATTCCTGCGCCTTGAGCGTCCCGCCCAAGGCAACGACGTGCTGCCAGCTTTCCTCGCGGTCGTCTTCGTCAGGCTGGCGGTCGACCGGCAGTTGCTGCAGGAGCAGGCCACGGGCGCTGCCCTGTTCGACGTTGAGCCAGAAGCGCGTGTTGATCTGCTGCGACTGGAGGAAGTAATTGGTGAAGCATTCCGACAGATTGGCGCCGAGCAGATCGACGATGCCCTGATAGCGCTGCCCCTTGAGCGGATCGATGGTCAGTATCAACTCGCCACTGGGCATGAGCTGTTCCAGGGTCGCGCCGTCCTCGATCAGCTCAGCTTCATAGCGCGCCATGCCACGGATGTCGCGCTCGCTCGAGCATTCCACCATGAGCAGAGGGACCGGCCCCTGGGAGCGGGCCTGCAGCACGAGCAGCCCGTCGAACTTGAGCGCACCGACCAGCAGCGCAGCCGCTGCCATCAACTCGCCCAGCAGCTGGGCCACCGGTTGCGGATAGGGATGACGGGCCAGCACCTCGGCATAGCTGCGATCGAGCGCGACCCATTCGCCGCGAACATCGCGGTCGTCAAAAATGAAACGTTGGGTGAAATCGGTGTCCGGTAATTCGTGCATGAGTTCTGACTGTCTGAAAATGATGACAAAATGTATCGGGCTCCGAAAAATAAGCCCGTTCCAGCGCGTTGCAAGGCGCTCAGTAATCCGCTTTCACTCGAGGTATCTTATGGACAATCGACCACTGTTCCAAGCAAGGTGGTCCTGGGGCCCACTGGCGGCCTGCACGCTGCTGCCCATTGCTCTACTGTGTTTCTGGCTGTGGCCATTTGGCCAGATCCTTTGCCTGACATTCGACGAGTGGCTGTTCCACAGCCTCAACGCACCACTGGCCGACAACACCACTTGGCGTTACATCTGGACCGTCGGCAGCCTGCGCCCGTTCGACATCGTCGTCGGGCTGATCCTCCTGGCATTGCTGATCCGTGGCAACTGGGTATTCAAGGCGCATCAGGTGCGCGAAGCCTTCTTCGGCTTTTTCGTCGTCCTGATCCTCTTAGTGGTGATTCGCGCGCTGTTTTCCAAGTGGACCGGTGCAATGGGCTGGCAACACAACAGTCCGTCGATGGTCTTCGCCGACGCCATCCACCTCAGCGATTTCTACCCCAACCTCGAGGCGCGCTGGGAGCTCAAGGACCGTTCCAGCCAGAGCTTCCCGGGCGATCACGCCTCGGTGCTGCTGATCTGGGCACTGTTCATGAGCCTGTTCAGCCGACGCCTGCTGCAGCACCTGGTGATCTGGGCCCTGGCCCTGCTGTTCATGCTGCCGCGTCTGGTGGCCGGCGCCCACTGGGGCCAGGACGACTATATCGGTGGTCTGCTGATGGCGATCCTCGCAGTTGGCTGGAGCTACTACACCCCGCTCGCCGCCAGATCCAGTGCGGCCCTGCTGCGCTGGACCGCACCCTTGTTCGCGCTGCTGGGGCGGCTGCCGCTGCTCGGGCGCCTCAGCGTGCTACGCGCCGACGCCTAATCGTAGTTGCCATGCAGCTGGTGGATCTGCCGCCGCTGCTTCTTGGTCGGCCGGCCATCGGTCGTCACGCCCACGGCCCCCGCCTTGCGCATCGCCGCCGCCTGTTCGCGACGGCGGATGCTTTCGGCGGTTTCCTCGTACAGCGCCTGGGCTTCGGGGGCTCCTCGGCGCACCACCGACAGGGCCTTGACCACGATCGTGCGCTCATCGAAACCCGTGCGCAGGACGAACTCGTCGCCCACCCGCGGCTCCTTGCCCGGCTTGCAGCGCTCGCCGCGGCAATGCACCTTGCCACTTTCGATGGCCGTCTTGGCCAGGGCGCGGGTCTTGTAGAACCGCGCAGCCCATAGCCATTTGTCCAGGCGTACCTTGTCGTCGTCTTCCGGCTTTTGTGCCATGACATTTCCTCGAACACAGTCTTTCACGGAACTGTACTACCGTAATTTGCGAATGCAAAAACTTGGCGGCGTGCTTACAGTTCACCGACTTATCCGCAGGTTGTACATCGTGAAGACATTTGACCATCTGACTGTGATCGGCCTGCGCGAGTGGGTCGCCTTGCCCGACCTCGGTGTCGCCGGCCTGCGTGCCAAGATCGACACCGGTGCCAGCACGTCCAGCCTGCATGCCACCGAAGTGGAAACCTTCGAACGCGACGGCAAGCCCTGGGTGCGCTTCAATGCCCACCTGGGCACCGTGCTGCAACTGCGGCACCGCCGCTGCGAGGCGCCGCTGGTGACCATGAAAACCATCAAGAGCTCCAACGGCCATGCCCAGACCCGCTACGTGATCCGCACGCCCCTGGCGCTCGGCGATCGGGTCTGGGAAGTCGAATTCACCCTGGCCTGTCGCAAGGCCATGCGCTATCGGCTACTGCTGGGATCCAAGGCGTTGGTCCACGGCCAGCTGGTAGTCAACCCTGGCCTGAAGTACGTCCAGGACAAACCGGCCTTCCCGGCCACCCTCACCCCGTTCACAGGTGCTGCATGAAGATCGCTGTGCTGTCGCGCAATCCGCGTCTGTATTCCACCCGCCGCCTAGTCGAGGCCGGCACCCAGCGTGGCCATGAAATGGTGGTGATAGACACCCTGCGCGCCTACATGAACATCGCCAGCCACAAGCCGCAGATCCACTACCGCGGCAAGCCGCTGGAGGGTTTCGATGCGGTGATTCCGCGCATCGGCGCCTCGGTGACCTTCTACGGCTGCGCGGTGCTGCGCCAGTTCGAGATGATGGGCGTGTTCCCGCTCAACGAGTCGGTCGCCATCGCCCGCTCGCGGGACAAGCTGCGCTCGTTGCAACTGCTGTCGCGGCGCGGCATCGGCTTGCCGATCACCGGCTTCGCCCATTCCCCCGATGACATTCCCGACCTGATCCAGATGGTCAACGGCGCTCCGCTGGTGATCAAGGTGCTCGAAGGCACCCAGGGCATCGGCGTGGTGCTGTGCGAAACCACCAAGGCGGCCGAATCGGTGATCGAGGCCTTCATGGGCCTGAAGCAGAACATCATGGTCCAGGAGTACATCAAGGAGGCCGGTGGCGCCGACATACGCTGCTTCGTGGTCGGCGACAAGGTCATCGCCTCGATGAAGCGTCAGGCAAAGCCCGGGGAGTTTCGCTCCAACCTGCACCGCGGCGGCAGTGCCAGCCTGATCAAGATCACCCCGCAGGAACGCATGACGGCCATCCGTGCCGCCAAGGTCATGGGCCTGAGCGTCGCGGGGGTGGATATCCTGCGCTCCAATCACGGGCCATTGGTGATGGAGGTGAACTCCTCGCCTGGGCTGGAAGGCATCGAGACCACCACCGGCAAGGACGTTGCCGGGATGATCATCGAGCACCTGGAAAAGAACGGCGGACCCAACCTGACCCGCACCAAGGGCAAGGGCTGATCAGACCGCGTCGCGCGGCAGCAGCAGGCCCAGGGGCAGGCGCACACGGGCCTCGATGCCGCCGCCGGAGCGGTTGCGCAACTCGACGTTGCCGCCATGCTGGGCGGCAATCCGTTTGACGATGGCAAGGCCTAGCCCCGTGCCCTTGCCGCTGCGCGCGCGGTCACCGCGGATGAACGGGTTGAAGATGGCCTCGAGTTCGGCAGGATCGATGCCCGTACCCCGGTCGAGCACACTCAGCACCACGTAGGGTGCGCTGTGATCGCCCGACACATAGGCCGCCACCTCGACCCCTTGGCCACCATGGTAAAGCGCGTTGCCGATCAGGTTGTTGAGCAGACGCTTGAGCGAGACACGCCGTAGCGGGAAAGGTGGGATCGGCTCCAGGCACAGGCGCACGCGTTCTTCCGGCTGGTTGAACGGCGCCACCACCTCACGCACCAGGTCCGACAGGTCGACCTGCTCCACCGGCTCGTCACGGCCATCGCGGATGAACGCCAGGAACTGGTCGAGGATGGCATCCATGTCCTCGATGTCGCGGACCATGTCGTCGGTGAGGTCATTGTCGTTGGCCAGCAGCGACAGCGACAGGCGCAGGCGCGTCAGCGGCGTGCGCAGGTCATGGGAAACGCCGGCCAGCATCAGTTCGCGCTCGCGCCCCGCCTGTTCGACATCCTCGGCCATCTGGTTGAAGGATCGGTAGACCTCGGCCATCTCGCTGGGCGTGTCGCTGATCGGCAGGCGCACGCTACGGCCCTGGCCGAGCTGGCGCGCGGCGAACACCAGGCGCTTGAGCGGCTGGTTGAGCTGGCGCACGAAGATCCAGGCCGACGCCGTCGACAGCAGGCCGATGGCCAGGAACCAGCCCAGTACGTTCCAGATCTTCTGCCCACGCAATGGGTGCGGGTACAGCGGTACCTTCAGCCAGCCGTCACCCAGGCTCGGCGCGTTGACCCACAACGCCGGTGGCGCATGCACGCGCAGGCGCACTTCAGTGTCATCGCCCAGCTCGGCCTGCATCTGGCGTTGGTAGATCTCGCTGTAGGGCCAGTGCTGTTCGCCTTCGGGCACGCCAGAGCCGACCACGCGGATCAGCCCGGCAGCCTCGGCGATCTTGTCGCGGTTTTCTTCATCGGCGGCCCAGTAGGCGCGCAGGGTCAGGGCCACGCCGTGGCTGTACTGGCGATCGACCAGCACGTCCTCGTTCATCAACAGGTAGACCAGGGTCAGCGCCTTGGAGAACAGGACGACGATCAGCACCAGCCAGAGGGTGCGAGCGAAGAAACTCTGGGGGAACCACAGGGGCGTTTTCATCGAGGACCGCTACACAGTGCAAGCGCGAGCGCGGCTCGCTGGCTTTGTCGGCCCGTCACAGACGAAAACAGGGCGATCCCGTGGGATCACCCTGCCGCCGTGACGCGAGCCTACAGACGAAACATTACTTGCCGGCATTGCCATCCGGCACGAAGACGTAACCGACGCCCCAGACCGTCTGGATATAACGCGGCTTGGACGGGTCGGGCTCGATCATGCGCCGCAGGCGCGAAATCTGCACGTCGATGGAGCGCTCCAGGGCATCCCATTCGCGGCCCCGGGCCAGGTTCATCAACTTGTCGCGGGTCAGGGGCTCGCGAGCATGCATGACCAGGGCCTTGAGCACGGCGAACTCACCGGTGGTGAGCATGTGCACCTCGTCGCCACGCTTGAGCTCGCGGGTCGCCAGGGACAGCTGGTAGTCGCCGAAGGTGACCGTCTCGTCCTCGCTGCCCGGCGCGCCCGGCACGCTTGGCGCCTGGCGGCGCAGCACCGCCTTGACCCGGGCCACCAGCTCGTCAGGGTTGAACGGCTTGGACAGGTAGTCGTCGGCCCCCAGCTCCAGGCCCTTGATGCGGCTGAGCTCATCGCCCTTGGCGGTGAGCATGATGATCGGGATGTTGTTGTTCGCCGCGCGCAGACGACGGCAGGCCGACAGGCCGTCCTCGCCGGGCAGCATCAGGTCGAGCACCACGAGGTTGAAGACTTCGCGCGACAGCAGGCGATCCATCTGCTCGACATTGGGCACCGCGCGGGCGCGATAACCCTTGCTGGTGAAAAAACGCTCCAGCAGGCTGCTCAGCCCGGGATCGTCGTCGACGATGAGGATTTTTTCGCCTTCCGCGTTATTTGCAGTGCTGGTCATTGAAAACTCCTTTGATCTCGGCGCGCATTATGGCGTAGCCGCAGTCGAGCGTGCCGTGTGCATTGTTAGCAGATTTTTCCCATGGTGCCACTCATGCCTGTGACCGGGCTGGCCTGCCGCCATCACCGCAACGCCGACGTGACGGGTATAATGCGCCGCTTTCATCCAGCGCTGCCGGGCGAAGTGCCCATCCGCGGCCTCAAGCATTCACAATTTGTCAGGTGGTTTTATGGACAGCATCAACAGCCGTATCGCCGAGGAACTGGGCGTGCGCCCGCAGCAGGTCGAGGCGGCCGTGTCGTTACTGGATGAAGGCTCGACGGTGCCGTTCATCGCCCGTTACCGCAAGGAAGTGACCGGCAGCCTGGACGACACCCAGCTGCGCCACCTGGAAGAGCGCCTGCGCTACCTGCGCGAACTCGACGACCGCCGCGCGAGCATCCTGGCCAGCATCGAGGAGCAGGGCAAGCTGACCCCGGAACTGGCCCGCGAGATCAAGCTGGCCGACACCAAGACCCGCCTCGAAGACCTTTACCTGCCGTACAAGCAAAAGCGCCGCACCAAGGGCCAGATCGCCCTGGAAGCCGGCTTGGGCGAGCTGGCCGACGGCCTGTTCGACGACCCGCAGCTGACCCCGGAAACCGAAGCGGCGCGCTTCGTCGACCAGAGCAAGGGCGTGGCCGACGTCAAGGCCGCCCTGGAAGGCGCCAAGTACATCCTCATGGAACGCTTCGCCGAAGATGCCGGCCTGCTCGACAAGCTGCGCAGCTTCCTCAAGCAAGAAGCCGTGCTCAGCGCCCGCGTGGTCGTCGGCAAGGAAGAAGCAGGCGCCAAGTTCCGCGACTACTTTGCCCATGACGAGCTGCTGCGTGGCGTGCCTTCGCACCGTGCCCTGGCGATCTTCCGCGGGCGCAACGAGGGTGTGCTGAGCGCCTCGCTGAAAGTCGGCGAGGAACTGCCGGGGACCCTGCACCCGTGCGAACTGATGATCGGCGAACATTTCGGTTTGGCCAATCGCAACCGTCCCGCTGACAAGTGGCTGGCCGAAGTGGTGCGCTGGACCTGGAAGGTCAAGCTCTACACCCACCTGGAAACCGATCTGTTCGGCGAGCTGCGCGACAACGCCGAAGGCGAGGCGATCAACGTCTTCGCCCACAACCTGCACGACCTGCTGCTGGCCGCCCCGGCCGGACCACGCGCCACCCTGGGCCTGGACCCGGGCCTGCGGACCGGCTGCAAGGTCGCCGTGGTCGACCGCACCGGCAAGGTGCTCGACACCGCCACCGTCTACCCCCACGTGCCGAAAAACGACTGGGACCGCACCATCGCCGTGCTCGCCGCGCTCTGTGCCAAGCACTCGGTGGAGCTGATCGCCATCGGCAACGGCACGGCCAGCCGGGAGACCGACAAGCTGGCCGCCGAGCTGATCAAGAAGTATCCGGCGCTGAAGATGACCAAGGTCATGGTCTCCGAAGCCGGTGCCTCGGTGTACTCGGCCTCGGAGCTCGCGGCCCGCGAATTCCCCGAGCTCGACGTGTCGCTGCGCGGCGCTGTCTCGATCGCCCGCCGCCTGCAGGACCCGCTGGCAGAGCTGGTGAAGATCGACCCCAAATCCATCGGTGTCGGCCAGTACCAGCACGACGTGTCTCAGGTGAAGCTGGCCCGTGGCCTGGACGCGGTGGTCGAGGACTGCGTGAACGCCGTCGGCGTCGACGTCAACACCGCCTCGGTAGCCCTGCTGACGCGCATCTCCGGGCTCAACGCGACCCTGGCCCAGAACATCGTCGCGCACCGTGACGCCAATGGCGCCTTCGCCACCCGCGCGGCGCTGAAGAAAGTCAGCCGCCTGGGCGAGAAGACTTTCGAGCAGGCCGCAGGCTTCCTGCGCGTGATGAACGGTGACAACCCGCTGGACGCTTCGGCGGTGCACCCGGAGGCCTACCCGCTGGTGCAGCGCATTGCCGCCCAGACCGACCGCGACATCCGCTCGCTGATCGGCGACAGCGCCTTCCTCAAGCGCCTGGACCCGAAACAGTACACCGACGAGACCTTCGGCCTGCCGACCGTCACCGATATCCTCCAGGAGCTCGACAAGCCCGGCCGCGACCCGCGGCCGGAGTTCAAGACCGCAGCCTTCCAGGATGGGGTCGAAGACCTCAAGGACCTGGAACCCGGGATGATCCTCGAAGGCGTGGTGACCAACGTCACCAACTTCGGTGCCTTCGTCGACATCGGCGTGCACCAGGATGGTCTGGTGCACATCTCGGCGCTGTCCGAGAAGTTCGTCAAGGACCCGCGCGAGGCGGTCAAGGCCGGTGATGTGGTCAAGGTCAAGGTCATGGAAGTGGACATCCCGCGCAAGCGCGTCGGCCTGTCCATGCGCATGAGCGACACCCCAGGCGAGAAGGTCGAAGGCCATCGCGGTGGCCGACCCCAGGGTGGCGGCGCACGCCAACAGCCCGCGCCAGCGCGCCAGCGTGAAGTCGCAGCCCCGGCCAATAACGCCATGGCGGCCCTGTTCGCCAACGCCAAACAGTTGAAGAAGAAATGATGGACGTACCCGAGGATCTGGTCCAAAGCGCCTTCAGCCAGCTTCTGGGCTGCCGCCTGCAACACCTGGAGCAAGGCGTTGCCGAGGTCGCGCTGGGGCTTGCGCCAGCGCTGCGTAACCGCGGCGGCAAGCTGCACGGCGGGGCGATCTTCAGCCTGGTGGACATCGCCATGGGCCTGGCCTGCTCCAGCAGCCACGGCTTCGACCAGCAAAGCGTGACCATCGAGTGCAAGATCAACTACCTGCGCGCGGTGAGCGAGGGCGAGGTGCTCTGCGTCGCCCGCGTGCTGCACGCCGGACGCCGCACGCTGGTGGTCGAGGCCGACGTGTTCCAGGGCGACAAACGGGTGGCCAAGGCCCAAGGGACTTTCGCCGTCCTCTAGCCCACGGCCCCCTATCTGCGGTACTTTCGGCAGTGCGCAGGCACTGCCGAAGCTCGCGTCGACCAGGCGACAACGCCAGTTCCTCTCTTACTACCCTTGTAGACCGTCATCTCTACCCCCATATTGGGGCGACTGACGCGTGAAGGAATACATCTTGAGCGAACTCCTCAACCGCCGCCTGAGCCTGCTCGGCGCAAATCTCCCCCTGCTCAAGCAGTGCCTGCACGGTATTGAGCGCGAATGCCTGCGCGTGACCGAAGACGGTCGCCTGGCCCAGACCCCGCACCCGGAAGCGTTGGGCTCGGCGCTGACCAATGAACAGATCACCACCGATTATTCCGAGTCGCTGCTGGAGTTCATCACCCCAGCCCTGACCGACCCGGCCCAGACCCTCGAAAGCCTGGAGAACATCCACCGCTTCGTCTACAGCAAGCTGGGTAACGAGTACCTGTGGAGTCCATCGATGCCCTGCCCGCTGCCGGCCGAGGAGGACATCCCGATCGGCGAGTACGGCACCTCCAACATCGGCCAGCTCAAGCACGTGTATCGCAAGGGCCTGGCGCTGCGCTACGGCCGCACCATGCAGTGCATCGCCGGCATCCACTACAACTTCTCGTTGCCCGAGCGCCTCTGGCCACTGCTGCGTGAACGCGAGAACAGCGAGGTCAGCGACCGTGACTATCAGTCGTCGGCCTACATCGCACTGATCCGCAACTTCCGCCGCTACAGCTGGCTGCTGATGTACCTGTTCGGTGCCTCGCCGGCGCTGGACGCCGGCTTCCTGCGGGGCCGCCCGCACCAGCTCGATGTCTTCGATGCCGAGACGCTGTACCTGCCCTACGCCACCAGCCTGCGCATGAGCGACCTGGGTTACCAGAGCAACGCCCAGGCTGGCCTTACGCCCTGCTACAACGACCTGGCGAGTTATACCGACAGCCTGCGCAAGGCCGTGGCCACGCCCTACCCGCCCTATGTCGAGGTCGGTACGCACAAGGACGGCGAGTGGGTGCAGCTGAACACCAACATCCTGCAGATCGAGAACGAGTACTACTCGAACATCCGCCCCAAACGCGTCGCCTACACCGGTGAGCGGCCGATCCAGGCGCTCATGGCCCGCGGCGTGCAGTACGTGGAAGTGCGCTGCCTGGACATCAATCCTTTCCTGCCGGTCGGCATCGACTTGCCACAGGCACGCTTTCTCGATGCCTTCCTGCTGTTCTGCGCGCTGGAAGACAGCCCGCAGCTGGACAACGGCGAATGCGGCGCGTGCACGGGCAACTTCCTCAGCGTGGTCAAGGAAGGCCGCCGGCCAGACCTGCAGCTGCAGCGTGACGGCCAGCCGATTACCCTGAAGGCGTGGGCCCAAGAGCTGTTGCAGCGTATCGCGCCGCTGGCCGAGCTGCTCGATCGCGCGCACGACAGTGAAGAGCATGGCAAGGCCCTGACCCTGCAGCGGGCCAAGGTCGAGGATGCGTCGCTGACGCCGTCGGCGCAGGTCCTGGCGCGCATGACCGAGCACAAGGAAAGCTTCGCCCGCTTCTCCCTGCGCCAGAGCCAGGCGCACGCCGAGCAGTTTCGCGCGCAGGCCTTGCAGCCAGCTCAGCAGCAGGCATTCGAAGCCGTTGCCCGCGAATCGCTGCAGGAGCAGGCCCGGTTGGAGCAGGATGAAGTGGGTGATTTCGACCTCTTCGTCGGCGCCTACCAGGCCAGTATCCTGGCCATCAGCAACTGATGACCCGTCCCACCGGTACCCGCAAGCCACGCGCCAGCAGCCAGGCCAGGATCGATTCGATCCTGGCGGCGGCGCGTGCGCTGCTGGCGGACGAGGGGGTCGCCAGCCTGTCGATCTACAGCGTCGCCGAGCGGGCACAGATCCCGCCGTCGTCGGTATATCATTTTTTCGCCAGCGTTCCGGCCTTGCTCGAAGCCCTCACCAGCGACGTGCACCGCGCTTTTCGCGAGGCACTGAGGGCGCCGATAGACTCGGCTGCGCTGGTCACCTGGCATGACCTGTCACGGCTGATCGAACAACGCATGCTGGATATCTACAATCAGGATGCCGCTGCCCGCCAGCTGATCCTCGCCCAGCACGGGCTGAGCGAAGTCACCCAGGCCGACCGTCAGCACGACATGGAACTGGGCCTGCTGATGCACAAACTGTTCGACCAGCATTTTCAGTTGCCGGCGGTGCCGACGGATGTGGACGTATTTGCCTTGGCCATGGAGCTGAGCGACCGGGTCTATGCCCGGTCGGTGCAATTGCATGAGCAGATCACTGCGCGCATGGCCGAGGAAGGCAAGCGGGTGTTCGAGGCCTATCTGGGGCTGTATTTGCCGCCGTTCCTGCCCAAGCGCTGAAGGCGCACGATCATCCTCATCTGAATCGGTGATGGCTCATTCCATTCGCGGGTAAACCCGCTTCATAGAACAAACGCTAACTCATTGATTTAGCTGAACCTTGGAGCGGCCTTGTACCGCGATCGACCGCGCAGCGGTCGCAATCCCTGCAACCGCGCTGCATCAGACAGATCGAGATGGCTGGCTTTACGGCCGCTTCGCAGCCGATCGCGCGGTCCGGCGTCCCGGCACAAGACGCGTTCCCACAGGCTGGTGCCGCGCTTGCAGACTTTTTTCTCTGCGCGACAGCGCAGCCCAGCGGGCTGGGCGGGCTCCCACCCGGCCCTGCACACCACACCTCAAGTGATCGCCTCGGCCCTTGTGTGCGGGTTTACCCGCGAAAGCGGTGGCGACTGCACCACCGCATGGGCGAGTGAACCTCTTCTCAAAGGCTTCAAACCACCTTCCAACATGTTCTGACAGGTGCGCCCAGCAGTTCGGAAGCGTCCTACATCATTAAAACCTGAGGTTCTATAGGGTCACTCCGTTCGATTCGCTTCACAAGGATCAGCGAATGGCCATCAATCAGGGACCCGGCCCGATGCCCCGTGTGCCGCAGTCGGCACGTCCCAACCAGCAGAACATCACGCACGCTGGCCGCGCCGATCCCGGCGACTACCACGCCCGGATCTGGGCGCAATACAAGGACATGCCCGAGAAGCCCGCCTGCGCGCCGCCGCCCCCCGGCTGCGTCTTCTGCAAGCCCGGCACCCTGCCCAATGGGGTGGTCGATCACGGCAACAGCAACGGCTTCATCCCCACCGACCTCGTCCACATCTATGGCCAGCTGGCGCTGCTCGGTAGCCGCGCACTCGATACTGATGGCAACTTACCGTTGCAGACCATCAGCGGTACAACGCTCCCGCCAGCATTCGGCACACTCACCCTCACGGGTGTATCCGCTGCCCCCTCGGGCGGACTGAGCCTGGGAAGCATTGCCGCTAGCGCCTCGACCAGCGCCGTTGCCGCCAGCCTGGCCGGGGTGGTGGCCCTGCTCTGGCCCTCCGGCCTGGGGGACAGCTCGCTCCTATAGAACAAAATTTATCTTACTGATTTAATTATGGTTTTCCAGGCGCTGCTAACCCTGTGGGAGCGGGTCTTGCCCGCGAACACCGGCGAAGCCGGTGCCATACACCGCGGTGCCT
>Ga0160433_100602_pt1 | contig 14894 bp, 10 predicted proteins | sample HID1972K_E0MG_FD_108235 | JGI IMG/M metagenome (GOLD analysis project Ga0160433, IMG submission 108235) | Enriched pill bug-associated microbial communities from UW Madison campus, WI, USA - HID1972K_E0 MG | ecosystem: Host-associated > Arthropoda: Insects > Digestive system > Unclassified ... | reverse complement strand
GAACACGTTCTTGGCATCCACTCCACGCTCGCGCAGGCGCCGCCAGGGCTCCTAACAGATGGGTTAACGCCGGCCGAGCGCCAATGGACCGAACAAACCCGCGACTTCTGGCAGTATCGTGCCGCGTACGCCAAGCAGCAGGCCACTCGGCCGCAAACTATCGGCTACGCGCTAGTCGACTCCCCAGTCGGGCTGCTTGCCTGGATCATGGACAAATTCTATGAGTGGACAGACAGCGAAGATAGCCCGTTCGAGCGAATTTCCCGGGACCGCATTCTTGATAACGTCACCTTATATTGGCTAACGCGCAGCGGCGCATCGGCCGCCCGTATCTATTATGAAAGCCACAACTCGCTGGACCCGGAACTTCGGGTGGAGGTGCCGGCGGCGATTAGCATTTATCCCAGGGATATTGAAAAGTGTCCGCGCCCCTGGGCGCAGGAAAGGTATAGGAAGATTGTGAGATGGAGGGAGCCTGAGGCTGGGGGGCATTTTCCGTCGTTGGAGGTGCCGGGGGAGTTTGTTAGGGATTTGCGCGAGGGGTTGGGGGTGGTGTTGAGGAAATAGTGAATGCGACTTCGATGATAGCTAAGCAAAGACGCCATTTACGATGAGTCGGATTGTAACTGTTGGCGAGAGAACTGGTAGTTGGGACAGCAACAAGAGATGCTTACTGCAGCCTTAAAACCTGCCATTCAATAAAATATTTCCGGTACCCAGAGGCAGTGTCTGCCAACAACGCCTCTTCGTAAGACATAAAAGCATGCCGCGGTCATTAGAAACTGTATAACCCAATACATTCAAATCTAATTCTGTACGGAAAATAGGCATTTGTTGGAAATGAACCTGCACAACTGAACAAGCTGAGAACAATCGCCCGAAGGCTGCCCATAAAAAGTGCACTCATCATTGGGAAAGTAGTCTTCGACATTATCAGGCTGGGCTATGTTATAGTCATAGCGTTTTGTTACATTCAGATAGATATTAGCAAGAACGTCAGCTTCCTGCAATAACCGACCACTCCATCAAATGAAACATGCGGCATAGGAGACCTTAGCATGAGGTTGATTTGTAAAAAATCAGAAAGGAAACGCTAATGGCGCGAGAACACAGGCTTCCCCCGAGTGCTGCTTGTCTATCTGCATCCCTGCGGGATCTAGGCTATTCACTCCACACCGCCATCGCTGATTTGATCGACAACAGTATCTCAGCAAGTGCCGATTTGATCGATATCATTTGCGACATATCATGCAAACAGCCAGTTGTCATAATTCTAGATAATGGCAGAGGGATGACCGAAGACGAGCTTCTGACTGCGATGCGTCATGGAACAAACAACTCAAGACGGCAACGGTCACCTCAAGATCTTGGACGTTTTGGTCTAGGGCTTAAAACCGCTTCATTCTCTCAATGTCGTTCCCTAACGGTGGTGAGCAGAAGTGATGATGTGTTGTGTGGCGCGGAATGGAACTTGGATCGCATCGATGCTGCAGACGACTGGATCCTGAATATTCTCGACGACGACGACATTAAGAAATTGCCTTATGCAGATCGCCTTAAAAAACAGGGTACTGCAGTTATCTGGCGCGACCTTGACCGAATGATGGAGGATGCGGAGGGAGAGCGTCGGCACGAGATTGTCAACGAAAAACTAAATACGGTCGATAGACACTTGTCACTAGTCTTCCATCGATTCCTCTCCGGGGAGCTCAAAGGACATGCCAAAATTTCGATTACCATAAATGGCCATCCGGTGTCCGCCGTTGACCCTTTTTGCAAAAAGAACCCCGCAACTCAAAGACTCCCAGAGGAAATCGTGCGCATTGGTGATGCGGAAGTACGTATGCAACCCTATATATTGCCTCACCACAGTCGCTTATCCGCTTCCGAATACGATTACTATCAGAATCGTAGTGACTTTATTTCCAATCAAGGGGGATACGTTTACCGTAACGGGCGCTTAATGGCTTGGGGCGATTGGTTCCGATTGGTGCCAAAGGGCGAAGCCACTAAGCTAGCTCGGGTACAAATAGATTTTCCTAACACTCTGGACGAAGCTTGGACGATCGATATCAAGAAATCACGTGCTCGTCCCCCTCATGTTGTTCGTGAACGCCTACGTCAGATCATCTCAAAAATCACCGCTCGCAGCGTGACAGTCCATAGAGGCCGAGGACAAAAGCTGTTTCACGAGGTGACCGCTCCACTATGGGAGCGATACTCCGACCAAACTGGAATCAGATATGCAACGAACGGCGCTCATCCGCTTGTGCAGCGACTCCGGCAGCGACTTGACAGAGAAGGAGCCCGACATCTTGACCTCCTCCTTGAAGCGACCTCCGCCTCTCTACCAATCGAAATGATCTATTCAGATTACTCGACCAGCCCTCGGGAAGTGAATCAAATACCATCAATACAGGAGGTAAAAGACTCTCTGCATGATTTAAAGATTGCGCTATGGGGAGACGCTCCAGGTGATGAGACCGCATTCAGGGACATTGTCAGGTCTACGCGACTTTTCAACGAGCACAACGATATCGTGGAAGAGTACATAAATGGAGAGTTTGTATGAACCATAAGAACACTGATAAAGAGAAAGGAGTTATTTCCGCTTTAATCACCGCCTTCGAAAGTCGCGACATCCCCCCTTCTCGAGCAGAGATCCAAGAAAAAGCAGCCGCACTTGCGCCTATTCTTGGATATGATGGCGACTTGGATGACATCATTACAATGGCGGAAACCATCATCCCTTCTCGCATGAATGCGGGTGAGTCTCTCATTGATCCAGAAGCAAAACATGATGAAGAGTGGGCCAGTAGACGCGAAATCGGCAATACGTATACTGCCGCCTATGCAGATCATCTGCAGAGACAAAATTGGAATCCAACTGTCATCAATACACTGTTGAATGTAGACGGCTCCAAAATACTCGGTCTGCTTCAGGACCCCACCAGCGATGGCACTTGGAATCGCCGCGGATTGGTAATCGGCCATGTACAGTCTGGCAAAACAGCCAACTACATGGGTGTCATCGCCAAAGCGGCCGATGCCGGTTACAAATTCATCATTGTCATCGCTGGCATTCACAATAATCTGAGAAAGCAGACCCAAGAGCGCATCGATGAAGGATTCATCGGGCGCTCCAGTGACCCATCAAGTAGAGTAAAAATCGGGGTCGGACTGAATGCTGAATACCCCCATCCAGCCACACTCACTAATATTAACGATGATTTCAATGCAAATACCGCTGCACGAATGGGTTGGCGCCTCAACGACTTTAGTAAACCCGTCATTCTCATAATCAAAAAAAACGTCAGTACTCTGGATGCACTTCACAAGTGGCTAAAAGCCATGAATGCGAGAGGTGATGGGCGCATTTCGGATATCCCTATGCTGATGATCGACGACGAAGCGGACAATGCATCTATCAATACGAACAAGGACGACATTAATCCGACACGCACCAACGCTGGAATTCGCACTATTCTCGGACTCTTTACAAAATCTTGCTATATTGGTTATACCGCAACTCCGTTTGCCAATATATTCATAAATCCAGACGCCTATGACCCTGAGGCGCGAGAGGAACTTTTCCCCAAAGACTTTATATATTTGCTCGACGCTCCCACGACATACTTTGGTCCAGAAAAAGTATTTCTCGATGAGGCAACAAGCGCCGACATACTCAAGAACATTGAGGACTGCGAAGATTACCTTCCGTTTTCCCACAAGAACGGACGTCCAGTCCCTGAACTACCTCCCAGCCTCTATAGAGCACTGAACCAGTTCATCGTAGCGCGGGCGATTCGCAATCTACGCGGACAGGAGCGGAAACATTGCTCCATGCTGATAAATGTTTCGCGTTTTGTATCAATTCAGAAAGAAGTGAAAAGTTTCATCACCCTGCGGATAGAGAGGCTTCGTGAAGCGGTAAAGGCAAACTACCTGATGCCCGATGAAGTTTCGATGAAGAATTCCTACATGAAAGATTTGAAGATAGCTTTCAACAGCGAATTTTCTGAGTGTGGGTACTCATGGACTGAAGTAAAACGTGCCTTGTGGGGAGTTTTCGCAAACATCCGAACCTATGTGATCAACAGCAAGAGTGACGAAGTGCTTGATTACGGAAAGTACCAGCGAGAGAACACCGGGCTCACGGCCATCGCTATTGGCGGACTTAGCCTGTCACGGGGCCTCACCATAGAAGGGCTAACTATCAGCTATATGTATCGTAACACTCGGATGTATGACACATTGATGCAAATGGGTCGGTGGTTTGGCTACCGCCCAGGCTACGAGGACCTATGCCGAGTTCACCTACCTCAAGGATCAATAAACTGGTACTCGCATATTGCCAGTGCGTCTGAAGAACTTCGACAACAAATCAGGCGAATGCGGAAGATCGGGGTGAGCCCTAAAGATTTCGGCTTATATGTTGAATCGCATCCTGACAGCTTGCTGATCACTGCCGGTAACAAGATGCGAAGTGGCGAGAAAATTAAGCTTAATCAGAACTTCACCGGTAAGATAATTGAAAGCACGCTACTGCCACTTGACCCCAATATAAACAGTAAAAATGAAGCACTTATTGCAGAATACTGGCAAACCCAATTCGGAGGAAATATCAGAACGACCGACAAAGGCTGGTTCATCCCCGACGTAAAGCTTGAAAAGATTGAAGAATTCCTGACGAAATTCCGATCTCATAAGGATGCCATTCTCCAGAAGTCTTGGGCTCTTAATTATCTCCATGCAATCGCCTCAACATTCTCAACAGGTGACGTGCTATTGATTTCGAAAGGACCAGGTGATGAGGAAAATTTCAAACTCGGCGCACAGGACCGAACAGCAGAGGATGCGACACATGATGAGTGGCGTTTATCAAAACATCGACTGGCTAGCCGGGGAGACGAAAGTTTAGGTTTGGGTAATCCTCAGTTAAAAGCTGCCGAAGCACTTGCTGCGGAGGATAAAAAGAGCAAAAGTGAGCAGCCGTCCGACTTTCATTTTCGCGTTGTACGCAACAAACCTCTTCTGATGTTACACGTTCTGAAACCCACCAAGAATGACGAATTTTCTGAACAACGTGTCCCTGCATGGGGCTTAAGTTATCCCGACGGACTTTACAACACCCGAATTGAGGTTGAGGTGGTCGCAAATCGAGTATGGATAGAGAAAATGTATGGGTCTCTGGACGATGATCCTGACACGGAAGATGACTACGATGACGAATAAATTAGCGCCTTGGGATGAGATTCCCACGCCAGCTATGGATTTTACGGTTGTCCGTGTAGCTAATGCTACCGGCGTCCCAATATACTGGGGGCGTGATCTCGCAGGACAATGCCTATTTATAATAGCGCTCGAGGGCGACTTAACCGAACAGTTCCGCAGTGGAATAGTGTCTCTGCACGGTATCAATATTGATTTACGCAACGGCGACGGAGCAAAACAGCAGCGATTGATCCTAACTCTCGCACGCCATAATGACCGAGACCTATTTCTAGGTCTATGCGAAACTTTAATTGACAGTCTAACTACAGTCACTGATTCTGGGACAGCGCTAGCTATAGCGCTTGCTCATTTGAAGCGCTGGAAGGCGTTCTTGGCAGGACGAAATTCCCGACTGCTTTCGCCCGAAGAAGTGCGTGGTCTTTTCGGCGAACTGTGCACTTTGCGAACGCTATATCAGAAGACCCTATCACAAGAAGACGCGATTGCAGCTTGGTGTGGACCAGATAACTCCCAACAAGACTTCATATTCAGCAACCGTGCCGTCGAAGTAAAGTCCCTTTCTGGGAGAGAGCGTAGTCTAATCAAGATTTCCTCAGAAGATCAACTGGAGTCCCTTGCTGATGATTTGCTTCTATTGATACAGCGAGTCATCGAAATGCCTGACGCAGAACAGGCACTGTCACTTAACGAAATTATTGAGCTGATCGAGAACGAGCTAACGGAGAGCCAAGCAATAGAACAATTCTATTCAAAACTTACAAGTATTAGCTATGCTCCCCTTGCCGAGTACGACAGCCCTAGATTTGTTGTTAGCGGTATACGAGGCTATAGAGTGACCAACGATTTCCCACGCCTTATGCGATCAAAACTCCCACAGGGCATCACGAATGTAAATTACAGTATTAAGCTAGAAGTAATAGAACCGTTTTTGTGCCCTCTAGAGACCATTTTCGAGAGAAGTTAACCAGTAATGACCATTGAAGATTTTTATCATGATTTCCGTCAGGAGCTTTTGGTTAGCGCTGAGGCTAATGGACGCTTTCAGCTCGATGAATTTATGGAAACAGTTGCGACCGAACTGATCGACACAGGTTTTGTAGACGGTTTCGAGCTCTGTCATTACCGTCCGCCACAGGGAGGAATGCGGGTCGACGGATATTGGTTCAATGATGAAGGTGTTCTAGATATTTTTATCGCAGACTTCGATTTTCGTAACGAATTAAAATCTCTAACTAAGACCGAAGCGAATCTTGCGTTTAAACGCGCATACAACTTCTTTGAGAGATGTCTCAAGAAAAGGATGGCTCTTGAACTTGAAGTCACCTCACCGGAATATGGGCTCGCCCGACAAATTCTTGACCGACAAAACATTATTCATAGACTCAATCTGATTTTAGTATCAGAACGAATACTGAGCAATCAACTCCAAGAGGTTCCAGATACTGAAATCGAGGGTATTCCAGTCACTCACCAGATATGGGATATTTCACGTTTACACCGCCAGAGGACCTCTCGCAGTCAAAAGGAGCCATTGGATTTGGATCTCGGCCAAATGTTCGGTAAGGGCATTGCCTGCCTTCCCGCTCACTTGGGCACAAACGCCTACCAGTCCTATTTGATGGTAATGCCCGCAGAGATTCTCTCGGTACTCTACGAAAAATATGGATCTCGTTTGCTCGAGCAGAATGTGCGAACATTTCTTCAAGCCCGAGGGAATGTCAACAAGGGAATCAGAGCTACTATTCTGAATGATCCTGGAATGTTTTTCGCTTATAACAATGGGATAACTGCCACAGCTAAAGGTGTCGAAATACGAGAGACAGCTTCGGGTCTTACAATTACGAGAATTCTAGATCTCCAAATCGTAAATGGAGGGCAGACAACGGCATCACTATTTCACGCCAAAAAAAAGGACAAAGCAGATCTGTCACATATATTCGCTCAGATGAAGCTCTCTGTCATTGATAACGAGCAGAGCGAAATAGTGGTGCCGAAGATATCCGAGTATGCAAACACCCAGAATAGAGTAAATGCAGCTGACTTCTTCTCCAATCATCCATTCCATATACGGATGGAAGGTTTTTCTCGTCGCCTATGGGCACCAGCGTCAAAAGGGGCACAACGTGAAACGCGGTGGTTCTATGAGCGAGCACGAGGCCAGTACGCCGACGCCCAATCAGCACTCAGTCCGGCTGAGCAGCGTCGTTTCAAGATCGAACATCCAAAATCACAGATGTTCACCAAGACAGACCTTGCTAAATTCGAAAATGTTTGGGATGATCACCCTCGCTGGGTAAACCTAGGATCACAGAAAAACTTTGCTCGATTTGCCGCGAGAATCGGGAGCGAATGGGAAAAAGTATCTGACGGATTCAACGAGTTCTATTTCAAAAGAGCCATCGCGCGCGCAATTATATTCCGCACTACAGAAAGAACTATTTCTGTACAACCTTGGTACAACGGGGGTTATAGAGCCAACATCGTTGCGTATACACTAGCAATGCTAGGGGAAATCACAAAACGCCGGAACGAAAGCATCGATTTTCTGAGAATCTGGAACACACAAATGGTTGATCCGATTTTGGAAGATACCATCGCTGTTATCGCAGGTGCAGTGCAAGCAGATATCATCAATCCTCCAAAGGGTATTTCAAACATCTCCGAATGGTGTAAACGAGAATACTGCTGGACGCAAATATGCGACCGAGTAGATGCCATAATAGGTCTTCTGTCGAACGAATTTTTCGACCAACTCATCTCACTCGATGCTCAAAACATAACGGAGAGATCCGCCAAACAGTTGCAGCGGATGGACAACGGAATCGAGGCTCAATCAAGGGTGCTGGCTATCCCCACAGCCCAGTGGGCTCGGCTTCATCAAGCTCTTAAAGACATAGGCGCACTCACGCCCAAAGAGTCCGGAATCCTGAAAATTGCCATGCAGATCCCAATGAAGCTCCCAACAGAGAAGCAGAGCCAGGTTTTGCTGGAGATTCTTAAAAAGGGGCAGCTGGAAGGCATCATGGACGACTAGTTCTGATGAGCCACCCACAAGACAGATCGTATATGAGCACTTTCAGAGATAATTGCGCCCTAAAAGATCTCATTATTTGTCAATGAACGCATACGAACAATTATGAGGACTGAAACATCGAAATCGAGACGCCCTTCTATCGTCAAGCTTTCATACAGGGGCTCCCGAGAAATTTCAAAAAATTACGATTTAAGCATCAAAGCAATCGCATATTCAACTCACGCCTGTTTGGACACTCAAATTCGCTGTTTCTTATGCCACTATGTTACTAACGAGAAATTTTACAAATTAATGGGTTTTTTCCTGCTGAAATAGTGTTTGAGTTAAATGTGGGTATTCTTGCCAAGAGCGAGTAGTGGTCATAATCGTTTCACTTAACCAAAGTAATGTTTCGTGAACTTTTCGACCTCGTAAGCCACACTCCCAGATAACGATTACCTTCCAATCTTGATCTATCAACGCTGACTGTACCCGCTTATCTCTCGCATTGTTATCAGCAAACTTTTTTTTCCACATATCTGTGTTGGACGATGGGGTATAGGCGAGCTTACACCCTAAATGTTGGTGCCAAAAGCAACCGTGGATAAAGATGGCCACCTTGCGCTTTGGAAACACGATATCAGGCCTTCCAGGAAGATAACTTGCATGCAATCGATATCTAAAGCCCTGAGAATGTAGGTATTTACGAGCAATCATCTCTGGTTTTGTATCCTGTGAGCGAATTTTTGCCATCATACTGGAGCGAGTTTTTTTATTGACTATATCCATAGTTCCTGGTACCTTGGGGTGAATAAATGCATACTAGCAATTACTACATTAGACCAATAAAATGATCTCAAAAAATTATGTACCTGTGATCGACCTTTTCGCAGGACCAGGCGGTTTAGGCGAAGGTTTTTCATCACTCACCGGAGAACCATTTCAAATCATCGTTTCCGCTGAAATGGATCCCCACGCACACAAAACCCTCTTTCTCCGTTCACTGTATCGCGCATTAAAACGGACAGGCGAAAAAGCACTTAATCACTATTATGATTTTTGTAATCACGGAATTCCAATTCCTGAAAACGAGTTAACCCGCTGTGCTTTCGTTCAGGCAAAGGCAGAAGCCCTACAGCTCACATTAGGAAATGCCGAAGATAATACGAAGCTTGATGTTGCGCTCAAAAAATATGGAATAAACAGAAAAAATCTTTGGGTATTGATTGGTGGTCCTCCATGCCAAGCCTACTCACTAGTTGGCCGTTCTCGAAACAGGGGAAATAGCAACTACAAGGCAGAAGATGACCATCGACATTTCCTATACAAAGAATATTTGCGAATCATTCAAAAACATCGACCTGCAATCTTTGTAATGGAAAACGTAAAAGGAATTCTTTCTTCATCAGTTGGAAACGAGAGGGTATTTCACTCTATACTTCGGGACCTATCAGACCCCGATCTAGCTTTCGGGCTGACTAGCGCCGACCCAGGATATACTATTTATTCATTATCACATGAGACAAAATTCGATAGCAAATCTGATATTCAGCACATTGATGCTCGCAAGTTCGTCGTCCGAGCAGAAGACTATGGGATTCCTCAGGCGCGCCACAGAGTCATATTGCTCGGCGTTCGCAACGATCTAGTCACGCTTAACTCACCTCAGGTGCAGCTAAAACCTGCAAACCGCTCTATACCGGTCGAAGCAGTAATTGGGACACTTCCGCCTCTGCGCAGCACTCTGAGCCGTCGCCCGGACTCATACAAAGAATGGCAGAAAACCGTAATACAGCAGTTCAAAGAGCTGGAGCAAGCAGCACGGCTCCAAAACAACAAACTGCTATTAAAAGAGTTTAAGCAGTATTGCACTCCGAGAACCCAGGAACTCACACCAGGACAGCTGAGATTCCCAAAGCAACGCCGCACAGAATTGGAGAAACCGTCTATGCTTGATAGCTGGTACAGCGATCGTAGACTGAAAGTATGGTTGAACCACGAAGCACGCGGTCATATGGATGCCGATCTGATGCGTTATGGCTACGCAGCCGTCTTTGCAAAAATTCACGATCGTTCACCAAAGGGTCACAAGGAATTCGATTTGCTGGATAAGCTTAAACCTTGTCACGCAAACTGGGAAACTGGCAAATTTTCTGATCGATTTCGCGTGCAACTCCATAATTACCCGTCAACTACCATCACCAGTCATATTTCTAAAGATGGGCATTATTTTATCCATCCCGATCCGCTTCAATGTCGAAGCTTGTCCGTTCGCGAAGCGGCACGGTTACAAACTTTTCCTGATAATTATTTTTTTCAGGGAAATCGAACTCAGCAGTTTCATCAGGTAGGAAATGCAGTTCCGCCATTGCTCGCACAGCAGATTGCGAAGATTGTAGAATCTATCATCAGAAACAATTCTGGACGAAAATAAGCCATTAAAACCTCCCATAGATGTCTCCTATTTATCATAATTTAATTTTTATTCATGAATTGTTAGTTTTCGATGAATTGTAGTGCATAGGAATATAGTAAAAAACGTTGCCGATAGTATCCTACAGTGTTTAAAGCGTAGAGTTTAGCGCACGAGGGAAAGCATATGCACCTCGCTTGACTAGTGACGAGTTCGGCCGTACTGTTATCCTACAGTGCCTAAGGCTGTGCTAGCCCCGACAAGTAAAGGGACTCCAGTTGCGGTCGCTTTGACATCGTTTCAACTTGAGTTACGTTGCTACACACAAGGGGGGTCGGTTCGTGTAACATAATGCATCACAGCAAAAGCACTGGAGTGCAGCGGACGTATGGACCCTGACAAACAAAAAGAGCAGTTCAGCATTGCATACATGTATGCCCTTGGCGCGCATGCCGGTTTGAATCCGGGCAATTTTATCGTCGACGACGATAGCATTGACATGATGTTTCAAGGCAAAGGCTACAAAGCGAAGATTCGTAACCCGCAGATCCAGCTTCAGCTTAAATGCACATCAACTGTCCATATGAGCGACGGCGTTTTAAAGTACACACTAAAGAAGAAAAATTACGATGATCTGCGCGGCGAGGACGTTGTCGTCCCTCGATACCTTGCTGTACTCGTCGTTCCTGGAGATTCAAATGCGTGGCTTGTTCACAGAGATGAACACATGTCCCTACACAAGACGTGCTATTGGTATTCGTTACGTATGCTGCCAGAGAGCGCTAATGTTACATCGGTCACCATTTCGATTCCGCTTGAGCAACGCCTTACAACCACATCCCTGCTCCAATTAATGGATGCCGCTAGCAAAGCGGAGACCTTATGATAGGTCGTTACTCCCCATCGACCGAGGTGACGATCACTCAGCTCGAAAGCTACCTGCGGCACAAGCAATGGTACCGGGACGGAGACGTCCGCAACATCGCAACAATTTGGCACCGGCATCAGGACCAAGCAGCTGAGGTCATCTTACCACTACCTACTGCTCGGGACTTCCGCCAAAGGTTACGGGACGCGATTGAGGCTATCGCATCGTATGAGAAGCGCGAGTCCTTTAATTTACTTCGCGACATCGAGCGCCAGTTTTCGGACGTTGTCACGGTGCGTGTCGTCCATGCGGACACGCAGGATGGCAACATCCCTATCAGCGACGGTGTACTACTAATAACGAAGGCTAAAGATCTGCTTACGGCTGCGGCACAGTCCGTCTTTTCGAAGCGGAGGCACTACACGGGCAAAGTGCCAAGTGAAGCAAATGACTATCTTGCAACGCTACTATTGGGACAAACGGAGGTCGGGAGCTACGTTGTCAACGTTATCGCTCCTATTCATGAAAATGCAGTTCTTGCACCATCAACTGCTGAGGCGGTTCCACTGGCCCAAGCCGTCACCCGCAATCTCTTAACGGGCCTTCAAGCTCTAACTAAAGCGAATGAGGTTTATGCGGAACGAGGCGATATCACGGTCTTTGACGAGGCGGTCTTGTCTGGTGTCAGCGCGAATCTGTGCGATGCGCTACTCGGCTTCAGCGGAATAAGAAACAATCGGGCTTTTGAAGTCACCGTCACTGCCGCGCCGAGTTCGCTTTTCGGGAGCGAGTCGAAGAACTTCGAGTTCGGCGTGTCTCAGATAGAATGGCTAAAAAAAGCGTCCAGCTACTACAAGGACGACTACGTCTTGCGAGAACGCCGACTAACCGGTCACATAATCAGGCTCAGCAGACCACTGTACGAAGTCGTTGGCACAATCATAATAGAGACCACGGTTAATGACATCGCGCGCAAGGTTAAAGTTGAGCTAACTGGAGATGACTATCACATGGCTGTGCTCGCGCATGATGGCGGAAAACCTGTTCGAGTTGAAGGCGACGTATGGATAAAAGCTAAGACGGCCGAGTTATTGAACCCGTACAACTTTGGTGTTATTACCACCGGCGATCTGTTCTAAGGCCAACATTGAAGATCGCTCGGCACGTGCGCCAGCAATACGTTTAAATACCCATATAGTCTGATTAGACGGGGTCGCCTGATTTTTTTGTGCTTTGGCAGTCGGCAAAACATCTGCCTGTCTTTTTGGCGACTCAGAATCGGGAAAAGCATTAACATACATTGGTGCGAATTTTGACGGAATAACATTTCAAATAACGTGCCCGGAAATATCGAAAAATCAAGCACGAGACATGACATTGGAATATGCGAGGAAACCAGGCGCCTTCTTCTATGAGGGTAGAATTATCTACGACGACATAGAGTAGTACAAGAAAAAGGCTTCGGTAAGATTGTTTGCCCTAGGAAAGATGGAAAACGTGCCACGGAACGCTTTCCCATACTCCAATGAGATTCCCTGGAGTGGTCGTCGGACCTAGAGTTCAAGCACGATTAACAACCGAAATTGAGCACAAGATGAAACAATTCTTAAATGGCTTCGTGGCAGGTCCGGTCTTCATGCATTTGGCTTTATTTATGATTTATCACTATCTATGGGTCTAAAGAGACTACCCCATCAACCCCCACAACGGATCATCCCTCCCCCGCGTCGCCATCTGCATCCCTTCCGCAAACGGTGACTCAGGCGCATCCTCCAGTAGCAGCGATTCATACGCCACTACCCGATTAGCAATCTTCCACGCCCCTTCCCGCTTTTCAAACCTGTCCAGATACCGGCACCGTACCTGCGTCTGCTGTCCGCTGCCACCCACTTTCAGTCCCACGTCCGAGGTAGAGGCCCCGTCACCCGGTTTAAGCCGTTGGTAGGTCACGCAATACGTTTCCACCAGGGCAACATCGTCACCACGCCAGTCGATCAGGCAGTTGCCCAGCAGGTGCATGGATTGGGCCACGCCTTCGTGGCGGCGGGTCATCCACTGGATCAGGCCGTCAATGTTGCCGTTATAGGGGCCGTGGTAGTCCATGGCGTCTGTATGGTAAACGCCGCGCACCAGGTCAAATTCGCGCCGGTCAACGCCTCGGCAATACAGTTGCAATACGCGCTTGATTTCATCTTCTGCGCGCAGGCGCTGCAGGAATTGTTCATTTTCATTCATGGTTTATGCTTCGCAAATAGGGCCAGCCCTGTCCTAGTCTGGCTATGGTTAGTCTGTCTATTCTAAATAAGGCTCAATAAAATCAAAACCTTACTGCATGCGGCGCTGCTTTATGACTCCCACCACCGTATGCTCAGCGATGCCCTAAGCCGTGTCCGTCGCCACATCCTTAACAGCATCCCTGGCCGCAGACACCCCCGCAATACGCCCAATGGTCAGCGCATTAGCAATGGAGTTGCCGCCACCCACGTACCGGTTGCCTAGTACGCCACCGCCCGCTTCACCAGCGGCATACAGGCCTTTGATGACTGCGCCTCGTACGTCGCACACACGCGCTTCGGTGTCGATGGTCAGGCCCGTGTGCGTGCACACCAGTTCTGCCGGGCATGTGCGCGCCGCGTAGTATGGCGGGTGTGATATGGGATCCAAAGGGTTGGTGTCGCCCTTGTTTTGCATGGTTGTCTGGCGCAGGAAGTCCGGGTCTTGCCCGTTGGGCAGTTGTTCGTTCCAGCGCGCCACGGCGGCCGTCAGGCGATCTGCCGGTACGTGCATTTTGGCGGCGAGCTCTTCCAGGGTGTCCGCGCTTAGCATGTGCCCTGCCCTGGCGTCTTGTTCAACACGTTCTTTGTTCCAGTGAGCGTAGCCCTCGGGCAGCGCGTTGCGGGCTTTTTCGTCGAACACGTTCCATACGCTACCACCGTTATCGCGCACGATGCCGGGCGATACCGCATACGGAATGTCTTCATTCATGAACCGGTCACCGGCCTGGTTAATGTAGATCCGCGAGCGTGGCGGAAAGCCGGATTGCCAGTGGTGCAGGCGCTGTATATAGGAGGTCACCATCAAGAGGCCCTGCCCGTGCCCCGTCAGGGCCGCGTTGGCCGATTCGGCAAAGCGGATATGGTCACCCCGGCTGCCGGGCGCGGCCACAATGAACAGGTCTTCACCGGCTTCCAGCGTTTCGGGGTAATACAGGCGACGCAGGTGGCTGTTATGCGCAAAGCCGCCACTGGCCACAATTACGGCGGAGGCCTCGATCAACTCACCACCAATCCGGATGCCACGCACCTGTCCGTCTTCCACCACCAGGTCTTCTACCCGGTTATTCAGGAACAGGTCTATGCCTTTTG
>Ga0160433_100599_pt1 | contig 15022 bp, 9 predicted proteins | sample HID1972K_E0MG_FD_108235 | JGI IMG/M metagenome (GOLD analysis project Ga0160433, IMG submission 108235) | Enriched pill bug-associated microbial communities from UW Madison campus, WI, USA - HID1972K_E0 MG | ecosystem: Host-associated > Arthropoda: Insects > Digestive system > Unclassified ... | reverse complement strand
GGTCACGACGGTACAGAAGATAACGGGAGCAATCACCATTTTGATGAGCTTAACGAAGGCATCGCCAAGCGGTTTCATTTGCGCGCCCAGTTCTGGATAGAAGTGGCCGAGTAAAATACCCACGGCGATAGCAGTGAGTACCTGGAAATAGAGGCTTTTAAACAGAGAGGTTTTCATAGGATGTCCTTAAGATAAAACCACAGGCTGAGTAAGGCTTTTATTCGCCTGCGGCTTTAAAATAACATCCGATAAACAACACAGAAACATTTCGCGGGGTAAATGTTAAAAAGTTAGAGCTGACTCGCGCAAGCGCGTGAATATTTACGCGCTTACATCGTCAGCCTGGGTAGAGAGATAATCCTGTTCGAAGAGTTCCGGCGGCACGGCGCGATCGAACAGGAAGCCCTGCGCGATATCCACTCCGGCCGATTTCAGCCAGTCAAACTGCTCTTGGGTTTCCACGCCTTCCGCCACAATGCTCAGGTTCAGGCTACGGGCCAGTTGGATAATCGCTGACACCATGCTGGTGTCGGCCGGCAGCGTATCCACGAAAATCTTATCGATTTTGAGCACATCCACCGGCAGCGATTTCAGGTCCTGCAACTGACGCAGACCGGCGTAACCCATACCGAAATCGTCCAGTGCAATCTGCACCCCGGCGTTACGCAACGGGCGCAGAATGGCGACGGCCGCTTTCGGGTCGTCAATGCGGCGGCTTTCCGTCACTTCCAGCACCAGCGTGCCGGGCGCGATCCGATAGCGACTCAGCAGCTCCAGCATGTCCGCCACCATGTCGTGATGCAGCAACTGCAGCGCCGACAGGTTCACCGACAGCGGCAGCATAATGCCCCGACTCTGCCACGCCGCCAGCTGGCGACAGGTTTCTTCAAGCACCCAATAGCCGACGGTGATCATCAGCCCGCAAGATTCGATGCGCTCAATAAGGTCGCCTGGCAATTCCCAGCTTCCGTCAGGTTGGCGCATACGCAGCAGCACTTCCGCGCTGCACACTTTACCGGTGGCAATGTGAATTTGGGGCTGGAGCCAGACCGCAAACTGCTGATTATCAAGGGCGGAAAGAATGTCGCTCTCTTCAGTCAGCCGCTGTTGCGCTTTTTCCATTTGCTCGGGGTCGAAGAACTCAATCTGATTTTTGCCTTTGCGGCGCGCGGTAAAGGCCGCTGACACTGCACGACGATAGAGCTGCTCGCCGCTCAGATCGCCATGGAACATCGCAATCCCGATGCTGGCGCTGGGACGCAGCTGAATCCCCTGCAAGGGCAATTTCTCATTAATGATAGTGAGTACTTGCTGACCTAGCGTAATCGCATGCCACGGCTCTTTCACGCCGTGCGCCAGAATAGCAAAGTCATAGGCGCTGACCTGGGCCAGCACCATGCGCGGGGAAATCACCGATTTGAGTTTTGCTGCCAGGGTCAGCAGCAGCATCTCACGCTGGTTCTCCTGTAGCACGCCAGCGGTGTCCTGTAGGGTTTCGCAGGCCACGACCATCAGCGCGGTCGTTTTGTTGTGCGTTACGGTCTGTTCCAGCAGCGCCAGTAAAAACGCTTTGTTTGGCAGGTCTGATACCGGGAAACGCGTGGAGTGGCTGCTCAGTTCATCATGCTGACGCAGGATGATTTGCTGATTGCGGTTGTAATTGCGCACCAGCATGCCGATTTCATCGTCATGATGCAGGCGCGGTAGCGCAAACTGATGGCCCACCCGGTCCTGCGGCGCCACATCGTTTAACTCGCGAGCCAGGGCGCGCAGCGGGCGTACGATCAGTCGGTTGATGCTCCAGGTTATCGCTACCGTCAGGATCAGCACCAAAAGTAAGTAAGCGGTCACCAACGTCGCGAGCGTGCTCATGATGAATTTATAGGTGCGATAGGAATCCGATTGCAGCACCAGATACGCCAGCGGCTGCGGGTTAACCGGGCGTTCCAAGGAATAAACAGGCAGTGAAATCTGCACCGGTAGCTCAAACATCCGGGTGATCATCACCGGCACCGGGCGCTCTTCAATAAAACGCATGCGCAGTGCCTGGAACTGATTGGGCAGCACCACATCGGCCCGGCTGACAATCCCGGCGGGCTGAATACGCCCGAGAATGGTTTCGGCTTCCGGAATATCCCCTTTCAGGATCGCGGCTGACAGCGGTTCACGCACGGCGCGGGCCACACTCTCAAGCTGAGTGGCAGTGGCAAAACGGTTTTGTTGCGTAAAATGGAACATCAAAATGGAACAAAAGACGAACACAAACACCATGGTGACGACAGCCACCATGGCCATTTGTTTAATTGTGAGTGAGCGGCTAACGCGCAAAGGAACTCTCCCCAGAGAAAAACCACGCCCTTGGGCGTATCACTTAATGCCGGGTTAGCACAATTGAGCCCGGCATTAAGTGATTTTCGGCACATTATACGCTAAGAGTCTGCTCATCGGGATGGCAGAAAACGCATTTAAGGCGAATCTGTTACCAGTCGGCGTAAGGAACCAGCGGCTGAGGAGGCAGATCCATGTCACCCTGCCAGCCTGCGGCGGAGTAACGAACGTACAGCAGCGCATGGCTCGGGGTGTAATCCTTCGCCTGCTGAATATCAATTGAGGCCCCGACATACCAGTTCGAACTGACACGGCGTTCGATAAGCGCGTGCGCAGTGTAACCAAAACCGCTGCTGCTGCTGCCGTCGTCAATCTGCCCTGCATTCGGGTAGTTGATTGGCAACAGGTTCTGTTTGGGATAACGCGCCTGGTTGTTGTTCTTCGAGTGCGACCACGAGACCGAACCACCCAGTTCCCAGGACCAGTTATCCGTACGCTGACGCCAGTTAATTGGCACTGCGAACGACAAGTACTTTTGCGGACTGTAGTAACCGCCCTGTCCAAGCGAATAGCCGCTGAGATCTTTGTCGTAGTGCCAGACCATGTTGTTCAGGCCCACGGTCACCCGGCGGTTGTTCTCATTGATAAGCTTGTAGTAATACCCCGCCATCCAACGTGCACGCCAGTTGTCATCCACGTTTTTACCGGTCAGTGAGTCCGCGCTCAAAGAGGCCCAAACGCCGTTGGCATCACCTTTGTCATAGCTCAGGCTGATGCCGCCCCCGTCGGCGCGAACGCCGCCCCAGGTGGTGCCGGTGTTCGGATCTTTCTGTCCGCCAAACGCCAGCAGAGAGCTGGAAATCGGACGACGGTGGCCTTCAACGGTATACCCCACCGAGCCGATACTGTTGCTGTAGCTCAGGCCACCGACCACATCGACGACGTTGAAGCCCATCGGCGTGGTACCGATATCCACATTCCAGGTATCGTTCCGCCAGCCAACGGCCACGCTGGCGCCGCTGTCTTTTTGACTCTTATCTCCGCCGTAGCAGGTTTGTTCGCCACAGGTGCCCCAATTTGGCGAATAGCCACCGTCGCTGTCGGTCGAGAATTTCCCGGCGTTCATGCTGACGTAATCACTGCGGAAGAACATCCGCCCGTCGGCCAACGGCGCGTCCACCTGAAGCATGGTGGTTTGCGCTTTGAGGTCGGAATAACCGCCGGTGCCGCTGGAGCCCCAGTAGTTGTGCTCCAGAGTGACGTTAACGTCTTGCTGACGATAAAGATCCGCCGCATCGCTGCGCACGCCGCGCTTCAACCAGTCGTCTTTTTCATCGTTACGGGTCAGGCGGGTAAAGCTGTCGTTATCCTGCGGGCGGGTCGGTGTAATGCCTGCCGCGACCATCGCATCTTTGTAACTCTCCAGCGCCTGCTGCGGATCGCCGTTCTGCACCTGGAAACGCGAGTTATCACGCAGAACCAGTGCGGTTTCCATCGACGCGGGTTGCGCTTTAGCCTGAGGCACGATGGTGTTGAAAATCTGCTGTGCCTGAGCGGTATCGCCGAGGGAGGAATCCACCAGCGCCAGACGGCGTTGCGTATTGAGCGATGGCGCTTCGCCTGCCGCTGGCGCTTTGATCTTCTTCACCTGTTCGCGCGCGGCGGCATCGTTGCCCCCTGCGGCGTACACTTCTGCCAGACCCAGACGCACATCATTATTATCGGCGTCTTTGGCCAGCGCAGCGTTGTATTCGGTGATGGCCGTACCGGTATCACCACGCTGCTGCGCCCAGTCGGCCAGCGTCATATTAATCCGCGCCGTCGGCGTTTGCTGTTTCAGCAAGGCAATCGCCTGATCTTCATGACCGTTATCGCGCAGGAGGTTCGCTTTCTGCATCATCTGATCGAACTGCAGACGATCCGACAGTTCCTGAATATTGTCATTCCACTGGCTTTTCGGCAGCGTATTGATGTGCGAGAGCGCCGCCATATCCTGACCGTTGCCGGAAAGGTACAGACCGTAAGCGTAAACCTGCTCTGGATCGCCTGATTTTTTGCGGGACAAATCCTGCATCAAACGGTCGGCTTCCGTGCGCTGTCCGGCGCTGGAAAGATCCTTCGCCAGACGATAGGTGATCCACACGCTGTCCGGATCGAGCGCCAGTCGGCGACGCTGCACTTCTGCGGCCTGCGCCCAACGCCCCTGATTTTCAAGCGTTTCAGCCTGCTGTGACAGACGATCATTGGTCAGACTGCGTTCGATATCATCAATGCTGCGGCGCTGGCTGGCCGACAGCGTATCAATGAACGCCGTCGCTTTCTCCGGCGACTGCGCCCGATAAATATTGGCCAACCCGCGCACGGCGTTGCTGTTGCCTTTGTCCAGACGCAACGCCTGCTGGTAATAGCGCTCCGCTGCCGCGGGGTTGTTACGGGCGATAGCCACGTCACCCAGCCCCAGCACCGCATAGCTGTTGGTGTTATCCACACGCTGTGCCTGCTGGTAAAAACGTGCAGCCTGATCGAGATTTTTGGCTTTCAGGGACGCATCACCTTTACGGATCAACGGCCAGACAATCTCCCAGGTCCCCGGCTTGTTGTCTTCGATTTTCGCCAGTTCGACTGTTTTGGCTTCCTGTTCGGCCTGACGGCGGAACTCAGGATCGGCCAGTTTCTGCTGCTGCTCCGCAAGTTCGGTACGCGCCAGCTTAGCCTTATCGCCAGTGTTGAATTGAACCAGAAACTCTTGAAGTTGTTTTACTGTGCTGTCGCTAACAGGTTTATCGCGTATTTGGTCAAACCAGAGGCTTGCCGCACGCTCGTACCCGTCATTCGATCGCGCTAACTGCGTTAAGACGGCAAAGCCCTCTTCCTCGCGCCCATCGGATAACAGTAATCTGCCCAACGTGGCTTGCAGCTGGGTATTGCCGGGCGCTCTGGTATTCAAGGCCTTAAGTTGATTGACCCCTTCAGTATGCCTGTCGTCAAGTCGAGCGACGGCGCTCCAATAATCAATAGCATCAACCCCATCCGGAGGAGCACCGTTAAACAGTTTTTCGTACTCAGCAACGCCTTCAGCGACGTTGCCATTTTTTATCTGCAACTGCGCTTTCTGTAGCGTCTGATGGTCTGTTCCGCTGGAGAGCCGCATTGCTCTTTGCGCAGATTTATAGGCATCAGAATTGGGTGCAATAGACTTAAGTTGATCCAGTTGTTTCTGCGCACCTGCGCTGTCACCCTGACGCAGCATGTAGCGCATATGTGCGTAAATAACCTCAGGATCGTCAGGTGCAATCAGATCCAGGCGTTTCAGCGACTGGCGCACCAGATCTTCACGCTTGGTGGACTCCCCAAGGCGCACCTGATTCAATAGCTGCTGTTGAGGCGACTGCGCGGCATGCGCCATCGGCATTAGCGTCATGGCAAGCGATAGGCTAAGTAAACTTAGTGAGAATTTGCGCATTCCTGGCCCCAGTCTGGTAAAAGTTCACCGCGAGCAGTAAACCGGAAACGGTGTTGATCCCATCCTTGCCCGAACAGAGTCAGAACATAGCTGTAATACGCATCGTTGCCTGGGAAGTTATCGGCAACGCGTTGGCGCTGAACGGCCTGCGCATCGCGATTTTGCAAGAACGGTAACAGCGTCGCGGAGAATCCCACTGGGCCATTACCGTCCACTTTCCCGGTGGCAATATCGATTTTTTCTGGCGGTAAACCCGTCTTTTCAGTTTGGGTGGCCATGGGCTTAAATTTCGCCAGCAGGCGGGCTTTTTGCGGATCGGCGTCGTTCAGCATGCCGGTCCACATATAAACGCGGATGGCGTCATAGCTGCCCAGCAGCGATTTATCCTGCTTAAGCTGCCAGCCTTTTTTCTTATCGAACCGCACCCAGTTTGGCGAATAGCCCTTCGGTGCTGTTTCCAGCAACATTCGCAGGTTGGTTGCTTGCACCGCATTCCACGGCGCGCCAAAACGCACGAAGTAGCTCGCTAATTGCGGCGGGAGATAACTTGGATTGAGGCGCCAGCCTTTATCGTCGACAAAGCCAACTTTACCTGGCAGGAGCATGGAGCCAAGCCCCGGCACTTTCACCACTTCGTCAGCAGAAATCTTCGATAACAGTGCTTTACCCGCGTCGCTGTACTCCGGCATTTTCCACAAACGCCCGGCTTCCAGCAGTGACCAGGCAATCCAGACATCGGCATCAGACGCGGAGTTGGTGTCGAGCACGCCCCAGCTGTTGTCCTCTTTCTTGCCCCATAGCCAGCCTGGCAGTTGCGCTTTTATGTCACCCGCGGCCAGGTTGTCCTGCGTCCAGTGGAACAACTGCGCAAACGCCGCACGGTCATTGGCCGCCAGCGCGAAGAACAGCGCGTAGCTCTGCCCTTCGGAGGTCGTAATTTTACGGGCGTCGCTCGCGTCGATAACTCGACCGCCGTCGCTGATATAGTCTTTTTTAAACTGCTCCCACGCAGGCCACGTGCAGGCGGCTGAGGCCTGCATCGTGACCAGCGTCAGTAGCGCCAGGCAACCCTGGCGTATACCTTTCATCATCTTTTACTCATCATCCGGATCCAGACGGCGGCGGCTAATGATGCGCAGCAGACGCCACAACACCCATGCCAACAGAACCACGCTCAGTGCCGCCAGAACCGACAGCAGAATGGGGTGGTTAGACAGTGCGAACCACACGCGCTCGTACCATGGCAGATGGCCGACGAAATACACGTCACCTACGCGCAGGCTGTTAACGCCAGATTCACGGATAACCGAGACGGAACCAAACATTGCCGCACGTTTACCGCTATCGTTCAGCGCCTGGTTCAGTAGCTCAGAGCCACGTTTACTATCGGCCATCAGGGCAATCACACTACGCTGATCGTGGTACGGCGACTGGAAGCCAATAATGGCTGCCATTGGGCCTTTAGACCCCACGGTGGTCTGAGCCATCGGCTGACGTTCACCGTCATCGAGCTTCACAGAAGACAGTTCGTTGTGACGCACCGGCGTCTTCACCCAGCTCTTGGTCGCATCCACCAGCAGATCAATATGCTGGTCATCTTTCAGTTTTTCAGGAATAGCGCCAATCAACAGGATGTCCGCATCCTGCTTCTGCATCTCGCTCGGATCGTTGGTCAGTTTAAGGTTAGCCCCCGTCAGGCCGACCTGGCCGCCGATAGTGGCGATAGAATCCAGCAGCGTGCTGACCTGATCCTTGGTCGCTTCTTTCGGCATCACAATCAGCGTATCAGAGAGATCCGCCATGCGGCTGAACGGGAAGCCCGCATTGGCAAACGCGCGCAGATCCGGCATCGTCAGGAAGTGATAGTAGTTGGAGAAATCAATCGTCGAATCGTCACCAATCACCACATTGTTCTTGATTGGCTGGAAGGTCACGCAGTTCTCAATGGTGCCGCCCGGCATCGGGTTGGTGTACTGGAAGTCAAAGCGCAGCTGGTTAGTGGCACCCAGACGCAGCGCCGGAATCGACACCTGATTTTTACCGTCAAGCAGGCCCTGAATAATCGGCAGGCGCAGCATCAAGCTCTTCGTATCCTGGGTGCTGCTCAGGCTGTACGATTGCAAGAACTGGTTGTTGAGGTTGATGTCCATACGCGAGCTGTCTTTCATGGCTGGCATGGTGTAACGGTATTTCAGGTCCATGTCGATACCGTTGCTGCGCAGCAGATACAGATCCGGCGGCAGATTCAGCGACAGGTTAATCGACGCGGGCTCAAGACCCGTGGACTGCAACTGCTGATCGTACGTTTTCAGCTCGCCAAAGGTCACCGGACGATCGGTATGCACCCAGTTCGGCGCATCGTACGGCTTACGTGCCAGCAGCGATTTCACCTCGTCCACGGTGACGGAGTCGCCACGGAACAAGATGCTACCGGCGGCAATGCCTTCCGCCGCTTTCAACAGGTCTTTATCGTCACGACCGAACACCACCAGCATTTTCAGATACGGGTTGTTTGGGTTATCGATCATGCTGATGGTCGGTGCCTGCACCAACGGATAGTCGCGCAGGAAGTCCGGACGTTTATCGTTGGTCGCAAACACAACGGCGTTACGATCTGGCACGGTGTTGTACAACACCGGGAAATGCTGTCCACGCCAGCCCGCATGCGCCCCAAACCAGGAGGCGACGATCGCGGCCGATTTCTGCTGCGTGATGTCCGGCGCGCCAGCAAAGACCATCGGTAAGTTCAACTGACGGTCATCGCGAGGATCAAAGAACGGCACCGGGAAGTGCGACAGATCGTTTTTGACGTTCAGCTTTTGCAGGGTCAGATCCAGTGACGTATTACGCGCCACGTCCAGCCACAGCGTGGTGCTGCCGGTGTTTTCACAGACGTCGCGGTAGTGGCCGACAAATTCCAGACGCACGTTGTTCAAATCGGTGATGTACAGCGGGTCAACCGGGACCTGGGCCATCACTTTTTTGCCCAATTGTTCTTTCGTGACCGGCAGAACACCCATCAGCTCATCGTTAAGATAAACCTTCAGCTGGGACTGAACGGGCAACAGCGCAGGTGACGGCGTGTACACCAGATTCAGCACACCTTTGGAAACGACTTCATCACTGCGCGTACCAAACTGCACGGAACTGGTCGGGTTCGCACCGCGGAGCGATATGCTGCCTGGAGCAGGCGCAATCTGCGCAAAGCTAAGCTTCACGTCGCGGCTCGGTGATTGTTCTACCACCACAGGCATCGTCCCTTCAGCCGCATTCACCGCCGCAGGATCCGTGACCGTTGGGTCAACCATGCCCGGTGCAGCCGTATCCGGAACCGGGGCCGCAGTCGTCGTTCCGGTATCACCCGGTGCAGCAGGCGCAGCCTCGGCGGCGGTCGGGGCACCCTGTTCCGGTGCAGCAGTCGTCGCGGCAGTGGTGACCAGGGCAACCTGTTCCGGAGCAGCCACCGCAGCGTCGGCAGCGGTAGATGCCCCCTGTTCCGGTGCTACAGTCGTTGGCTCCGTGGTTTCTGAATAAGTAATTTGTGGGATAAAAGCGCTCATGCCCACAGCCGCTGCGCACATCCAGGAGAGTTTTCTTTTCATCGTATAGTCATCATTGTTGAGCCATTGCCGGTTCAGGGAGAATCTCACCCACGTTGCGCTCAGGGCGACGCGGTATAAAGGAGACAATCCAGGCAACCAGAGAGAGAAGCGATCGGAAAATAAATTTCACCGAAGGCGGCGCGAACTCCGCGAGGTGGCGATAGCCACGGAACCCCAGTTTTAAAATGTCCAGCATACTTTCCAGCGGTTTATCTTCCGGGAAGCTGTCTTGCCACAGCGCCCAGGTATCGGCGCGCGCAAACGTACACTGTACAAAATCGATGTGCTGGCGAGTCGGCATCGGCAACAGTTGCAGGCCGATTTCACTGCCCATTACGCGGGCCACCAGCATCGGGAAGGCAAATTCTTGCTGACCACGTTTGAGCAGCAAATTAACCTTCTGACCTTCAAGTACCTGTCCATCGCCGTTGATTTTCAGCCCTACACCGCCGTCAGAAAAGTCGTGCAGGGTACAAGAGAACAGGTGCCCATCGTCACGGGCAATCGCCGCAGGCATTTTCATCTCAACGCGGTGGGAACGGCGCACCTGTTTACTTTCAACTGACACGGCCACGGCCCCGCCCAGAATAATCAGGTTGTAGAACACCCAGACGATACTGACCCACACGGTCAGGACTTCATTCGCCGGGCCGGTGAAGTGACGCCAGATACCGACGGCAATCCCCACCAGGTTCAGAATCACCAAGTACAAGTACGGACGTGAAATCACCCAGTCGACGTACTCTTCTTTCACCAGGCCACCTTTTGCCGTCACGTTGAAGGTACCGATTTTCGGGTTGATCAACGCCACGATGGTTGGTGGGGCGATATACCAGGCCAGCACCGTTTCATAGATTTCACTCCAGAACGAATGGCGATATTTGCCCTGAATCTTTGAGTTGGTCAGACTGGCGTGAACCATATGCGGCAGAACGAACAGCGCAATCATCAGTGCCGGAGCGTAAATGATGTAAGCGTGCAGCAGCAGGAACGCTAACGGGGCCGACAGGAAGATAAGCCGCGGTACGCCGGATAAGAAGTGCAGCATGGCGTTGGCGTAACAGATACGCTGCGACCACTTCAGCCCTTTGCCAAACAGCGGGTTATCCATACGGAAAATTTGCACCATCCCGCGCGCCCAGCGAATACGCTGGCCGATGTGCGCTGACAGGCTTTCCGTCGCCAGACCGGCGGCCTGCGGAATACGCATGTAGGCCGAGGTATAGCCCCGACGGTGCAGACGCAGCGAGGTGTGCGCATCTTCAGTGACCGTTTCAACCGCAATCCCACCGACTTCATCCAGCGGCCCACGGCGGATTACCGCACAAGAACCACAGAAGAACGTCGCATCCCACATATCGTTCCCGTCCTGCACCAGGCCGTAGAACAGCGTGCCTTCGTTCGGGGTCTTACGGAAACGACCGAGGTTACGTTCGAACGGATCGGGAGAGAAGAAGTGGTGCGGGGTCTGCATCACGCCGAGTTTTTTATCTTTAAGGAACCAGCCCACCGTCATTTGCAGGAAGGAGCGCGTCGGCACGTGGTCACAGTCGAAGATAGAGACCAAATCCCCTTTCGCCAGCTTCAGTGCGTTATTGATGTTGCCCGCTTTCGCATGTTCATGGGTGGTACGCGCGACATACTCCACACCGACATCTTTGGCAAACTGGCGGAACTCATCGCGACCGCCATCATCCAGAATCCAGATTTTGAGCTTGTCCTTCGGCCAGTCGATACCCAACGACGCATAAACGGTGTTTTTCACTACGCTCAGGTCTTCGTTGTAGGTCGGGACAAAGATGTCGACAGACGGCCACAGGGCCATGTCTTTCGGCAGTGGCACCGGCTGGCGGTTAAGCGGCCAGATAACCTGGAAGTAACCGAGCACCAGTACGACCCAGGCGTAGGTTTCTGCAAACAGCAGCGTCAGACCGCACACCAGGCTCACCGGGTCATTCCAGTTCAGCGTGGAGGTATAACGCCACCAGATGTAACGACAGGACACCGTCAGCGACAGCACCACCAGCATTAGCGCGGAGAAACGCCCTGGCATCCGGCGGACAATGAGCGCAATGCCCCACAACAGCAGCAGGAAGATAAACTGCGACATGGGGTTAAACGGCTGTGTGACGCAAATCAGCGCCAGCAGCAGCGAACAGGCCACGACAGTGCCGAGAATCAGTTTTCGCACTTTCGGGTTGATGTGAGTCAGCTCTTTTTTGTGGTCCAGATGCGCCGTTTGGGTGTTCATTCTTTCAGGCAGTTCGTCCATCCACTTGTGGTAACGACCGCGAGCGCTGGACATGGCTTTCAGCCCATTCCAGTTGAAGCTTTTTTTCTCCGCAAAAGGAACCGTCAATACCAGCCACAGGCTTTGCAAGACATAGCGGACAGGGTCGAGCGGACGCGGACGGTGCGCATTGATATGCGGATACAGTTCGCTGTAGTTGGCGCGAATACGCTGCCAGCGTGGGTGTTCCAACGGGATAAACAGCCAGGCGAGGGCAACCCAGATGCACCCCAGGGTGGCACCCAGCCATGACGCTTGGTGATGACGATAATCCAGATATCGCGCACGCAGACGCGCCCCCGCTTCCGGTGCCAGCAAAAGGGCGGTAAGACGTATCATGATGGCTGCTCCACGCCCGGGCTGATGCCGGCGTAATGCATCAGACACCAGTTTGCGAGGGTGACGACCTCTTCAGCCGCCAACGAATCGCTTCGGTATTCGCCGAGCGGTTGCTTGGCGGCCAGGCACTCTGCCACGGATTCGTCACGGTGGATAATCACCGGCAGCATACGCGGCTGACTCTGTAACCAGACTCGATAAATATCGTCCTGAACATGGCTGCCAATGCGTAAGTCGTTGATAAGGATGTGTCCGTGTTTTGGCAGAGCCTGCTGATGCAGACGAATATGCGCATTCGCATCCGGATTCGTCACGGTCAGCATATGGTTGCAGGCTTCAATCAGCGGCTGCATCCAGGGCGACACATCATGGGGTAAATCGATAAGCACCCAATGGTGCGGACGGGTGCTATCGAGAGCCTGAACGATATCCACAGCCTGGTTCAGGACCGGTGTCAAGACCTGTGCATTTAAACGTTCTGTTACAGAAAGCTGGCCAAATGGGAGAAAATCGACCTTAGAGGTGTAGCGAAGCCCGGCATCACGCCAATCTTTACCATCCAAAAGCGCACGCGCCCAGCCATCGCGATTCGCAATGTTGTCATTGAAAAAGTAGCGCAGCATGTTGTCCGGGCATGCATCGACAATGATGACCTTTTCGCCAAGAGACTGTAATGCCCAGCCCAGCGCAGCAGTCAGCGAGGTCGTTCCAGTGCCGCCTCGCAGGCCCTGTAATCCCAAAATGGCCATTCAGGCTTCCTTATTTTTGTTCCGCCAACTCGGCCAGTAATGGCCAACGCTTTAATGCGGCGGCAAGATGCTCGCGTTGGGAAATATCGGTATAATCTATTTCGGGCAAAGAGAATGCCCGACTTAAAGCCAAAAAATCATTTTGGAAGGTGTAACCAGGCGTTGTTTCTGACGCTGTCCGGTTTTCATTTTCAGACATTTCTTCGAACCTTTATCGGACATTTCGTGGATAAACGTATCGGACATTTCTTTGGCTCAAGAAACTAAAACACGAGTTCATCAGTTAGATACACTATGCCCGAACAGAAAATTCGTTCACATGCTAAATCTGTTACTCTTTAATTTCAATGTTAGGTTTAATCTGAGAGTTTTGCTAGTAAACTCATACACAGTCAAACTTGCACACGAGGGACACCGTGGACCCTGTATTTTCACTTGGAATCGAGTCCCTATGGGACGAAGTTAGCCATATGCCTCTGGGTGGTGTTTGGTGGATCAATGTTGAACGTCGTGAAGACGCCGTGAGCCTGATGAATCAGACGATTGCTGCGCAGAATTCTGATGCAAAAGTCGCCGCGATTACCATGGGAGAGAAACCGCAGAAGATAGTAAAATTAAATGAATCTCACGGTCCTGAAAAAATACGCCTTTTCAACATGCCAAAAAATGAAAATGGTCTATACTCGCTGCGCCGTGATCTACTTTGCTCTATTGATCCTTCAAACCATATATTTATCCTGCTGTGCTCGGATAACATCTGGCAGAATATTCAACCAGAACGCATAAAGAAATGGCTGAATAACGCTCAGAGCTGGGCTAAATACTACCGTTGCTCGTTACTTATCCTAAATCCAGGAAACAATACTGACACCCAACTTTCGCTATTACTTGCCGAGTATCGATCGCTTTCCGGTTTAGCCAGTCTTCGTTTCCTGGGGGACAGTCATCTGTTCGATATTGCGTTTTGGGCCAACGAAAAAGGCGTCAGCGCACGCCAACAGCTTCAGGTTAACTATATTGGTAAAACCTGGAAACTGGCCGAGCGTGAAGAAACCGTGGTTCAACCGCGCAGCGATGAAAAAGACGTCCTCAGCACCAAAAGTGCCCTTGAAGGCGCCCCGCCGCTGTCAGAATACTGGTCGATGTTTGACACCAACGATGCGGTATTTAATGCCGCCCGTACGGCTCAGGCTGCCACTGTGATTTTCACCGTCGAACAAACCAGCCAGATTGAACAGCTTGCCCACGACATCCACTCGCTGCGTCGCCAACGCGGCAGCGCGATGAAAATTGTGGTGCGCGAAATTACCGCCAGCCTGCGTGCAACGGATGAACGTTTGCTGCTGGGTTGTGGCGCCAATCTGGTCGTTCCGTGGAATACCCCGCTGTCTCGTTGCCTGACGCTGGTTGAAAGCGTGCAGAAGCAGCAGTTCCAGCGTCACGTGCCGGACGAAATCAGCACCCTGCTGTCAATGACCCAGCCGCTGAAACTGCGTGGTTATCAGAAGTGGGATATCTTCTGCAACGCGGTACACAATATTATGAACAATCCGCTGCTGCCTGCCGATAATAAAGGTGTGATGGTGGCGCTGCGACCGGTGCCAGGCCTGCGCGTGGAACAAGCGTTAACGCTGTGCCGCCCGAACCGCCTCGGCGATATTATGACCATTGGCGATAACCGTCTGGTGATGTTCCTGACCTTCTGTCGCATAAATGATTTGGACACGGCGCTGAACCACATCTTCCCGTTACCGACGGCCGATATCTTCTCGAACCGCATGGTTTGGTATGAAGATAAGCAGATTACAGCGGAAATCGTGGAAATGCGGGCAGTGACCGCCGATCGCTGGAATGCGCCCTTACCAATGAGCACCGACAAAGCACCGAAGGTAAACGCCGTTCACGACGGGCGCAGCTGGCGTCGTTACCCTGAACCACATCGTCTTACCGACGCACATGGAGAGCAACCTTAATGATGTCAATTAGCGATATTATTCAGCTGGTTGTGCTGTGCGCACTGATTTTTTTCCCATTGGGATACATAGCGCGCCATTTTCTGCGCCGCATTGAAACAACCTTCAGGTTGATGTTTTTTAGACCCCGTCATGTAAAACCGGTAGGCACACTACGCCGGTCAGATTTCGTCAAGGCAAAGCAAAACGATGACTAACCCTACTCAAACCGCCGTCTCATCATCGCCATTCTGGCAATACTGGCGCGGCCTTTCTGGATGGAACTTCTACTTTCTGGC
>Ga0160433_100597_pt1 | contig 15101 bp, 12 predicted proteins | sample HID1972K_E0MG_FD_108235 | JGI IMG/M metagenome (GOLD analysis project Ga0160433, IMG submission 108235) | Enriched pill bug-associated microbial communities from UW Madison campus, WI, USA - HID1972K_E0 MG | ecosystem: Host-associated > Arthropoda: Insects > Digestive system > Unclassified ... | reverse complement strand
TACACTTCGCGCTTCTGTTACGGCATGTAACAATTTTTGCATAAAAATAACTCGATTGAGGTTATGGTCATGAGCCAAAAAACCCGTTTTACAAAATCTGCTCTCGCAGTTGCAGTGGCACTCATTTCTTCTCAGGCTTGGTCAGCAGGCTTTCAGTTAAATGAATTTTCTGCCTCAGGTTTGGGCCGTGCTTATTCTGGCGAAGGCGCGATTGCCGACGATCCGGGTAATGCCAGCCGTAACCCAGCATTAATTATGATGTATGACCGCCCGCAATTTTCAGCCGGTGCCGTTTATATTGATCCGGACGTGAATATTTCTGGTACATCCCCAACAGGTAAAAGCACCGACGCCGATAATATCGCTCCGGTAGCATGGGTACCGAACTTACATTTTGTCATGCCTCTTAACGAACAATTTGGTTGGGGCGCTTCTGTTACCTCCAATTATGGCCTGGCAACAGAATTTAATGACAATTACGCCGCAGGTAGCATGGGGGGGAAAACTGACCTCACCACCGTTAACCTGAACCTGAGCGGTGCGTATCGTCTGAACAGCAACTGGAGCTTCGGTGTTGGTTTTGATGCGGTCTACGCGAAAGCGAAAATCGAGCGCTACGCCGGTGACTTAGGTCAGATCATTGCGGGCTCTGGCGCACTGCCGCCTGCACTGGCAGGCCAGGTTGGGCAGCTCCCTGCTGACACCCAAATTGCCCATTTAAAGGGTGATGAGTGGGGCTTCGGCTGGAACGCCGGTATCCTGTATGAACTGGATAAAAACAACCGTTACGGCTTTACCTACCGCTCTGAAGTCAAAATCGACTTCGACGGTGATTATAAGAGCAACATGCCGTCGGCCTACAACCAGATTCTGGGCAACTTCGGTCTGCCGTTGGGCACCGATGGCAATACCACCAACGGTTCTCTGACGCTGAACCTGCCGGAAATGTGGGAACTGTCAGGCTACAACCGTGTCGCGCCGCAGTGGGCTATCCACTATAGCGCCACCTACACCAGCTGGAGCCAGTTCCAGGAACTCAAAGCAACGGGTAACAGCGGCGAAACCTTGTTCTATAAAGACGAAAGCTTTAAAGATGCATGGCGTCTGGCGCTCGGTACGACCTATTACTACGACGACAACTGGACATTCCGTACCGGTATCGCGTTTGATGATAGCCCGGTTCCAGCCGATCACCGCTCTATCTCCATCCCGGATCAGGACCGTCTGTGGCTGAGCGCGGGTGCAACTTACGCGCTTAACAAAGATGCTTCTGTCGACGTGGGTGCGTCCTACATGCATGGTCAGAACGTGACTATTGAAGAAGGTCCTTACACCTTCCGCTCAGCAGGTAAAGCGTGGCTGTTCGGTTCTAACTTCAACTATCGCTTCTAATAGTTCTGGTTCAGACATAAAAAAAGGTGAGCACATTGCTCACCTTTTTTATTTTCGACTTCGCTTACTGCGAATCGATATCCTTCAGATCGCCTTCAATCGCTTTGGCGTTCGGGTTGTCTTCCGTACTGAGTTTACCGCCATTAGCGATGAAATCATGTTGCTGGAAGTACGCTTCACGCACCGTGATGTACGGGTCAGTCGATTGACGCAGCAAGCCATCGGAATCCAGCAGCTGCGCACGCGTTTCAACCCCTTCGATGGCCCACTTACCGATAGACATCGGCCATGTCAGCCATGACAGCACCGGATACAAGTCGTCAGCCATATCGCCAACATCATCACGTACGGTAAAGCTGCCGTAGAACGGTAATTGCAGATATGGACCATAGCCCACACCATAATGCCCCATGGTGCTACCAAAACGGTGTGGCTGAACGCGCTGCAGTTTCTGATTCGCCATTCCCGCGACATCAATGAAACCGCCCATCCCTAAAATAGTGTTCAGGAAGAAACGCGTGAAGTGCACCATGCCTTGATACGGGTCGCCCTGCAGGAACATGTTCACCATGATCGCAGGCTCTTCGATGTTGCTGGTGAAGTTGCCGATACCGTTACGCGCAGGCTGCGGGACGTAGTCTCGCCATGCGACAGCAACCGGGCGGACCAGATAAGGGTCCAGCACGTTGAAGTTGAAGTCGTACATGGTGCGGTTGAATCCTTCGAACGGATCTGAACGCCCCTGTTGCTGGTCACCGGAACTGGCACAGCCCACCAACAGCGTCGCGCTCAGCGCAAGCGCAGACAGGCGAAAATTCATAAATATCTCCCTGTAAAGAAATCACTGCTTCCACTGATTTTATACATATTTTGAAACAGACGTATTGCTATTCATGGCATAACACCAAAATTAGGACTTAGGACCGAGGAGTTCGGCAATAAAACCCGCTACGCTTTACCCAGTGTTATCAGACGAAGGGAATGCCGGATGGACAGTATTGAAAAAGAGAAAATTGACGGACATACCGAAGAGCTGGAAGTCGAAAGTGATGAAAAAAAACGGGGCGAGGATATAGAAGTCGATGAACAGCGGCTTCCATCGCGGGCCATGGCCATCCACGAGCACATTCGTCAGGACGGTGAAAAGGAACTCGAACGCGATGCCATGGCGCTACTGTGGTCGGCGATTGCTGCTGGGCTGTCGATGGGTGCCTCACTCCTGGCAAAAGGGATTTTTCACGTTCAGCTCGAAGGTATTCCCGGCGGTTTCCTGCTGGAGAACTTAGGCTATACCTTCGGCTTTGTCATCGTGATCATGGCTCGCCAACAGCTGTTTACAGAGAATACTGTTACCGCCGTTTTACCTGTCATGCAAAGCCCAACGATGGGCAATTTCGGTCTGCTGATGCGTCTCTGGGGCGTGGTATTACTCGGGAATCTGATCGGCACCGGTGTGGCCGCCTGGGCCTTCGAATACATGCCGATTTTTGATGAGCCGACACGCGATGCCTTCACCAAAATCGGTATGGACGTCATGAAAAACACACCGGGGGAAATGTTCGCCAATGCCATTATTTCCGGCTGGCTTATCGCGACCATGGTATGGATGTTTCCCTCTGCTGGCGCCGCGAAAATTGTCGTTATTATTCTGATGACCTGGCTGATTGCGCTGGGCGACACCACGCACATCGTGGTCGGCACCGTAGAAATTCTCTATCTGGTCTTCAGCGGCACCCTGCACTGGCATGATTTCTTCTGGCCTTTCGCACTGCCGACGCTGGCAGGGAATATTTGCGGGGGCACCTTTATTTTCGCCCTGATGAGTCACGCGCAAATTCGCAACGACATGAGCAATAAGCGCAAAGCGGAGGCAAAAGCCAAAGCTCAGGAGCAAGAAAAACGTCAACAGAAGTGAGGGCGATGGCGACACTTTGAGCAGTCAGATGGCTATGTGCTTAACCTGCCTGCTAAAAAACGCTATACTCGTGCCGCTTCGTCCCCTTAGTTAAATGGATATAACGAGCCCCTCCTAAGGGCTAGTTGCAGGTTCGATTCCTGCAGGGGACACCATTTGCTCCCCTGCTTATCTCATCACCCAATACATCCCCGCTATCACGACCATCAGATTCACTATCACGCTAAGGGCAAAATAGGTTTTGAACGGCTGCTTTTGTGTTTTATGCCGAAAGATTTGCTGCCCCACAATGGCGCCAAACCAGCCACCCACCAAACCGAAAATCAGCAAAGTGAACTCAGGGACACGATACCAATTCTTTCGCGCGGCCAATTTGTCCGCGCCATAAAGCAACAGAGTGAGCACGCTGACGGAAATAGCCCACACCGTCAGCGAGGGCAAGAATGCACAGATGACGGCCACCATGGCTAATAGCAGATAGCAAAGCTTGTTAAATATCATTGCTTATCATAACCTTATACCTCCCCCTCTGCTATGCCTTCCTCCTAAAAAAATCAACTCGTTGCATTTTATTTCAGAGGATTTGCATGCCAAACACCCTTCCTCCAATAAATTGTTTAAATTTAAAATGTGGCTTTAGTTCTGTAGTCAGTTTGTCGCTATTACTTCACCTGGTAAATTCTCAATTAGATATGGGTATCGCAGCATGAAAAATGAATTCTCTTTGCGGTTAGAGCTTCTCTCAAAAAAAAATAAAAAAGATAAAATCGTCCTATTTTTTGGCCGCGAAACTTTTAGTGATAACACAAAATACCTGTATCTCAAGGCATTAGAAGAACTGAAAGATATAACCTGTATCTGGTGTAGCTGTGAAAAAACATTAATTAGCTCACTTAAAGAAAAAAATCTTCCGTGCCATCTGATTGAGGCTGATTCGTTTGAAGACACTATGAGGCTTTTCCTGTCTGCGGCGGTGGCCGTTTTTTCAGTCAACCCCTCCCATAGCCTCAATGGGAGCGAAGAATTGTTCGCTTGTCTACAAGGAGCCCGACACTTCCAGTTGTGGCATGGGATCTCCGTGAAGCATCTGTTACTGATGTTGACAAAACATTTGTCGCTGGTTGATTACAATTTTCGCCGCCCAGTAGCCTTTGCCTCTCGGGCCGACACCGTATTAAGTACCTCTTCTCGCCTCGACAGTTTTTTCAATGAAGCGTTCGGGAGTAAACGGATCATCCGTGCTGGATATCCCAGGAATGAAGTGATATTACGTGGCGCAACCGAACTTGAGTGCATCGGGAGCGAACTGCCCAAAGAGATTTTTCAGGCATTACAGAATAAAAAACGGAAAAAGATCCTCTTTGCACCAACCTGGCAGCGTGGTTCTTCCCAGTTATTGACCAGCTCCTCCGCTTTTTTGGGAACCCTGGCACTGGCATGTCATAAAAACAATGCCGATCTTTATCTTAAAGCTCACCCCACTCTTCTACAGGATAAAAGCAGCCGCAAACTTAGCGGTAATGTTTACTATATAAATCCGACACTTGATATTTATCCCTATCTCAATGAATTTGATGCGCTCGTCACCGATTATTCATCCATAATGTTTGATTTCCTGCTGACTCAAAAACCTGTTTTACGTTTGGATATTGAAGAAGGATCGCATAAGTCTTTTGAACCCGACTTTAGTCTTGTGCCTGATATAGAATTTGCCTATTTATTTACCGACAAAACACTTCCAATTGTATTGCTTCAAGCCCTGAGTAACGATTGTAAGCAAGATGAGAGGAAGAAAATGGCTGATGCCATTTTTGAGACCCAACCCTTGCAAGCCGGCATCTCTCTGGTGAAATTCCTGCAAAGTGAAGTCCAGAACTGCATCGAAGCCAGTTGCCACTATTCTGTTGAAAAATACTAAATTTTCATTCTGGTAACTATAATAACAGAGCATACAGTCATCTTTTAAAACAACCCATAGCCGCGGGTAATCCCTCGGCTTACATTCAACTGTTAATACGTTCTTTACTCATCAACACAAAACAAAATTCAAAATTAAACTAATTTTTAAATCTAAATATGCGAGAACACGGCCCATCCACTGTACGATCGCGGGCTTTCGCTTATTTTCAGCCCTTTATTTACTTCGGACCATACATGCATAGTAGAACACGTTCATTGTTCCTCTTCTCTCTGGGACTCCTCCCGGCTCTCGCTTTAGCGCAATCTGGCGTCGTCAAAACTAACAAAGAAAAATCAGATGATGACCCGACGAAAGTCACCACCAAAGTGGGCGTTGCGTGGTCGGATAACTACGACATGAATGACAGTGATGTGCAATTTTCAGGCTCGCTGGCACTGGACGAAGCGCGAAAAATCAACGTTAAGATCAACAGCGATGCCTCTGAGTGGCGTGTCGGGGGTTCATGGCTTTTCCCAATCGGTATTTTCAACTTCAACTTTGGCAAGAATGAATTTCCCAATGGTGCCTCACAAACCAACTATTCTCTCGGGACGTTTCTTCCCCTGAGCTTTTTTGGTTTTGAACCTGCCGGTTTCCAGTTTTTCCCAATGGCAGGGTACTCTTACAACACAGGTGATACCTTTGGCTGCGATAAAGATAAGCACAGAGCTTGCTCGGAGTCTGGCTTTAACGGTGATCCTTCTGAAGAAAACGGCTTCGGTTTAGTAGATTCTTCAGGTAGCAGCGGGTATCTGGGTGTCTTTATGATCAAGCCTCTGACAACCAACCTGCGCTTACTGAGCGTTGCTGGCGGGTCGTACGGCTCGAAAAACGATGATGGGGATAACTACAAAGGCTACTTTGCTGGCGTGGGGATGGGCTACTCCTTCGACAAGCACAACTCTATTAGTGCGTTTACCTACGTTCAGGACAACAATACCTATATCGATGATGCCGAGAAAAAAATCAAACTCTCGTATAAGTATCAATTCTAAACATCCTGCCTGACCCCCCTCAAAAGATGTTGTGTATGACATCACGCTAACCCCGAATTCCTCACGTAGTGGCTGCGCTCCGCCGCCACTTGAGGGTTCACCTCGTAAAATCCCTATAATTTCAATGCGGTACTACTGCCTCATTCGGCAACCATTTTACCGTCGCCGTTCGGGCATTTATTGCATACTGAAATCATTGTGTCTCCGTTTCACGACACTCGTAAGTAACTAAAAATTAATAAAAAAATCAGGCTTGTCACCCTACTTTTTTAAGCGTACATTAGCGCCGTCTGGAGCACTTGAAGCACAGAATTTTGAGGTGGTGCCGAAGGGTAAAAAGGGACAAATCCCATTTTTATTCGAGGCGGTGTCAGCTCTCTATACTCAGTCAGGATTGTTTTCATTTGGGCGTATCGAGTTATACGCGGAGTGATGTGACGTGAAATATTTTATTATGGGCATCTCCTTTATGGTCATCGTCTGGGCTGGCACTTTCGCCCTAATGGTTTAACCCTGAGCATGCAAAAAAACAGGAGCCAAATGGCTCCTGTTTGCATTTCTAAAGGATGAAGACCGGAGAGTTACTCGGTACTTTCCGTAGTAGATTTGCTTGAAACTGGCAGCAGACCGTCGGCGCGGAACATGGCTTTAATCCCGCGAACGGCCTGGCGGATGCGGTCCCGGTTTTCAATCAGCGCAAAACGCACGTGCGTGTCGCCGTAGTCGCCGAAACCAATCCCCGGTGATACGCAGACTTTCGCGTCCTGCAGCATCTTTTTCGCAAACTCCAGCGAGCCCATTGCAGCGTAGTGTTCCGGAATTTTCGCCCAGACGTACATCGACGCCTTAGGCATCTCAACCATCCATCCGGCTTCATGCAGCCCTTTTACCAGCACGTCACGACGGCGACGATACTGCTCGGCAATATCCAGCACGCACTGCTGATCGCCTTCCAGCGCAGCAATGGCCGCCACCTGCAGCGGTGTGAAAGTACCGTAATCGTGATAGCTTTTGATACGGGCCAGCGCGTTAACCAGTTCTTTGTTGCCGACCATGAAACCAATGCGCCAGCCAGCCATGTTGTAGCTTTTCGACAGCGTGAAGAACTCCACGGCGACATCACGTGCGCCCGGGACTTCCATAATTGATGGCGCTTTCCAGCCGTCGTAGACGATATCGGCGTAGGCTAAATCATGCACCACCAGCACGTTGTAGCGCTTCGCCAACGCCACCACTTTCTCGAAGAAATCCAGCTCAACGCATTGCGCGGTCGGGTTCGACGGGAAGCCGAGGATCATCATCTTCGGCTTCGGATAGCTTTCGCGAATGGCGCGTTCAAGTTCGTTAAAGAAATCGACGCCTTCCACCAGCGGCACGGAACGCACCTGCGCCCCGGCAATCACCGCGCCATAAATATGAATCGGATAGCTCGGGTTCGGCACCAGCACGGTATCACCATGATCCAGCGTCGCCAACATCAGGTGTGCCAGCCCCTCTTTTGAACCGATGGTGACGATGGCCTCGCTTTCGGGGTCAATGTCTACGTCGTAACGGTCTTTATACCAGCGTGAAATCGCCCGGCGCAGACGTGGGATCCCGCGAGATGTGGAATATCCGTGAGTGTCCGGGCGCTGAGCCACGGTACAGAGTTTTTCTACGATATGCGGCGGCGTAGCGCCATCAGGGTTACCCATACTGAAGTCGATTATGTCTTCGCCGCGCCGACGCGCAGCCATTTTCAGCTCAGCAGTGATATTGAATACGTAAGGGGGGAGCCTGTCGATACGGGTGAAACGACGTTCAGGACTGAAGTCAGCCATAAATTCCTCGGATAACGTGAGCGCCCGGACCGTCCGAGCGACGCTGCCACCTGTGTGGCATGATTGAAAATAACCCGAATTTTTTCCTGCTGTCGAGAGGGGTGAGGAAAAATAATTCGTACAGGCAAAATGAGGAAGTAATGTCCGATAAGAGGCACTACTCGCTGCCTGATATCGGCTTTACAGCAAAATGTCATTTACACAGCGATATCAATTGGTTTACCTCAAAGCGCGCGCGTTCCGCGTATTTCCCTCTGTGGCGGGACCGTAAAAGTAATCCCCTTTTAAAATGATGGTTTTTCCCTGTTCTCTAATCCGTGTGTTTGCTGGCTATCCCCCGCCAGGTTTTTTATCATATTACTTTCAGTGATACATACGGCGCACACATGCACGAAATCTTTAATATGCTGCTGGCGGTTTTTGATAGGGCCGCCCTGATGCTGATTTGCTTGTTTTTCCTTATCCGCATCCGACTGTTCCGCGAGCTGCTGCATAAATCTGCGCATACGCCGAAGGAGCTGCTCGCCGTCACCGCCATTTTCTCGCTGTTCGCGTTGTTCAGCACCTGGTCTGGCGTGCATGTGGAAGGCTCGCTGGTGAACGTTCGCGTCATTGCGGTGATGTCCGGCGGTATTCTGTTTGGCCCATGGGTCGGCGCCATTACCGGGCTTATCGCCGGAACGCACCGCTATCTGATCGACATTGGCGGCGTCACTGCGGTGCCATGCTTTATCACCAGTATTATCGCCGGGCTGCTCTCCGGCTGGATCCACTGCAAAGTTCCGAAGGCGCAGCACTGGCGCGTCGGGATCCTCGCCGGGATGCTGTGCGAAACGCTGACCATGATCCTCGTCGTCGTCTGGGCGCCAACGATGGAACTGGGCTTCGACATCGTCTCCAAAATTGGCGTGCCGATGATCCTCGGCACCGTGTGTATCGGTTTTATCGTATTGCTGGTGCGCAGCGTTGAAGGGGAAAAAGAGGCCATCGCGGCGAGACAGGCCAAGCTCGCCCTGGAGATAGCCAACAAAACGCTTCCGCTGTTTCGTAACGTGAACAGCGAATCCCTGCGCCAGGTCTGCGACATCATTCGCCGGGATATTGACGCCGACGCGGTAGCGATTACCGATAACGAAAAAGTCCTGGCCTACGTCGGCCTTGGCGAAACCAATTACAAAAAGAATGATTTGGGGATAAGCCCACGAACCCGCCAGGCGCTGAGCGACGGAAAAATCATTATCCGCAACGATGACGTGGCCTACCGCACGCCGGAAATCCATTCGATTATGATTATCCCGCTGTGGGAGAAAGGCATTGTCACCGGCACGCTAAAAATCTATTACCGCCCTGCGCACCAGATAACGTCCTCGCTCCAGGAAATGGCAGTGGGCCTGTCGCAGATCATCTCGACTCAGCTCGAAGTGTCTCGCGCAGAGCAATTGCGTGAAATGGCAAATAAGGCAGAGCTCCGTGCGCTGCAAAGTAAAATTAATCCTCATTTCCTGTTTAACGCGCTGAACGCCATTTCGTCGTCGATTCGCCTTAATCCAGACACAGCCCGGCAGCTGATTTTCAATCTGTCGCGTTATTTACGCTATAACATTGAGTTGAAGGACGACGAGCAGATCGATATTCGCAAAGAGCTGTACCAAATTAAGGATTACATCGCCATCGAACAGGCGCGTTTTGGCGACAAGCTGACGGTCATTTACGACATCGACGATGAAGTGAACTGCATGATCCCAAGCCTCCTAATCCAGCCGCTGGTCGAAAACGCGATTGTACACGGCATTCAGCCTTGCAAAGGGAAAGGTGTGGTGACGATTAGCATCAGTGAAAGCGGGAACCGCGTGCGGATCGGGGTGCGGGATACCGGGCACGGCATCGACCCGGCGGTGATTGCCCGCGTCGAGGCGAACGAGATGCCAGGCAATAAAATTGGCCTGCTCAATGTGCATCATCGCGTGACGCTGTTGTACGGTGAAGGGTTGCATATTCGCCGTCTTGAGCCGGGTACCGAGATTGCGTTTTATGTACCAAACCAGCGCGCGTCGTCCCCCTCAACTGCAAGTCTGCTGTCATAAGGACGTAATATGAAAGTCATCATTGTTGAAGATGAAGTGCTTGCTCAGCAGGAGCTGACCTGGCTGATTAAAGAACACAGCCAGATGGAGATTGTCGGCACATTTGATGATGGACTGGACGTGCTGAAATTTTTGCAGCACAACAAGGTCGATGCTATTTTTCTCGACATCAATATTCCCTCGCTGGACGGCGTACTGCTGGCGCAGAACATCAGCCAGTTCGCCCATAAGCCTTTCATCGTGTTTATCACCGCGTGGAAAGAGCATGCGGTTGAAGCCTTTGAACTGGAAGCCTTCGACTACATTCTCAAGCCGTATCAAGAATCGCGCATCGTCACGATGCTGCAAAAGCTGGAAAACAGCTGGCAGCAGCAGTACGGGAGCAATAACAACGCGGCGAGCCCTCCGCGGGAAAACGACACCATCAACCTGATCCGCGATGATAAGATTTTCGTGACCTCAATCCACGATATCTACTACGCCGAAGCGCACGAGAAAATGACCTTCGTGTATACCCGGCGTGAGTCGTGGGTGATGCCGATGAACATTACCGAGTTTTGCAGCAAGCTTCCGGCGGCACACTTCTTTCGCTGTCATCGCTCGTACTGCGTTAATCTGAATAAAATTCGAGAAATCGAGCCGTGGTTTAATAACACCTACATTCTCAGATTACGCGATCTCGATTTTCAGGTGCCGGTCAGCCGCAGCAAGGTGAAAGAGTTTCGCCAGCTGATGAATCTGTAAAAAAGGCGCCATCGGCGCCTTTTTCATGTCAGGGAAATCCACTCAGAGAATTTGCCCAAGAGACTGGCGCAGATGCGCTCCGGAGCCAATCAGGCCTGGATTATCGTGCACAATCAGGAACACCGGAATGTCCTGCACGTAGGATTTGAAACGCCCTTTGTCTTCAAACCCACCACGGAAACCGGACGATTTAAAGAATTCGAGGAAGCGCGGCACGATCCCCCCGGCGATGTACACGCCGCCAAAGGTACCGAGCGTCAACGCCAGGTTGCCGCCAAAGCGACCGAGGATCACACAGAACAGCGACAGTGCACGGCGACAGTCGGTGCAGGAATCATCCAGCGCGCGTTCGGTGACGTCTTTTGGCTGAAGATTTTCAGGCAAACGACCGTCAGATTTAACAATCGCACGGTAGAGATACACCAACCCAGGGCCAGACAGCACGCGCTCGGCGGAAACATGCCCCAGCTCGGCGCGCAGTTCTTCCAGAATAATGCCCTCTTCTTCGCTGTTCGGCGCGTAGTCGACGTGGCCGCCTTCGCCCGGCAGGCTCACCCAGCGTTTGTCCACGTGAACCAGGTGCGCGACGCCCAAACCGGTGCCCGCGCCGTACACGGCTATCGGTTTACCTTCCACCGGCTCTTTACCGCCGAACTGAATCAGATGCTCTTTTTTCAGCATCGGAATCGCCATGGAAACCGCAGTAAAGTCGTTAATAATTTCCAGATGCGAAAAGCCCAGATTGTTCTTCATCTCTTCGATGGAGAACGCCCAGGTGTGGTTGGTCATTGCCACCCAGTCACCGGTAATCGGACAGGCTATCGCGATGCAGCCTTCTTTTACGTCAACCTTTTGTTCATCAAGGTAAACCCGTACAACCGCTTCAAGGCTTGGATAATCCAGCCCGGAATAGGTTTTCGCTTGTGTAATCTCGCCATTGGCAAGATTACACAGTGCCAGTCGGGCATTGGTCCCGCCGACATCCCCCGTTAACGCAAACTTTGTCATTCTGTTACTGCTCCGCTAAAGTCTGAATAAGTCTTTGGCACACTGTAAATTCATGGCGACATAACAACAACGACCAACACCGTAGTCCCCACGATTTATCGATCCCGGTCACACAATAACTTTACCGTTTCAGCACCAATTGCAATGAAGGTTTCATCATTTGGCGGCAAAGTATTGCGCGCTCTGAGTCAAAAGGAAATCACTATGCTCCACCCGCGAGCCAGATCCATGCTGCTGTTATCGGTCCCCGCGTTAATAATTGGTATTGCCTCCAGTCTGATTCTGGTGGCTATCATGAAAATTGCAGCCGTATTGCAACGGCTGCTGTGGTCCACGCTTCCCGCCAGTTTCGGCGTGAACATCGATTCCACGGCGTGGATCATTTTTATGCTGACCGCCACCGGTATCGCCGTTGGATTAGTGATTCGGTTTAGCCCCGGACATGCAGGCCCTGATCCGGCAACCGAGCCGTTAATTGGCGCCCCAGTAAGACCATCGGCGTTGCCTGGCTTAATTCTTGCGCTTATCCTGGGACTCGCAGGCGGCGTCAGCCTCGGCCCAGAGCACCCGATAATGTCAGTGAATGTGGCACTTGCCGTGGCCCTCGGCGCCCGTTTTTTCCCTCGGGTGGGGGCCATGGACTGGACCATTCTGGCCGCCTCTGGCACCATCGGCGCATTGTTTGGTACGCCTATCGCTGCCGCCCTCATTTTTTCGCAAATGTTAAGCGGCAACGATGAAATCCCCTTCTGGGATAGGCTATTCGCCCCGCTGATTGCCGCCGCATCTGGCGCGCTGACCACCAGCCTCTTCTTCCAACCACAATTTTCCTTACCGGTGGCCCACTACAGTCACATGCGGCTTGTGGACATTTTCAGCGGCGCTGTCGTCGCGGCCATTGCTATTGCCGTCGGCATGGTGGCGGTCTGGTGCCTGCCACGCCTGCACACCCTTTTGCACAAACTCAAACATCCGGTGCTGATCCTCGGGATGGGCGGTTTCCTGTTGGGCGTGGTTGGGGCTTTTGGCGGGCCGATTACCCTGTTTAAAGGATTGGATGAAATGCAACAACTGGCCTTTAGCCAGACGCTCACGCCGACCGACTTCATGCTGATTGCAGTGATGAAACTGGCGGCGCTCGTGGTTGCTGCCGCCAGTGGTTTTCGTGGAGGGCGTATTTTCCCGGCGGTGTTTGTCGCCGTGGCGCTCGGCCTGATGCTGCACGCGCACGTTGAGGCGGTTCCGGCGGCAATTACCATTTCTTGTGCCATTCTGGGCCTGGTTCTGGTCGTGACCCGCGATGGCTGGCTGAGTCTGTTTATGGCTGCCGTGGTGGTGCCGGACACGACCCTGCTCCCCTTGCTGTGCATCGTTATGCTGCCCGCCTGGTTACTGCTGGCGGGCAAACCAATGATGATCACCAAACCGCCACGCTAACTGCCTTACTGCGTATTGTTGCGGGCCTCCAGGGCTTGGGTCACGGCCCGCAGCAGTTCAGGGATTTCAAGTTTCGGCAGCACCACTTCGACAAAGGTCATCCGCTGGCGACGTGAAGCCAGTTCCAGCACCTCACGCAGTTGTACCGTCTCTGTCACTCGCCAGCTTTGAGCCTGACAATTTAGGTTCAGCGCCTGGGGAATTTGAGTCCAGTTCCACAGCGCGATATCGTTGTAGCGCTGTTCCGGCCCATGGATCGCGCGCTCCACGGTGTAGCCCTCGTTGTTCAACAGCAATATCAGCGGCTTCTGCCCATCACGGAGCATTGACCCTATTTCCTGCACCGTCAACTGCGCCGCGCCATCGCCCACCACCAAGACTACGCGCCGTTCCGGAGCCGCAGTTTGCGCCCCAAACGCCGCGGGCAATGTAAAACCGATAGACCCCCATAGCGGCTGAACAATCATCGTGGCATCGGCAGGTAGCGTGAGCGAGGCCGCGCCAAACGCTGCCGTACCCTGATCCGCCAGAATGATATCTCCGGGTTGCAGCGCATCCTGTAACGCCTGCCAGAAACTGCTTTGACTCAGCGCTCCGCTGAATTTTCCCACGGCCGATTTCTTCTGCGAAACCGGCGCCGCCCAGCCTGATGTGAATTCCTCGCACAGCGATTGCAGCGCCCGAGCCGCCTGTTCCATTGGCAAACTACTGAACCAGCGTTTGCCTACGCGGGCAGAAAACGGCTGGAGCTCGATGGTTTTCTCAGCCGGAAGATGTTGCGTAAACCCGGCGGTGATGGTGTCGGTGAAGCGAGTACCAATGCACAAAATCGCGTCGGCATCTTCAATCGCCGCACGGGTGTCATCGGCGCTGGCGGCTCCGCTGTAGGTGCCGACGTAGCCAGCCTGATGCTCGTCAAACAGCCCTTTCCCCATCAGCAGCGTGGCATGTGCCAGTGGTTGTGATGCGACCCAGTTTCTGAGCGTTGTTTGCAGGCCATAACGCTGGGCCAAAAAATCTGCCAGCATCGCAACCCGCTTCGCGGGGATGAGCATCTGTCGTGCCGCCGCCGTAAACGCCTCGAGCGCGTTGTTATCAGCCTTCGCTGGCTCAACAGTGAGAGCGCTTACAGGCGCGGTTGCCGGTGCTTTGGCGACGTCTGCCGGCAGCATCAGATATGCCGAACGACGTTCGGTAAGCATTTCCCTCACTACGCGGTCAATTTCCTGGCAGGCATTGCTGGCGGTTAGCTTCGCTCTGGCGACACTCAGTGGAATACTCATGTCGAAAAAGTGGCCGAAATTGCCATCGCCCAGGGTGTGGTGCAGCAGTTCGCCCTTCTGTTGGCTGCCCGAGCCTGGCGCGCCAACGATATGCAAAACAGGCACGTACTCAGCAAAACTCCCGGCGATGCCGTTCAGGGCACTGAGCTCCCCGACCCCGTAGGTTGTGAGCAGAACGCCCGCGCCGTGTACCCGGGCATAACCATCGGCAGCATAGGCCGCATTCAGCTCGTTCGCACAGCCCACCCAGCACAGTTTCGGGTGATCGATGACATGGTCGAGAAATTGCAAATTATAATCGCCCGGCACGCCGAACATATGGTCAATACCGCATCCGGCCAGACGATCCACCAGATAATCCGCGATTGTGTAATTCGATTGCATAGCCATCTTCCTTTCGCCGCATAGATATTCTGAGTATTAGAGATGCGCGAAGTCTGTCCAGAAGGATAAGAATTTGTTA
>Ga0160433_100596_pt1 | contig 15134 bp, 10 predicted proteins | sample HID1972K_E0MG_FD_108235 | JGI IMG/M metagenome (GOLD analysis project Ga0160433, IMG submission 108235) | Enriched pill bug-associated microbial communities from UW Madison campus, WI, USA - HID1972K_E0 MG | ecosystem: Host-associated > Arthropoda: Insects > Digestive system > Unclassified ... | reverse complement strand
CCTTTTAATCCGCGAGTTTTAGTAATATAACCTATTTTGAAGCTTTCATTATAATCCATAGCGTATTAATAAAAAATGTCATTTCTAAAGAAACTTCTCTTGAAATGACATTCTATAAAATATAAAAGAAATTATGCTTCCTCAGCAGGAGTTTCTTCTGATGATTCTGAATCAACCGGAGCTTCTTCTGTTTCTTCAACTACTTCGTCAGCAGGAGGAGTATTCTTTGCAACAATTGCTGCAGCTATCTCTTCTTTCTTTTTAGCTTCTGCAGCTAGAGCAGCTTTTCTGCTTTCTGCACTATTAGATGCTAAAGTTTCTTTCTTATCTGAGATTTTGTTCTCTTTTCCTTTTAACCACTCTTCAAAACGTGCTTCTGCAACTGCTTCATCAAAAGCACCCTTTTTAACACCACCTTGTAAATGTTTCTTATAGAGAATTCCTTTATAAGAAAGAATAGCACGAGCTGTATCAGTAGGCTGCGCTCCTTTATTCATCCAATCTAGCGTTTTATCAAAGTCTAATAAAATTGTAGCTGGATTAGTATTTGGGTTATAAGAACCTAAACGCTCAATAAATTTCCCGTCTCTTGGTGCACGAGAATCTGCTACTACTACATGATAAAAAGGTTTTCCTTTTTTACCGAATCTTTGCAATCTGATTTTAGTTGCCATTATAATTAATTTATGTATTCAACATATTTCCCGGAACAACATGCTGCGGGGCTGCAAAGATAGATAATATTTATATAAAGATATAATGATTTAAATAATTATATCTATCTGTTAATCATCTGATTTTAATCAACAAATAAATCCAACCCAAAATTGCCAAAATTCCGATTAACCTTCCCAACCAATTTTTAAAGCTTCTTGGTGCTTTCTCGTAATATCGAAAGAAAAACATAATCCCTATCAAAAAAACGAATGTGAAAATTAGAATAATCCGCATCTTACAAAAATAAGATATCTACAAGAATTTCCTCCGGTTCCAAACATTTTAATGTATATTATGTCTTATTACTAAATAAAACACAAATAAAATTGAGCAAAACAATCATAGTTTCTAACCGTTTACCCGTAAAAATTACACAAGAAGATAACGAATTACTATTTAATTCAAGCGAAGGAGGTTTAGCTACGGGATTAGGGTCCATTTATAAAGAAGAAGATAATATATGGATCGGTTGGCCAGGAATGATCATTGAAAAAGAAGAAGAAAAAGGCGTTACAGAAAAGCTTAAAGAGTTAAATCTCATACCAGTATTTCTAGAAGATAGCGACATAAAAGGTTATTATGAAGGGTTTTCAAATGAAATTCTATGGCCTGTTTTCCATTACATTTCCACTTATGCCCGTTTCGATCCAGATAATTGGGAGTCATACAAAACAGCCAATGAAAAATTTGCTGATGTAGTTTTATCACATTTGGACCCGGGAGATACCATATGGATACATGATTACCAATTGTTACTTTTACCTGGAATCATCCGAAAGAAACATCCCGATATATCTATTGCCTTCTTTCAACACATTCCTTTTCCCTCTCAAGAACTTTTCAGGTTAATTCCTTGGCGAAAAGAATTACTAAAAGGCATGTTAGGTGCTGACCTTATTGGCTTTCATACATTCGATGATGTTCGACATTTTATTAGCGCAGCAACCCATCTTTTAGATCTGCATGCTGATGGAAATATGATTCGATCGGGAGATCGGGCAATTGCTGTCGAACCTTTTCCAATGGGTATTGACGCACAAAAGTTCTCAGAGTTATCAGATGATAAAACAGTAAAAGAGCATGTAAAAAGTCTGAGAGATCATTACACGAATCAAAAGATATTTCTTTCAATTGATCGTTTAGATTATAGCAAAGGGATTATTCAGCGTCTGGAAGCCTTCGAACTCTTTTTACAAGAAAACCCGGATTACCATGAAAAGGTGGTGCTATTTATGATCGTTGTACCTTCACGTGACAATGTAGCTGAGTATCAGCGGCTAAAAAACGAAATTGATCGTATTGTCGGTAATATTAATTCGCATTATAGAAAACTTGACTGGTACCCGATAGCCTATTTCTATCAAAGCTATCCCGTTGAATTTCTATCTGCCTTATACAATATAGCAGATGTCTGTTTAATCACTCCCATGCGTGATGGAATGAATTTAGTTTGCAAAGAATATGTTGCAAGCCGGAACGACAATACCGGAGTACTTATTCTCAGTGAAATGGCCGGTGCATCCAAAGAGCTCAGTGATGCCATTATTGTTAATCCAACCAACATCCGCAGAGTAAAAAATGCTTTAATAGAGGCTTTAAACATGCCAGCAAAAGAGATGGAAGATAGAATGATTGCCATGCGGCAAATGGTTTTCAGATACAACATCTACCACTGGGTCAAAATATATATGCAGCGGTTAAAGGATGTTAAAAGTGCTCAATCATCCATGAAAGCCGGCAGAGTAAAGGATTCTATAAAGGATCAGATTAAAAATAGTTTCAATACATCCGAAAAAAGACTGATACTATTAGATTATGATGGAACTCTCGTTGGATTTAAAACCCAAATCGACCTAGCTTCTCCAGATCAAGAACTCTACAATCTGCTTGACCGTTTTACTGTTGATAAAAAAAATCATACCGCATTAATTAGTGGCAGAAAACATGAAACCCTGGAGGAATGGTTCGGACACAAAGAAATGGATTTAATTGCAGAACATGGTGCCTGGCGAAAAAAAGCCGGTGGCTCCTGGAAACAAAAAGCAGATTTATCAATGTCCTGGAAAGACGAGGTCCATTTATTAATGGATGCCTTTTGCGATCGAACACCTGGAGCATTTGTAGAAGAAAAAAGCTATTCTTTAGTCTGGCATTATCGCAAAGTTCAAAAGGGTTTGGGAGCACTAAGAGCAAACGAATTAATGGATAATTTACGTTATATAACTGCTGCTCATGGTCTTCAACTCTTAAACGGAGATAAAGTTGTTGAAGTAAAGAACTCAGAAGTAAATAAAGGCAAAGCTACTTTAAGTATGATAAACAAATCAGAATATGACTTTATATTAGCCATAGGAGATGATTATACTGATGAGGATATCTTTAAAGCTCTGCCTGAAAATGCTTTTAGTATAAAAGTAGGAAACCATATTTCAGCAGCTCGTTACTTTCTGGAAGACTTTCATGAGGTCCGCAACCTTTTGCAATTCCTGTTACAGCCTTAACTATTCTTGCTTCATTAAAAAAGATGGCTTATCTAGTTTCTGAGCTATCCTATAAGCAGCATTCATTAAACCAACATGGCTATAAGCTTGTGGGAAATTTCCCCACTGGCTACCATCATTTTCATCGATATCTTCACTAAACAGCATCAAATGATTACCATAACTTAATAACTTCTCAAAGGTTTCTTGTGCCTCCTCAATTCTTCCTACGCTTGCCAAAGCCTCAACATACCAAAATGCACAGATCAAAAACGTTGTTTTTGGTTTACCAAAATCATCTGAATGCAAATAACGGTAGAACAGCCCTTCAGGAGTCTTTAATTCCTTCTCCAAAGCAATCAAGTGGTCTTTTGCACGCTCAGAACTTGGATCCAAGTAATTCATCAATATAAGCTGAAGAGTACTTGCATCCAAATGCGGACTATCAACTGCATGTGTATAAACTTTACGATCAGGATCGTAGCATTTTTCTATATGCTCTGTAGCTTTCTTAATTAATATCTTCGCCCGCTCTTGTATTTGAGTATCTTCAATTGCAATACCAATCTTTAAGGCAGCATTGCTTCCTGCCCACTGAAACAGGTTGCTGTAACTATGCATGTTAGCAAAGTTCCTAAACTCCCAAATACCGGCATCCTTCTCATCAATAGTTTGCTCAATCTTACTTAATAAAAACGAAACCCATTGGCTTGAATCCGTTCTCTCCCGAAACACAAAGCGATGATCGGTATAAAGAGGTAATAAAGAAATCAAAGCCTGACCATATACATCGTTTTGAATGTGTTCATATGCCTGGTTCCCGATACGAACTGGCTGGTTACCTCGATAACCTGTTAAATGATCAAGAATATCCTCTGTCAATTCTTTCTTACCTGTGATTCCATATAAAGGCTGAAACCTTCCTTTAGCCTCATAAGATATATTAGCGATATAATTAGCATACCCCTCCATTTCTTCAAATTGACCAATATGATTCAATGCTGTTAAAACATAAAAACTATCACGAAGCCAACAATAGCGATAATCCCAATTCCTGCCACTTCCTTCAGATTCGGGAAGGCTGGTTGTGCCCGCAGCAATGATTGCGCCTGTATCTTCATACTGATGGATCTTTAAAGCCAGTGCAGAACGAATCACAGCTTCCTGATAAACCGGAGCAATTGTAGAGTGCTTTATCCATTTTCTCCAATAGTTGATGGTTTCTCTCAAAAAATGCTCTGCAGTACTAACAATAGGAGCCTCTAATGGGCTACCGTAAGTAAGAAAAATATACTTAGCTTCTGTAAGTACAAATGAGCGGTCCTCTGAAAAATTACTTAAAGGAATATCTGTTGTTAAGCGAATAGGCTCCGGGCCACCTTGAAAAACCAAATGATTACTTCCTTGATAGCTCGCCAACTCAAGTCTGCCATAATCATAAACAGGCTTACAATAAATTTTAATTTTCGGATTTTTACTAATTGGTTCGATCTTACGGATTAACATTAACGGTTTAAAATAACGATCAAACTGACTGAATCTGGGTGCAAAATCTGTCACACGGTATGTGCCGTCATTAGTTGTTATTTCAGTACGTAAAACATTTGTATTCTCAATGTAATATTGTTTTGAAGAAAATTCTTTTGAAGTTGGTAAAATAGAAAATTCGCCGCCTTTTACATCATCCAATAAACTTCCGAATACAAAAGAGCTATCAAAGCGGGGCCAACAGAGCCATGAAATATTGGTGTCTTTCTTTATATGAGCCATAAAAGCACAATTTCCAATAATCCCTGTCTCGTAGGTTTTTATATTCATCATAATATTTTATGTTTTTTAAACGATTTACATCCAATTATCATGCCTCCGATGGAAATGTGTATTTTTGCATCGTTAATAATAAAAATATGCGAGCCTTAATTTTTGGAGCAAGTGGTTTGATAGGTAGTGAGTTATTGAAATTAACCTTAAATGATCCTTATTTTTCTGTGGTCACTATTATAGTAAGAAAAAAACTATCCCTAACAAACATTAAACTTACTCAAATAATATCAACTTTCGAAGAATTAGAGGAGAATCAAGATAGCTTGCAAGGAGATATTCTATTCTCGTGCCTGGGAACTACTAAAAGTAAAACTCCAGACCAGAAAGAATACTATAAAATTGATCATGATTACCCTGTGCTAGGCAGTAAAATAGCTCTTAAGAATGGGGCCAAATATATACATCTTGTATCATCAATGGGAGCAAACACCTCATCTTCAAGTATTTATTTAAAAATGAAAGGTGAAACAGAAGATGATATTTCTAAATTACCTTTTGAAGGCATCCATTTTTATAGACCATCTCTCATAATCGGAAAAAGGAAAGAGAGCCGTCCATTAGAAAGAATAAGTACGCTTATTTTTAATATAATTAACCCTTTACTCATTGGCTCTTTAAAAAAATATCGAAGCATTGCTGCAACTGATATTGCCAAGGCTATGGCATCCCAAGCTAAAAAGGAAATAAAAGGGATCCATGTTTATCAATCAAATATTATAAAAAAATTAGCGTGAGTATTTTATCAACAGAACAGCTTGGTCATATTTATAGTGATCGTTGGTTATTTAAAGATCTTTCTTTTGGGATACAAAAAGGAGATCGGATAGCATTAGTGGGAATCAATGGAACAGGAAAATCAACTCTTCTTAAAATACTCGCTGGAATAGAAACTCCCAGCCTTGGAAAAGTTGTTTCTGAAAGAGGAATCAACATTGGTTATTTGGAACAAGATCCTAAATTTGAAGGCCTAACTACTATTAATGATTTCGTATTCAGCGTTGATAATGAACAACAGCAATTAATTAAAGAATATGAAAGATTAATTGAAATGGATCCTATTCAAGAAGAGAAACTTGCTGAAATAACGGAAAAGCTTAGTGCTTCAAATGCATGGGAATATGAATATCATATTAAAACAGTATTAAGCAGATTAGGATTAAAAAAACTAGATCAAGAAATAAAAAGCTTATCAGGGGGTCAACAAAAAAGACTTGCACTTGCGAAGCTGTTAATTAATGAACCAGACATCTACATACTGGATGAACCAACCAACCACCTGGATATAGAAACTATTGAGTGGCTTGAAAAACTCTTAACTACCAAACAGAAAACACTCATCTTTGTCACACATGACCGTTATTTCCTTAACAATATATGCACGGAGATAAGAGAGCTAGAACGAGGAAAAATATATACCTATAAAGGTAAATACGATAATTTCCTGAATATAAAAGAGGAACGAGAAGCTGGCGAGTCTATTGCATTGGAACGAAACCAAAACCTGCTAAAAAAGGAACTTGAGTGGATGCGGCGTCAGCCTCAAGCCAGGGGAACTAAATCTAAATCACGCATTGATGCTTATTATGAGCTTGAAGAAAAAACTCAAAATAAAAACGTAAAAGAATCCGTTCAATTAAGCGTTAAGATATCCAGACAGGGAGGAAAGATTCTTGAGGTTAACAATTTAAGCAAGTCCTTTAATAAACATCCCATCATAGACGATTTCTCTTACACATTTAAAAAAGGAGACAGAATTGGATTAGCGGGAAAGAACGGAACAGGAAAGTCTACCTTTTTGAATTTGATAACAGGTATTCTAGAACCTGACCATGGAACTGTAATAAAAGGCGAAACTACTATATTTGGATATTACCGTCAACTTGGCTTAAAACTAAACGAGAATGAACGTGTAATTGATATTGTAAAAAATGTTGCAGAATTTATTAAGATGGCAAATGGTGATCTCATCAGCGCTTCTCAACTATTAACTCATTTTTTATTTCCACCAGAAAAACAATTTGGGTTTGTAAGCAAATTAAGTGGTGGTGAAAAGAAACGTTTACAACTGTTACGCGTACTAATCACCAATCCTAATTTTTTAATTCTCGATGAGCCTTCAAACGATCTAGATATAGATACGTTAAATGTATTGGAAGAGTTTCTGGAAAATTATGCAGGTGTTTTAATCCTCGTTTCACATGACAGATATTTGTTAGATCGTTTAACCGATCAGTTATTTATATTTACGGATTCACCAAAGCTTAAAGTTTATAATGGAAACTACTCAGATTACAAATTAGAACTGGAACTAGAAGAGCGGGAAGCAAAAGAAAGAGCGACAAGAATCGAAAAGCAAGAAATAATTATCGATAAGCCCGCATCAAAAGTTCAGGAGAATGTAATTACCTTTAAAGAAAAACAAGAACTAAGAGCACTTGAAAAAGAAATCCCTCAACTAGAGGAATTAATACAAGAGAAGTCTCAAACAATGAACACTGTCAGCGACCATAATTTATTAATAGAGATTGCACAGGAAGTTGAAAATTTAAACAAAGAGCTGTCTCAAAAAGAAGAACGTTGGTTCGTCTTATTAGAAAAAGAAAATTAACGTTCCACGTGAAACATTTCTTGATGTTCCACGTGGAACTATTATTAAAATACCATGTTTAAGAAATATAATGTAATTGTTGTTGGAGGAGGCCATGCCGGTTGCGAAGCCGCCATAGCAGCATCCAATTTAGGCTCAAGCGTACTATTAGTTACCATGAATATGACAACTATTGCGCAAATGAGCTGCAACCCTGCTATGGGCGGTGTTGCTAAAGGCCAAATATTGCGGGAGATTGATGCGATGGGAGGATTATCAGGTATTATTGCTGACAAAACCACCATTCAATTCAGAATGTTAAATCAGTCGAAAGGGCCTGCCATGTGGAGTCCAAGAACGCAGAACGACAGAATGCGATTTTCAGAAGAATGGCGCCTTCAACTTGAGAATAGAGATAACATAGATTTCTGGCAGGATACTGTAAAAGAGATACTGGTAAAAAATGGGAAAGCAGTTGGTGTAAAAACGTCCTTAGATATAGAAATTCCAGCTGATTCAGTTGTATTAACCAATGGAACTTTTTTAAACGGATTAATTCATATCGGTGAAAAAAGATTCGGTGGGGGAAGGGCTGGGGAGAAAGCTGCTACCGGTCTCACAGAACAACTCGTTAGTCTTGGATTTACATCTGGGAGAATGAAAACAGGAACTCCTCCTCGAGTTGATGGCAGAAGTCTTAACTACTCATTAATGGAAGAACAATGGGGTGATGAGAAAAAAGGTAAATTCTCTTATAGCGATATTGAAACCCCGCAAGACCAACGCTGCTGTTGGATTACCTATACCAACGAAAGTGTACACGAAACCTTAAAAGAAGGATTTGAAAAGTCCCCTATGTTCACCGGTAGAATAAAAGGGCTCGGTCCACGTTACTGCCCCTCCATCGAGGATAAAATAAATAGGTTTGCAGGGAGAGACAGACACCAGATATTTGTAGAGCCTGAAGGATGGAATACCGTAGAAATTTATGTCAACGGTTTCTCCACATCGCTTCCCGAAGATGTCCAATATAAAGCATTAAGAAAGATTTCTGGTTTCGAGAATGCAAGAATGTTCAGACCAGGCTATGCAATCGAATACGATTTTTTTCCGCCTATGCAGTTAGATGCAACATTGGAAACCTTCTTAATTAAAAACCTTTTCTTTGCTGGGCAAATAAATGGAACTACCGGTTATGAAGAAGCTGCCAGCCAAGGAATGATTGCCGGAATTAACGCTCATCAAAGAATAAACGATCAACACGAGCTTATTCTTAAAAGGAGTGAAGCCTATATAGGTGTTCTCATTGATGACTTGGTTACCAAAGGTACAGAAGAGCCTTATCGCATGTTTACCTCTCGTGCAGAGCATCGCCTGCTGCTACGCCAAGATAACGCAGACGAGCGTCTAACGCCGATGGCTTATAAATTAGGACTCGTTTCGCAAGACAAACTTGATAAAGTAAATGAAAAAGTGGATAACGCCAATAAGATCATAAATTACTTAAAGAAAACTTCAATTGATAAAGACTTGATTAATCCCATCCTTATAGAAAATAATAACAGCCCGTTAACACAAAACAAGAAAATGATTGATTTATTAACAAGACCTCAATTAAACATTTACAATCTTGCCAATTCAAATCCAGAGTTTAAAGTATTATTAGATAGTTTCGATGAGGAGACAGTTGAACAGGCGGAAATAAAAGTTAAGTACGAAAGTTACTTTCAAAAGGAATTAGAATTAATTAACAAAATGAAAAAGATGGAAGATCAAATGATCAATCCGGAATTTGAGTATTCTAAATTAAACTCATTGTCCAAAGAAGCAAGAGAAAAATTGAATAAGGTAAAACCACGAACAATCGGACAAGCATCTAGGATTTCGGGCGTTACACCTTCAGATATTTCAGTATTAGTTGTTCATTTATCTTAAATACCTTATTTTCAAATAGTTAACCTAGACAAAAATTGACTTATTTAAAAAGCGTATAATTAATTAATTTTTAAAAAATGAAGTATAACATCAAAAAACATAAAAATGGCTTAAATCTCTTTAAAATAAGCTTAAATCATATTTTATGCTTTTTGATGTTTTTATTTATGCTCTCAGCCTTTATTTCTGGCTGTGCAAGCATGCAACAGCCAAGTGGAGGTCCCAGAGATTCTATCCCACCGAAAATAGTAAAAGAAACACCCGCCAATCTTACAAGGAATTTTGCGACTCGCGAAATTGAAATTGAGTTCGACGAATATGTAAAATTAAATAATGAGTTCACTGAATTCAGTATATCTCCCGACGTAGATGCCGTACCTGAACTAAGAATCAAAAAGAAATCATTATTCATTAAACTACCCGATACACTGGCAGAAAATACTACTTACTCTTTAAATTTCGGAAAAGGATTGGTCGATGTTAATGAAGGGAATCCTCTGCTCAACTACAGCTATGTTTTTTCAACGGGTAATGAAATAGATTCACTAACATTATCAGGTAATGTGATAAGCTCCTATATTTTGGAACCAGAAAAAGATATAGTGGTCTTACTAATTCCAATTAAGCAAGATTCAATCTTCGGAAAAAGAAAAGCCAATATATTTACACGGACGGATAGCTCAGGGAATTTTCAATTTAAAAACCTAAGCGAAAACACCTACCGGATCTATGCATTAAAAGAAACCAATAATGATCGCATCTATAACAGTCCGGACGAAGAAATAGCTTTTCTAAAAGATAGTATAGTTTTAGATAAAAACATAAGCGGTATTAAATTAAGCACCTTTAAAGAAATACCTGTCAATTTTAGAGTACTGGAGAGAAAAATTGAAAACACAGGAAGGATCCTATTATCTTTCAATAAATCACTCACAAACCCGGATCTAAAAATCTTAAACAACACCGATTTAAACGATAATAAAATAATAGAATTTACTAAAATGCGCGATAGCGCTTTTATGTGGTTACCTGAACTAACCTTCGATACCCTCGAAGTTGAACTAAGTGAAAACTCCATTCCATTAGATACTATTTTATTAAGACGTAATAAAAACGATAAATATGATCGTACTATAATCATATCTGACAATCTATCTGCACAACGTGTTGATGCAATAAAAAACGTTGTATTTACCGCATCAGCACCTATAGGGTCTGCAGATATTTCAAAAATAAAACTACTTGAAGATTCTACCCGAATAAACAATTTTCAACTAACATTGGATAACGCCAATCAACGAAAAGCAAACCTGACTTACCGCTGGCGTTCAAGAAGAACCTATGTATTAGAACTGGAAGAAGGTGCATTCATCGGACATTTTGGAGAAAAATCTCAAGCCGGGCAAAGAAAGTTTACATTCGATGATACAGGAAATTACGGTGATATCATCTTAAATATACAATTACCGGATTCTAATAATTATATCGTCGAATTAATTAAAGAAGACAAGACCCAGGTTGCAGCTATACATTACATAAACTCTTCACAAAAGATCAATTACAAACAATTCCCCGGAGGAAATTATTCAGTAAGAATAATCTACGATGATAATAATAATAAAATTTGGGACCCAGGGAGTATTGCTGAAAAAAGACAACCGGAACAATTATGGTACTGGAATAAAATAATAACCATTAGACCCAACTGGGAACAAGAAGAAATTGTAACCGTCCCGGCTAAAGGAACTACCAGTAATTTACTTCCGCCAGAAACAGAAATAATAGAAGAAAGTACGCCGGAAAATAATGGAATGGAAGAACCTTTTATAAAATCAGGAACCATTACACCTAAAGAAAGCGACTAATATTTTAATCAAACCATGTTGAATACATTACATAATTATGGGGTAATGTATCTAACATGGTTTTTTGTGTATCAGTAATCGGTTTAATTTTCTTGGCAGGTATCCCGGCATAAATAAACCCTGACTCGCAAACAGTATTCTCCAAAACAATAGCACCTGCAGCAATAATAACATACTCTTCTACAAGCGCGTGGTCCATCACAATCGCACCCATACCTATTAATACATGATCCTCTATAACACAGCCATGTACTAATGCATTATGCCCGATAGAAACATAATTACCTACGGTAGTTGAAGCCGTTTTATAAGAACAATGAATAACAGCCCCATCCTGAACATTACTGTGATGCCCGATTCGAATAGAATTCACATCTCCCCGAATAACTGCATTAAACCAAACAGAACAATTATCACCAAGTATTACGTCCCCTACAATAGTAGCATTTTGTGCAACAAAACAATCATCAGGAACAAGCGGATGAACACCTTTTACAGGAAGTATTAAAGCCATAAATTTAATAAAATAAATAAAAATTAAAACACGGTATCATGAACTTCTTCAGCGTGTTTCGGGTAATCAGTTGTATAATGCAAACCTCTGCTTTCTTTACGCAGCATAGCACTTTTAATAACAATATAGGCCACCTGAATTACATTCCTTACTTCACATAACTTTACAGAAAGCTTCGTGTTTTTATAAAAACTCTCCGTTTCCTCATATAACAAACCCAATCTCCGAATGGCTCTGTCTAATCGAAAATCAGATCTCACAATACCCACATAATCACTCATAATTTTCTGAGTTTCACGAAGATTATGTATTACCAATATTTCTTCATTTGATAACTGTGTATTAGAAGAATCCCAATCCGGAATATTCTCAGGAATCGTATACGATTCAAAATTTTTAATAGCATCTGCATAAATCCGATGCGCAAAAACAGTAGCTTCCAGCAAAGAATTTGAGGCCAGTCTATTAGCACCATGCAATCCGGTTGAAGCACATTCACCACAAGCATATAAACGATTAATCGTTGTTTGTCCTACTTCATCTACATATATTCCTCCACACAAATAATGAGCAGCTGGTGTTACCGGAACAAAATCTTTGCTTAAATCAATTCCAATACTTAAACATTTTGCATAAATATTGGGAAAATGAGTTAACAATTCATTCTTCGATCGATGTGTTATATCCAGATAAACGTAATCCTCACCTGACTTCTTCATTTCCGCATCTATTGCCCGTGCTACAATATCCCGTGGTGCTAAAGAACCACGTTCATCGTACTCAAACATAAACTCTTCACCATTCAATCTTCTCAGGACAGCACCAAAACCACGCAAAGCTTCAGAAATTAAAAAAGCAGGATACTCTCCCGGATTATACAAAGCCGTTGGATGAAACTGAATAAATTCCATATTTCTAACCTTCCCTTTTGCCCGGTAAACCATCGCAATACCATCCCCTGTTGCAATAACAGGATTAGTTGTACTAGAATATATATGTCCTGCACCACCCGTTGCAATAACAGTAACCTTGCTTAAAAACTTTTCAACTCTATTTTCTCTGGTATTAAGAGCATAAATACCATAACAATTTATATCATGAGAATATTTATCTACATGCTTTCCCAAATGATATTGAGTAATAAAATCTACAGCAAAATAATGAGTTAAAATGCTAATATTCTTATTTTCATGCACTTTCGCTAATAAAGCACGTTCAATTTCAAAACCCGTTATGTCTTTATAATGAAGAATGCGATTTTCTGAATGCCCTCCTTCTTTAGCTAGATCGTATTTACCTTTAAGCGTTTTGTCAAAGTGAGTCCCATACTCTATAATCTCATCAATTCTGGACGGACCTTCCTTCACAACTATTTCCACAATTTTTTTATCACATAAACCATCCCCAGCATTCAGAGTATCAGCTATATGCTTATCAAATGAATCAGACTTATCCACAACTGCCGCAACGCCACCCTGCGCATACTTTGTATTCGATTCATCTTCATTTGCCTTTGTAATGATAAGAACCTTACCATGTTGAGCAGCTTTTAAAGCAAAACTAAGCCCCGCAATACCCGATCCTACAACTAAGAAATCAACATCATTCATTTTCAAAAATTAAATTATAATATTTCAGTGGATAACTATCATAAAGGTGTGAAATTTATGTGAACTAAACGTTAGCCAATAATCAGAATTAGAAAAATTGACATTAGAATCAAAACTATCTACAAACTAATAAAAGTTATACAACAAAAGAAGGTAGTTATTCACTCCTATCTAACGGTAAAGAAATTCACATACAATTTTAAGTTAAAAAAGTTTTAAATAAATAGCAATTGATTTTCAAGCTATTAATGTAATAGAAATGTTAAGAAACTGTTAACTATAAAATGACAAACATATTTCAAAATTATAAAGACACTTCTTATGCACATAACCAACACTATAATAAACAATAAAAGAATTTTATATAAAATAGTTTTTATTATTGTTGTAGATGTTAAAAGATGAAAATATTGAATTCATTAAGTTTATGTATTTTTGTGAAAGGGTTTAAAATAAGAAATGGAAACTTACGAAATTGATTTAAATGAAAAAGGATTTGTTGACGAAGCAATTGATCCTTCATTAGATTTGGTAGAGGCAATTAAGCAATTAAAACTTGAAAAGAATGCCGTTATTTTAGCACATTATTACCAAGATTCTGAAATACAAGATGTTGCTGATTATATTGGAGATAGTTTAGGATTATCTCAAGAGGCAGCTAAAACTGAAGCAGATGTTATTGTGTTTGCTGGTGTTCATTTTATGGCTGAAACGGCAAAAATATTATCTCCGAAAAAGAAAGTTCTATTGCCCGATTTAAAGGCAGGTTGTTCATTATCAGATAGCTGTCCGCCACATTTGTTTGCAAAATTTAAGGAGCAATATCCAGATCATTTAGTTATTACCTATGTAAATTGTACAGCAGAATTGAAGGCTTTAAGTGATATTGTTTGTACTTCATCGAATGCCGTTCAGATTGTGCAAAGTTTACCTTTAGATCAAAAAATTATTTTTGGTCCGGATAAGAATCTGGGTGATTATGTAATTAAAAAAACAGGTAGGAAAGATATTGTTTTATGGAATGGTGCCTGTATGGTTCATGAAATATTCTCTCAAGAAAAGATTAATAAATTAAAAGAAGAATATCCACTGGCAAAATTGATAGCACACCCTGAATGCGAAAATCATATTCTTCAAAATGCAGATTATATTGGTTCAACATCAGGATTGTTAAAATATACCAAAGAAAATCCAGCTCAAACATTTATTGTAGCTACCGAGAGCGGTATTATCTATCAAATGCAAAAAGCTAATCCGGATAAGACATTTATACCTGCACCTCCAAATAATGCATGTGCTTGTAACGATTGTCCGCATATGAAATTAAACACCCTTGAAAAGCTTTATAACTGCATGAAGTATGAACTTCCTGAAATTGATTTAGAACCGGAAGTTATAGAACGTGCCAGAAAACCAATTGAAAGAATGCTTGAAATATCAGCACAATTAGGTTTATAATAAATATTAGAAAGAAATACCATGTTTGATAATAAAGAAAGAACGAATTTAGAGGAATTAGGCGAATTTGGTTTAATTGAACACTTAACAAAGTCAATTGTGCTGAATGAAAGATCTACGATTAAAGGCATTGGTGATGATGCT
>Ga0160433_100595_pt1 | contig 15144 bp, 12 predicted proteins | sample HID1972K_E0MG_FD_108235 | JGI IMG/M metagenome (GOLD analysis project Ga0160433, IMG submission 108235) | Enriched pill bug-associated microbial communities from UW Madison campus, WI, USA - HID1972K_E0 MG | ecosystem: Host-associated > Arthropoda: Insects > Digestive system > Unclassified ... | reverse complement strand
GTCGAAGGGCTGTTCTTCTTCCTTCGACGCCGCTGAAGAAAAGAACAGCCCTTCGACAAGCTCAGGGCGAACGGATGAGGGGATAGGTCGGTCCGGACAGGCCGGGCTTCGAACCGTCATTGCGAAGAGTGGCTGTTCGAATTTGTCCACGCCGCCTAGGAGGTCGGGGCGACGAGGGATGCGTGCGCGAGGGGATGCGCGAAGAACTAGAATTGAAGATCTTATTCTTTGAACGTGGTTTCAAAGATGCCGTTTCTTCAGCTTGATCATAGCATCGATCACATGATCGAAAGTCGCCAAGCTTGCCGATATGGCCGCTGACGGGATTTGATCGAACGACTGTGTCGGTGGATGCTTCGGGGGACTGCAAATTTACGGGTTCACCCCCTCGTCATCGAGCGTCGGGCACCGAGCGAGTTGTAGAGCGCGATCGCAGGGAGATCGCCGTGATCCGCCTGGATGAAGATCGTACCTGCGCCGCGTCGGCGAGCCTCAAGCTTTGTTCCTGGATGAGCGCCCTCGCGATACCTTGCCTGCGAAACGCGATTCGACGGCAAGATCGTAGATATAGACTTCGCTGCGCTCCTGCTCGAACTTGTGCAGAATATAGGCCGAGAGGCCGGCGACAACCCGGCCATCGACCTCCGCCACGACGGTGAGAATATCCCCCGAGCCGAGAAGCTCCTGCAAATAGGCATCGTTGGGCCGGGCGTTTGAATAGGTCGGCACGTCTGCGAAGGCTTCGCCATAGACATCCAGAAGCCGTGCATGGGCTGAATGTCCGCTTCCGAGAGAACCCGTATTGCCGCCGGCATTACGCTGCCCCCTCAGCCTCCGATCGGCAAGCGGTGAACGGCTCCCGACCTGGTCCTGGTGGAAAGTGGTGCGGGGCGCAGTCCGGAGCGAAATCGTCTCGCTGTGATATTCCCATTTATATGGGAAAGTAGTGGGAATTTCGGTTCTTTCGGCCTTTGCCCATGGACATCCATCCACGCGAGCGCAGCGTTTCGACCATTCAGCGGGCTTTTCCCATATCTCGCATTGCTGGGAATTTTCCGGACATTCGTGAGGCGTTCAACTCGGCCCGTGGGAACATCACGTCTGCAATCACATCTCGCGGGAGCGTGCGGACTTTCTCTCTGGATGCACGGCAGCGCTCAAACCGTTAGCCGGCGGCGTCATCTGGCTGGAGCGAAGGATCGCTTTAGATCATGATGCCGGCGAGTGGCTCTGTATTGATCTCGCCGACGTCATTGGGCTCCGCGCCGTCCGTCGGCAGCCTGTGTCCCAGGATCGCCAGCGGCTTGCCGATCCAGAGGGCGTCTTCCAGATGGTCCCGCCGCTGATTCAGCGTGTTCGGGTGGATGAGAATGCTCAGGCCCTTATGGTTCAGCATGAGCCACGGCACCAGCGTATCGAACAATTCCTTGCCGAACGCGATCTGATACATGGAGCGCGTGTGCGGCCCCACGAGCGCATCGTGCCACTGCCCCATTCTCACGGAGAACCGCGCGGAAACGCCCTCTCGGAGGGTCTCGGCGCGCGATCTTGTCTCCACGTCGAAATAGACATGGGCGTGATAGCTCGCGATCTCCGAGATCTGGCGAGCGGCAGGGGGCGATTTTTCCATTCGGCCGCTCTAGGCCAGAACATTCCGGGATAGAACCCGCCAAGATGGTGGAACCGGGAGAGGCCCGCATGCATTCGATTATGCATGTCCTCCGGCACAAGGGCTGGATCAACGTTCCTGAAGGAGGTGGACGATGAGCGATCGGCAACCGGACGAAGCAACAGGTTCGTTAAAAGCCTCCCTCCCCGGCGTGGCGAGGCATGTTTCCGAGGAACAACCGGAACTATGGAAAGCGTTTCAGGCGCTCGGCGCCGCTTCGAGCGCTGTGGGTCCGCTCGATGAGAAGAGCCGCCGCCTTGTGGGGCTGGCCCTTGCGGTTGGTGCGGGCTCTGAAGGCGCCACACATTCTCACGCCCGCCGCGCAATGGGAGAAGGCTTCGGCGCCGACGAACTCGAACATGTCGCTTTTCTGGCTGTGACGACATTGGGCTGGCCGCAGGCAATGCGAGGCCTGAGCTGGATCAGGGATGTTACCCGCCAGACATGATCGACGAGGGCCTGCCCCTCGCGTCAGGCCTTCCAGCGCGAATTGCGGATAACCGAGCAAAAATTGCCGCGGCGGAAATGCGGGTCCTTGTCTGCCAGCACGTCGGCCTTGACGTTGCCGAAGGTTGTCTCCGGCTTGTGCTTGATGCCATCGTAGAAGGCCTGGATGATGTCCTCCTTGAACTGCGGTGTGCGGGGGAAGGCGGCGACGATGGCTTCGCGCGTCGTATCGTCATACTCGCCATAAGTGAGGCCGAGCACATCCATCTCGACGCCCGCCGTGGTGAGCGCGATCACCGGATGCATATGTTCCGGTACGCCGGGCGTCGTGTGCAGCGCGATCCCGGTCCAGACCTTTTCGATGTCGCTGGCGTCAAGTCCGTGGCCTTGCAGGAAATCGCGCGCGGCATTGGCGCCGTCTACCTCGAAGCGCAGATTCTTGCTGCTGTGCGAGGGCATCAGGCCGATGTCGTGGAACATCGTGGCTGCATAAAGCAGCTCGGCATTGAAGGTGAGGCCACGCTGTTGGCCGGCCAGCGCACCGAAGAAATAGACGCGGCTCGAATGGTTGAACAGCAGATCGGATTCCGTATCGCGGATGAACTCCGTGATCGCCCGGCCGAGCTTGCTATCCGGCACGGAAATGCCGCTGATGCTGGCTTGCGAAAGAAGCGAATCGCTCATGATGTCGTCTCCTGCGGGGGAAAGAGAAGGGGCATCATCGTCCACCCGGGGTATGGCGGCAAGATAGCTGTCCTCACCCGCACAAGACCAGCCGGATGCGGTGATGCTGGGGGCTATGGCTCGCGACGCAGGACCGTTTCGCCGGGCGACCACCGATAATTGAGTCACTGTTCTTTCATCAAACTGCCTTTGGACGGTAACGCACAATTCCTAACGCCCCGCGTGAAGGGCGGCGAAACGGACTGCCCGCCATCAGGGGTAATTCATGTCGCATTATGCACGCGTTCGTCGCGGCCACATCATGGCCGCGCTTTTCTCGTTTACCGCCTTCACGACGCCAGCGATGGCCGGCACCCTCATCGGCAGCGTCACTGACGAGGACGGCATTCGTGGCCTTCAGGGCGCACAGGTGGAAATCGTCGAACTCGGCCGTGTCTCCGCCGCCGAGCAGGACGGCGTTTTCCGCTTCGTCGATGTCCCTGCCGGCACCTACACAGTGCGCGCGCGCTATGCGGGCGCGAACGAGCGGACCTTCTCCGTCACCGTCACCGAGACGGGTGTGACCCGCTCGAACATTCTGCTTGGCACGGGCGATCCCAACAGCACCGTGCTCGTGATCGGCCAGGCCGCCAATCTGGGCAGCTCCATTTCCCGCCAACGCGCAGCCGACGGCGTCTCAACGGTGCTGACGCGCGACGCGGTCGGTCAGTTCCCGGACCAGAACGTGGCTGAAGCGCTCCGCCGGGCGCCCGGCATCAACGTGCTGAACGATCAGGGCGAAGGCCGCTTCGTCTCGGTCCGTGGCCTCGATCCCAACCTCAATTCCACCTCGATCAATGGCAATCGCGTGCTGGCGACCGGGGGCGACGAGCGCGCCGCGGCGCTGGACGTCATCCCCTCCGAACTCGTCGAGTCCATCGAGATCAAGAAGACGCTGACGCCGGACATGGACGGCGACACGCTCGGCGGTTCGATCGAGATCAACACGACCAGCGCGTTCGACCGCAAGACCGGCTTCATCTCCGCCAAGGCGGAAGGCTCCTACAATGAGTTGCAGGACCGGATCAGCCCCAAGCTGGGCCTCGATTTCTCGACCCGCATCGGCGAGAATTTCGGCATCTCCGGCGGCGTCAATTATCACAAGCGCATCTTCGGCAGCGACAATATCGAGATGGACGGCTGGTCCGAAGCCGACGATGGCACCGTCTATGCGGAAGACCTCGAATATCGCGACTATGACGTGACGCGCGAGCGCATCGGCGGCAGCCTCTCGCTCGATGCCCGCGTCGGCGAAACCACGGAGCTCTATCTGCGCGGCGTCTACAGCCGGTTTGACGATCAGGAAGCCCGCCGGCGTCTGGTCTTCGGTTTTGATGGCGCGCCCACGGCAGACGGCGACAACGCGATCTTCGACTCCGCCGATGGCGATATCAAGATCGAACGTGACCTTAAGGACCGGCAGGAAATCCAGACGATCAAGACCGTCTCCTTCGGCGGCAAGACGGAAACCGGCCCGTGGCGCATCACTTATGATGCGGCCTGGTCCGAGGCGCGCCAGTTCGAGGATGGCTCGATCGATCCGGTCGTCTTCCGCCGCGACTACGAGGAACCCGGCGCGATGCGCGTCGCCATCAACACGTCCCGCCTCCAGCGCCCGAGCTATGACGTTTATAGCGGCTGGCAGTCGTTCTACGATCCGGCCGGCTTTGAGCCCGACGCGCTGGAGCGCACGACGGACGAGGACGCGCGCGACCGCGAATATTCGCTGCGGGCAGACGTTGCCCGGTCCTTCGCGCTGGCCAATGGCACGTTTGAGGTGCAGGGCGGCGTCAAGGCGCGCTTCCGCGAGAAGAAGCTCGACTTCAGCATCGACATCTTCGACGATTTTGACGGCAGCTTCACGCTGGCCGATGTCATGGGGCCGCAGACCTATGGCCTGGCGGCGATCGATCCCGTTCCCAGTCTCGCCAAGTGGCGCGCCTTCTATCGCGCCAACGGCACCGATGGCATGGAGCGCAATGCGCTCGAAAGCGACTGGGCGTCCGCCGCCGAGGATTATCAGGCGAAGGAAGATATCCTGGCCGGCTATCTGCTCGGTCGTCTCAACACCAGCAATCTTCTTGTCATCGGCGGCGTCCGCGTCGAGCAGACGAAGAACGATTTCACCGCCAACCGCCTCGAAGTGAATGAGGATGCCGAGACGCTCACGGTCACGCCGGTGAGCTTCAAGCGCGACTATACCGACTGGCTGCCCAGCCTCAGCGTCCGCTATACGCCGGTCCGCGATGTGGTGCTGCGCGCCGGTGCGTTCCGCAGCGTGATGCGCCCCAAGCTGTCCGACATCGCGCCGCGTTTCGTGGTCGAGGAGAATGACGATGGCGAGCGTGAGGGCCAGTTCGGCAACCCCGACCTCCAGCCCTATCGCGCCTGGAACTTCGACGTATCGGCCGAATATTATTTCGCGCGCAACGCGGTGATCCAGCTTGGCGCCTTCTACAAGGACATCAACGGCTTCATCGTCGAAGCCGAGTTCGATGAGGATACCCCGCCCTATAACGGCGTCTACAACGGCATCGCCTTCAGCGAGGCGATGATCCCGCTCAATGGCGATACGGCCAAGGTGAAGGGTGTCGAGTTCGCTTACCAGCAGGCGCTGGACTTCCTGCCCGGTCTGCTGGATGGCCTGCTCGTCAACCTCAACTACACCTATACCGATGCCGAGGGTCGTCTGGCCGACGGCGAGGACGTCCGTGGCCGCTATATTCCGCTGCCGGCCGCGTCCAAGCACACCTTCAACGCGGTACTCGGCTATGAAAAGGGGCCGGTGAGCCTGCGCCTCTCGGGCGCCTATCGCTCGGGCTATCTCGATGAGGTTGGCGGCGATGCTGATGAAGACCGCTATGTGCGCGAGCACTTCCAGGTGGACCTCACCGCCAAATATCAGCTCTCGCCGAACGTCCAGTTCATCGGTGAGTTGGTGAACATCTTCGATGAATCCTACACCGCCTACAACCGCTTCGGAGGCCGCGACCGGCTGCTTCAATATGAGGAATATGGCATCACCGGAAAATTCGGGGTGAAGGTCAGCTTTTGATGAGAAGCAGGTGTCTGCCGGCGTTGCTGCTGCTTTTGACGGCAGCAGCGCCGGCACCGGCGACGGAGGAGACAGTCGAGGCGGTTATCGAGATTCCCGCGGGCAGCGACGTCAAATATGAGCGCGATGCTGCGGGGCGGATTTTCGTCGATCGTTTCCTGCCGCTGCCGGTGGCCTATCCGGCAAATTACGGTGCGATACCCGGCACATTGGCGGGCGATGGGGATGAGCTGGACGTGCTGGTCCACACCCGCCGGCCAATCGCGCCCGGTGCGTTCATCCGCGTGCGGCCCATCGGCATCCTGCGGATGCGCGATGTGGGCGAAGCGGACGACAAGATCATCGCGGTGCCGGCTCCTGGGGTCGATCCAGCCTATAATCACATGCGGTCCATCGACGATCTGCCGGAAGCGGAGCGCACGCGGATTGCCGCATTTTTCCGGCTCTACAAACAGGCGCCTGACGGGCGCTCCCCCATAAGCCTGTCCGGCTTTGGCGATGCCGCCGAGGCTCGGGCGATGTTGCAGGCGGCAACCGCCCGCGCAACCGGACGATAAGGAGTTTCCCCATGCGTTTTCGTTTCATGATTCCCGCGCTGCTGGCGGCCTGCTGTGCCGCTCTCCCGGTTCAGGCGGCGCAGGAGAATACAGCGCCGCCGGTGCCGCGCTCGCCGGGCGTGCCTTATGCGGCCAAGAACCTGCCGGACCGCATCGTCCTTTCCCCCGGCGCGAACCCCGCGCATGAGATGAGCGTGGCGTTCCGCACGGACGTCGCCCAGGCCGCTGCCGAGGCCGAAATCGCGCCCGCCATCGATGGGCCGAGCCTCGCCGCGCGGGCGACGCGCGTGCCCGGCGCCAGCTTCCCGATCAGCACGGACAATGGCGAAGCCATCTATCATCACGTCCGCTTCACCGGGCTGGAGCCGGGTCGCGCCTATGTCTACCGGGTGAAGGGCAGCGCGGGCTGGAGCGAATGGCTTCCCTTCCGCACTGCGGCGGCCGATGCCCAGCCCTTCCGCTTCCTCTATTTCGGGGATACGCAGAACGACATTCTGAGCATCGCCTCGCGCGTCATCCGCCAGGCGTTCCATGCCACGGCCAGCCCGGCGCTCGTCGTCCATGCGGGGGACTTGGTGGCGTCGCGCGACGACCTCGCTCATGACGATGAGTGGGGCGAATGGACGCAGGCAGGCGGCTATCATTACGCCATGGTTCCGCAGCTTCCGGCAACCGGCAACCATGAATATGTGGACAAGATCCTGCCGGATGGGTCGGAAAGCCGCGAGCTTGGCATCCACTGGCCGCGCCAGTTCGCGCTCCCCGCCAATGGCGCGGATGCCGCGAAGAAAACGAGCTATTTCGTCGATTATCAGGGCGTGCGTTTCATCATCCTTGATGGCACGGCCGCGCTCGATCTCGGCGCGCTGGAGGGGCAGACGCGTTGGCTCGATGAGACGCTCACCGCCAGCACGGCGCGCTGGAATGTCGTGCTGTTCCACCAGCCCATCTTCACCTGCGCGCGCCCGGACGACACCGAGGAATTGAAGGCCGCATGGAAGCCGATCTTCGATGCGCGCAAGGTCGATCTGGTCCTCCAGGGCCACGATCATTGCTACAGCCGGCTAACGGCGGAAGGCGGCAAGACCGCCTCGGCGCAAGCGCGTGCGGATGGAAAGGTGCAGGGGCCGGTCTATCTGGTCTCCGTGACGGGCTCCAAAATGTATGCGCTCAACGATCGCTCCGGCACCCAGCCGGACCGCGTGGCCGAGGATACCGAACTCTATCAGGTGATCGATGTGACGCAGGAGAGGCTGCAATTGCGGACCTTCACGGCAACCGGCGGGCTGTATGACGGTTTCGATCTCGTTCGTGAGCCGGAAGGCAATCGCCTGATCGAGGTGGCCACGCCCGCCGCCGAACGTCGCTGCGTTGCCGGCACTGGGCCGGATGGCGTCCCCTGCACGGCAAGACCGAAGGATTGATCCCATGAACAAGCTGCTTTCCGTTTCACCGTTCATTCTCCTTGCTGCCTGCGCGAGCGGCGCGGAACGGCCGCAAGGCACGGCGGCGCTGGGCGATCCGGCCCGCGCCGTGCCCGCTGCCGTCGAGACGGTCGTGACCACGGACCCGCAAGTCGATGCCGATGACCCGGCGCTCTGGGCCGATGCGCGCGATCCCTCACGCGCCGTGATGTTCGGCACGGACAAGTCGGATGGGCTCTATGTCCATAATCTCGATGGCACGGTGCGCCAGTTCCTGCAGGATGGCCCGCTCAACAATGTCGATCTGCGGGACGGTTTCGTGGTGGAGGGCAAGCCCCATGTCCTCGTCGCCACCACGGAGCGGGCGCGCTTCGGCATCGCCCTCTATCTGTTCGATCCCGACAGCCTGGAGGCCCGCGCTTATGGCTTCATCGAGACGGGGCAGGCGTTCGGCGAGCCTTATGGCTTCTGCATGGGCCGGCAGGGCGATGACTTCCTGCTGATCGCCAACAACAAACTGGGTGAGGCCCGCATCTACCGCCTGCCGGTCGGCCAACCCGCTACGTCCGCGCGCCTTGCCCGCACCGTGCACGTCGGCAGCCAGCCGGAGGGCTGTGTGGTCGATGACAGCCGGCAGAAGCTCTATCTGGGCGAGGAAGACGTGGCGATCTGGCGGTTCGGTCTGGAGGAAGGCGCCAGCGACGAGCCCTTGCAGGTCGCCGCCATCGACAATCATCGGCTCACCGATGATGTCGAAGGGCTGACGATCATGCGGGATCGGGGCACCAGCTATCTGATCGCGTCCAGCCAGGGCGATTCGACCTACCCCATCTGGCGCATTGCCGATGAAGGCTATGTCTATGTCGGCCGCTTCGCCGTGGAGGGCGGCGCCATCGACAACGTCACCGCCACTGACGGGCTCGACGCCTGGAGCGGCCCGATCGGCCCGTTCCCCGAAGGCGCGCTGGCCATGCATGACGATGACGATGGCAACCGCCAACAGAACTTCAAGATCGTTGACTGGCGCGACGTGCGCCGGGCGCTGGCGCTGCCCTAACGCGATCGAACCTGCGTAACCCCGGGGGGTATAATTAGGAGGGCCGGAACCGCCAGGTTCCGGCCCTCCGGCACGTTCATGCTTTTCACGGCATCGACTTAGGTCGTAGACTCATAAGCGCGGAGCCTTGAGCATCGTCTCGACGCTCTTCCCGGCATGCTACCGCCGATCTACGCGAGCACTGGCGCACATCACTGGCATCAGAGCCACCGCGGGTCAGGCGCGATCTCCTGCACCGCCTGCTTGGCTATGCATTGCAGGAGAAGATCGTGGGCGGACTGACGCCAGTACATCGCCAAGCGTTGCGCCGGATCTCCGCCGGAAGAGAGGCAGTGCCCCTGAAGCCCGGCATGCGGCTGGTGCGCCAATGGAACAACCAGACCATCGCTGTCACCGTCACGGACGACGGGTTGCCGGTACGCAGCCGGCCTCGCTCACCACCGGATCGCTACTCAATGCCGATCTGCCGGTCAGCTGGCAGCAGCAGCGCAGCTTGCTCGGCATCGTCTGAGCCTATTTATGATCCGCTGATGTCTCGACCGGCACTCCGGCCGGCTCTTGTTCCAGCCCCCTCTCCACCGGCAAAGAGGTCTGGAAAACCCGGCCTGAGATAAAGGCGCAGAAATGGCGCTCGCCTAACGATTAGCCGATCTCTGCGCCTCTTCTGACATGAATAGACCCGCCAAATGGCGCAGTTCCGCGCCGTTCTTTGAGGCCTGACCCCAAGCCGGCGAAATTATCGCCACTGCGGGAATGGGTGGTGCGGGCGGTCGGAATCGAACCGACACTCCTTTCGGAACCGGATTTTGAGTCCGGCGCGTCTACCAGTTTCACCACGCCCGCACAGCCATGCGCCATAGGGCAGGGTTGCGGCCTCCGTCCAGAGGCTTCCTGCAGCAAATGGCCATTGGGCGGTTGCGCCACTGGCCGGCGGATGTAAGCTTGCTCATCGAGGCGGGCCTTCTGCCGGCCGTTGAGGGAACGGTCCTTGCCAGAAAAGTCACTTGAAAAATCGGTCGAAAAATCCGCGGCGCTCATCCTGTTCGGGGCCACTGGCGATCTGGCGCACCGCATGCTTTTTCCCTCGCTTTATCATTTGTTGTGCGATGGCCTTCTGCCGGAGCCGTTCCATATCCTCGCCAGCGGCCGTACCGAGATGTGTAGCGAGACGTTCCGTGAGACGATCCGGCAGGCGCTGCGGACTTATTTGCCGGATGAACATCATGACGAGGAACAGGTAGCCAGCTTCCTCGGCATGATCGTCTATTGCCCGGTCTCCGCCGGAAACCAGGCGCAATTCACCGCGCTGGCCGAGCGGGCGAGGGCACTGAGCGACGGCCCTTTCGCGGTCTATCTCTCCACGCCGCCGTCGCTGTTCGCACCGACGGCGCAAGGGCTTGTGGACGCGGGCCTCGTGGACGGGACGACGCGCATCGCCATGGAAAAGCCCATCGGGCAGGATCTGGCGTCCTCCAAGGTGGTGAACGATGCCATCGGCGCCTGGTTCGCTGAGGAACAGATCTTCCGGGTCGATCATTATCTGGGCAAGGCGACGGTGCAGAACCTCATGGCGCTGCGCTTCGGCAATCGCCTGTTCGAGCCTCTGTGGAACAGTGCGGCAATCGATCATGTGCAGATCACGGTCGCCGAGACGGTGGGCCTGGAAGGGCGGGTTTCCTATTATGACAGTGTCGGCGCGCTCAAGGACATGGTGCAGAACCACATGCTCCAGATCCTGTCCATCATCGCGATGGAGCCGCCCGCGCGCATGGATTCCACGGCGGTGCGGGACGAGAAGGTGAAGGCGTTGCGTTCGCTGCGGCCGATGACGCCGGAAACGGTGCGCACTCACAGCGTGCGCGGCCAGTATCGCGATGGCGCGGTGGAAGGGAAGCTGATGGCCGGCTATGCCGAAGAGCTGGGCAAGCCTTCCGACACGGAGACTTTCGTGGCGTTGAAGGCGTATGTCGACAATTGGCGCTGGACCGGCGTGCCCTTCTACCTGCGAACCGGCAAGAGCATGCCCAGCCGCCAGTCGGAGATCCTCATCCAGTTCAAGCCGGTGACGCACAGCATTTTCCGCCGCAACGGCTATGATCGGGGGCTGGAGCCCAATTCGCTGATCATCCGCCTGCAACCCGAGGAGAATATCCGCCTCAACATCATGGCCAAGCGACCGGGGCTGGATCGCGAGGGTGTGAAGCTGGAGGAAGTGGGGCTGGACGTCAGCCTCACTCATGCCTTCGCCGGCGAGCGGCGGCGCATCGCTTATGAGCGGCTGCTGCTGGATCTGCTCGAAGGCGACACCACCCTGTTCGTCCGCCGGGATGAGGTGGAAGCGCAATGGGGCTGGATCGATTCCATTGCCGATAGCTGGCGGGAGAGCGATCAAAAGGCCGTGCATTATGCGGCCGGCACATGGGGGCCGTCGGCGGGCATCGCACTCATCGAGCGTGACGGAGCAAGCTGGTATGACTGAGCTGCATCCGGTCATCGCGAGAGTAACGGAGCGGGTGATCGCGCGCAGCGCCGCCAGCCGGCTGCGCTATCTCGCCCTCATCGAGCGCGGGCGGGATGCGGGCACGAACCGGCACCGGCTCTCGTGCGGCAATCTGGCCCATGGCTTCGCGGCGAGCGGTGAGGACAAGCCTGCGATCCGCGCCGGCGAGGCGATGAACATCGGCATCGTCACGGCCTATAATGACATGCTCTCGGCGCATCAGCCCTATGGCCGCTATCCCGAGGCGATCAAGCTGGCGGCGCGGGAAGTGGGCGCGACGGCGCAGGTGGCCGGGGGCGTGCCGGCGATGTGCGACGGCGTGACGCAGGGCCTCGCCGGCATGGAGCTTTCGCTGTTCAGCCGCGATACCATCGCGCTCTCCACCGCCGTCGCGCTCAGCCATGCGATGTTCGAGGGCACGCTGATGCTGGGCATCTGTGACAAGATCGTGCCTGGCATGCTGATGGGTGCGCTGCGCTTCGGCCATCTGCCGACCATCTTCGTGCCCGCCGGCCCCATGCCCTCGGGCCTGCCCAACAAGGAGAAGCAGCGCATCCGCCAGCTTTATGCCGAGGGCAAGGTGGGGCGCGAGGAACTGCTGGAAAGCGAGAGCGCCAGCTATCACAGTCCCGGCACCTGCACATTCTACGGCACGGCCAACAGCAACCAGATGATGATGGAAGTCATGGGCCTGCACATGCCCGGCGCGGCCTTCGTCAATCCCGGCACGAAGCTGCGCACCGAACTGACCCGCGCGGCCGTGCACCGCGTGGCGGCCATCGGCTGGACCAAAAACGGTGAAGCAAACGATGATTATCGCCCGCTGGGCAAATGCGTGGATGAGAAGGCCATCGTCAATGCCGCCGTGGGCTTGCTGGCGACAGGCGGATCGACCAACCACGCCATTCACTTGCCGGCCATCGCGCGCGCGGCAGGCATCGTCATCGACTGGACCGATCTGGCCGAACTGTCCGCCGTCGTGCCTCTGCTGGCGCGCATCTATCCCAATGGCGCGGACGATGTGAACCAGTTCCACGGCGCGGGCGGCATGGCCTGGATCATCGCGGAATTGCTGCGCGGCGGCCTGCTGCACCGGGATATCCTCACCGTCGCGCGGGCCGATCTGGCCGATTACGGCCGGATGCCGAAGCTGGAGAACGACGCGCTGGCCTGGGACGAGCCGCCGACCGCGCCGGGCAATGAGTCGATCTTGCGGCCGTTGTCCAACCCGTTCAGCCCGGATGGCGGCATGAAGCTGCTCACCGGCAATCTCGGCCGCTGCATCATGAAGACCAGCGCGGTCGATCCCGCCCGCTGGACCACTGAGGCCCCCGCCCGCGTCTTCTCCGATCAGGATGCGGTGATCGCCGCGTTCAAGGCCGGCGAGCTGGACCGCGACGTCATCGTGGTCGTCCGCTTCCAGGGGCCGCGTGCCAACGGAATGCCGGAATTGCACAAGCTCACCCCGCCGCTCGGCGTGCTCCAGGACAAAGGCTTCAACGTCGCACTGGTGACGGATGGCCGCATGTCCGGCGCGAGCGGCAAGGTGCCTGCCGCCATCCATCTCTCGCCCGAGGCGCTGGGCGGCGGCCCCATCGGCAAGCTGCGCGATGGCGATGTCGTGCGCGTCTGCGCGGCCACCGGCACGCTTGAGGCGCTGGTCGATCCGGCGGCGTGGGACGCGCGCGAGCACGCCGTGGCGCCCCCGCCGCCCTATGACACGGGCCGGGAGCTTTTCGCGCTGTTCCGCCATCATAGCGATCTTGCCGAAGCCGGGGCCTCGCCCGTTCTCGCCGCCATGGATGCCGAAACATGACCAGGATCGTCGCTGCGGACGTCGGAGGCACCAATGCCCGGTTCACCATTGCCACGCTGGATGAAAAGGGCATCCCCACGCTGGGAGAAGTCCACAAATACAAGGTGGCCGATTATCCCAACCTCGCAAGCTGCTGGCGCGCGTTTCAGGCGGAGGTGAGCGAACCGCTGCCCGATTGCCTCTCCATCGCCTTCGCCGCGGCCATCGCGTCCGATACCATCAAGCTCACCAACTCAAGCTGGGTCATCCGCCCGGCCACCCTCGCGCAGGAATTGGGCCTGGCCAGCGCAAGGCTGGTCAATGATTTCGAGGCGGTGGCTCATGCGGTGGCGAAGCTGCCGATGAGCGACCTGCCGTTATTGTTCGGTCCCGACAAACCCTTGCCCATGGACGACAGCGTCACGATCCTGGGGCCGGGCACGGGCTTGGGTGTCGCGATGATCGCCTTCGACGAGGGCGAGCCGCATATCGTCGCGACCGAGGGCGGCCATATCGACTTCGCCCCGCTCGATGCGCTGGAAGGCCGCATTCTCGATCATCTGCGCGGCGATTTCGTCCGCGTCTCCATCGAGCGCATCGTTTCCGGGCCGGGCCTCAACAATCTCTACCGGGCGCTGGCCACGATCAGCCATGAGCCGGTGACGCTGATGAACGACGCCGATCTATGGGCCGCCGCCCTCGATGGCAGCAATGCCCTTGCCCGTGCCGCGCTGGAGCGCCTGTGCATGAGCTATGGGGCTGCGGCGGGCGATCTGGCGCTAGCCCATGGCCCGCATCATGTCGTGCTTGCGGGCGGGCTCACGCAGCGGATGCGCGATTTCCTCGTGCAGGAGAGCAATTTTCACGAGCGCTTCACCGCGAAAGGCCGCTACCAGTCGCTGATGCGCACTATCCCGGTGCGGCTGGCGGTTCACGCCGAAATCGGGCTCTATGGCGCCGCCGCGGCCTGGCGCAAGCAACGGCCATTGGGGTAGGGGGCAGCGGGCATGACGGTAGAAGATGTGATGGCGCTGGCACCGGTGATCCCGGTGCTGATCGTGGACAATGTGGCCGACGCGGTTCCGCTGGCGCAAGCGCTGGTGGCGGGCGGCCTGCCGGCGCTGGAAGTGACGCTGCGCACGCCCGCCGCACTGGATGTGATCCGCGAGATGGCACAGGTGCCGGGCGCGGTGGTCGGCGCGGGCACGGTCCTCGATTCCCGTCAGCTTGACGAGGCGCTGACGGCCGGCGCGCAATTCATCGTATCCCCCGGCCTCACTGATCCGCTCGGCAGGGCTGCCATCGCCAGCGGCGCGGCGTTCCTGCCCGGTGTCGCGACGGCGGGCGACATCATGCGCGGGCTCGATCTGGGCCTTGATCGCTTCAAGTTCTTCCCGGCCGTGACCAGCGGTGGCCTGCCCGCGCTCAGGGCACTGGCGGCCCCCTTCGGCGGCGTGCGCTTCTGCCCGACAGGCGGGATCACCGCCCAGAACGCACCGGCATGGCTGGCCGAGCCCTTCGTGGCCTGTGTCGGCGGAAGCTGGGTCGTCCCCAAGGGACCACTCGACCCGGCGAAGGTGGAAGCACTGGCGCGGGAAGCGGTCAGGCGGGAATAGCCCGCGCGCGCGCCTTTGCGAAGGCGATCATATCGTTTGCAAACCTGCTGCCGGGTGATCGCTTTCTACCCCGATCATGCTCTCTCTCCGTTACCCCGGACTTGATCCGGGGTCCCGCTTGTTCTGGCGCGACGGTTATCAGGCAGGCTGATCTAAAGAAAAGAGCGGGACCCCGGATCAAGCAACCGTGGATGTTATTGGAAGGCGGGATCGTCTCTGGCGATGGCATTGAGGATGGAGATGAGTTTTCGGACGGTTGCGATCATGGCGAGTTTGAAGGGTTTTCCCTTGCTTCTGAGGC
>Ga0160433_100593_pt1 | contig 15221 bp, 14 predicted proteins | sample HID1972K_E0MG_FD_108235 | JGI IMG/M metagenome (GOLD analysis project Ga0160433, IMG submission 108235) | Enriched pill bug-associated microbial communities from UW Madison campus, WI, USA - HID1972K_E0 MG | ecosystem: Host-associated > Arthropoda: Insects > Digestive system > Unclassified ... | reverse complement strand
TCGCCACGTCCGTCTGCGTGCCGAGCACGGCAAGCTGCTCCTGCGCGGCGGGGCGATTGACGTCCAGCGACGCCATCAGCACCTTCTTGCGTTCCTTTTCCTTGAGACGCTTGGCGAGCTTGGCGGTGGTTGTCGTCTTGCCCGAGCCCTGCAGACCGACCATCATGATTACAGCCGGCGGCGTGACGTCGATCAGGAGTTCGCTGGCTTCGGCGCCAAGCGTTTCGGTCAGCGTGTCCGAAACGATCTTGACGACCATCTGGCCCGGCGTGATCGAGCGCAGCACGTCCGAGCCAACGGCTTTCTCCGTAGCCTTGTCGACGAACTCGCGCACGACCGGCAGCGCGACATCCGCCTCGAGCAGCGCGATTCGCACTTCGCGCATGGCAGCGCGCACGTCGGCCTCGGTGAGCGCGCCGCGCCCCCGGAGCTTGTCGAACACACTGCCGAGCCGATCGCTCAGACTATCGAACATCTACACCTCGATGCGGCCGGAACCGCGGAAAATCCACCTACAGCCCATAACAACGACAATTGCGCCGGTGGGCGAAACCTCGCCGACCAGCGCCTATCCTTGGACAGAGACATCCAGGACGGTCAGGGCATCCAGGCAAGCGGAAGACCGCTCCTGGATGCGTGCGCCTTAGCGAACGGAGGCGAAATTGGCAAGGCGGAGTAAGGAGAGCCCATGCGAGCCGCGCCACGCGTCCCTGACAGGGACGATAACGGCTTGGCAGGGAATTGCGGTTAGGCCGATTGACGGTTTTGTATCGGGCCATTTGCTGATAAATCCGGCTCATATCTGAAAAGTGAGGTTGCGGTGTCGATAGTAGATGGAACGGAAACCAGAGGTTCCACGGAAGAGAACAGCCGAAGCTCGCGCGGCCTGAACCGCCGTCATCTAATCATGGGCGGCGCCCTGCTCGCTGTGAGCGGCCTCGCCTTCGCCCGCGAACCCGATCAGCGCTACAAGGACCTGAACGACGAACAGTTCGAAGCGCTGTTTCCCAGTTCCTTCGGTGACTGGCGGACGCTGCCCGTGAGCGAATTGGTGCTCCCGCCCGAAAGCGACCTCGCGAACCAGCTCTATCAGCACATTCTCACGCGCACTTATGTCAATTCCGATGGCGTGGGCGTGATGTTCCTGGCTGCCTACAACAGCATGCAGCTTAACAATGTGCAGCTTCATCGGCCCGAGATCTGCTATTATGCCGGCGGCTTTTCCATCGACAGGAGCGAGGCGGTGGATCTGGCCGTCAACGTCTCCGGCGAGGAGGTCGTCATTCCCGCTCGCACCGTTACGGCCGTGCAGGGAACGCGGAACGAGAACATTCTCTATTGGACACGCATCGGCTCCAATTTCCCGCAAAGCTGGCTGGCCCAGCGCCTCGCGATGACCAAAGCCAATATCGAAGGCTATCTGGCTGACGGCCTGCTGCTGCGCATGTCGGTGATCAACAAGGATCATGAGAAATCGCTGAGCGACATGCAGGGCTTCATCAACGATATGCTGGCCCATTCCGGCCCGGCCGCGCGAAACATGGTCGCTGGCCAGGCCTGATGCACCATCTCCGGTCTTAGCCGGCCGGAGCTGAAATTCACCCTGAGTACCCGGATTAGAGCGCTAATCCGGAGCGCGCCCGGTCCCTATGACTTGTTGTGCTTGAGACCGGGGAAGATCAATCCGAACAGGTGATCGATCGCGAAGATCGTAACCAGCGCCGTCATGAACATCGTGAGACCGGCGAAGTCATGCAGGAAGCCCTGCGCCGCCGCCTCACCGCCATGATAGGTAAGAAGCACCAGGATCAGAATGCGCACGAAGTTCGCGAAGACAGCAACCGGCACGATCGCGAGGATCATCAGCAGCGAATACCGCACATTGGCGTGGTGGCGCAGATAGACGTAGAAAAGCGCGATGGCCGAAAGCGATATAAGCGAATTGAGACCGGCGCAGGCTTCCGCGACAAGAAGCTGATATTGACCCACCTGGATCGTCACGCCCGCCGACGCGATTGGATAGCCCAGCGAATACAGCAAGCTGACCGCGGATTCAGACAGGAAAATCTTGAGCGGGTTTGTGACCATGGCGACCACGGTCTCCGGAGGCGGAAACACAAACAGGAGATAGACCAGCGGAAACCAGAGTCGCTTCAGCGCTTCCCAGCCCACGAAGCTGAACAGCGTCGCGACCACCAGAGCGTACATCAGGTAGCCCTCTGTCTCGACGATGTTGCTCACACGCGAGATGAAATAGAGGGGCAGCAAAACAATGAAGAGCGCCGCCACCGGCAGCCAAGGGGCAGGACGGGCCAGCGGAGCGGCCTTCTGCCACTCCCGCCACAGTAGCCAGAGGCCTGTCGCCAACACGATCGGGCCATGCGCTCCTTGCTCGGTCGTCCAGCTTTCGCGCGCAACCAGCAGCAGGGTAGGAATCAGAACCGCCAGCACGCCTGCAGCAAGCACCGGATTGGCTATCAGCCAATTCAGCAGGTCGAAACGCTTTGTCTTTTGTCCGATCACGGATGCTTCCGTCGCCATATCAACTCTCAGCTTTTGCCATGCGCTTACCGTACCGGGGTTAAGAGCTGATGATCGAAGCCGGGTACAAGCCAATCTTCTTTCTGCCCGGCCCCGCGGACAACGAGACCCTTAGGCTATTGCCACCAGAAGGCGATAGCCCGAATCTCCACACTGGCTCTCGGTTGTGCGTCCTCGGGACACTCCGGATCGTCGAAAGCCACATGAGGAACGCAGCGGGCAACATCCGCCTTGCTGTCATGCGTCTTGAAGATGATCGCTTCCTGCGGAACCATGTCCGGGAACCATAGCCAGCGATGGCGTGGATCATGCGCTACGACATAACCCTCGAAGCTCCAATCGCCTGAGGGGCTATCGAAGATGGCGTCGGCGGGAACAAGCTCGTTTCCGGTGAGCGATCGCGCATCGCACAGAGCGAGCGGCACATCCTGGGGAGGAAGCGAAAGAACGCGCCACACATTGTAGTGGGCCGCGCGGGCGAAGTGACTTCGGCCCTCCGGGATACGCTGAAGCGAGAAACCCTTGGCAGTTTCATCGCTGACATCGACATGCGCGAAGCGGGCCGGATGGCTGTTGTCGCTCGTCCCGGCCTTGCCGGACCGCTCGGAAAAGCGAAGAATCGGCGCCCCGGTGATAATCACCATGTCCGCACCGGTCTCACGGAGCAACAGCGCCTCTGTCTCGCCGGCATATATCGGGAAGTTTGCCTTTTCAGTAAAATCGCTCACGGCTGTCGGATATCGGACCAGCTTGACGCCCCCTCCGTCCAGATCGAGCGGGAGCGCACGGCCATTTGCCACAGGCATGGCGTGCTGCTCGATCACAACGGTATCGCGACTATGATCGTTCGCGTAGTAGCGCGGCCGATCCGGCGTTGCGGCGACATAGTTGACAATGACAGACTGGCGATCCCCGACGTCCTGCATGGCATTTTCCTCTCCGCTCGTTTCCTTGCTAATCCAAGGACGGGAAGGAAGGAAGCTTTGGTGCATCGACCTGCAGAGATTTCAACGCTCGTCCGAAAGGCTGGAGATCATGCAGCTTGTTGTGCCAGTCCGATAATCCATCGCGTTCCGTGCGCGCCAGAAGGCCGGCGGCCGACACCCTAATTCCGCTCCGGCTCGCGCAGGCGAATCAACCCTTCTTGCGCCACGCTTGCCACCAGCCGCCCATCCTGAGTGAAATAGTGGCCACGAGCAAAACCCCGGCCCCGGCCCGTCCACGGGCTTTCCGTCGCATACAGGAGCCACTCGCCACATTCGACATCCTCATGGAACCAGACGCTGTGATCGATACTGGCGCTCACCACCTCCGGCGCGCCGATGTGCAGACCATGAGGCCGATAGGCCGTCGCGAGCAGTAGCATGTCGCTGAGGAAGCCCAATGTTGCGCGCTGCGTGGCCTGCCCGGCACCGAGCGGGCCGTCGCCGACGCGCATCCAACATGCCTGGCTGGCACTGCGCGACTCCTCGATCTTGCCCTGCTGAATCGCACCCACGGGGCGGAAAGCGACAGGGCTCGGATTCAATGCCATCCGGCGCAATACCGGGCCGGCGGGTAAATCGTGCGTGCGGATGAGATCACCAAGATCGGCCAATTCATCAGGGGACGGAACGTCCGGCATCGCGCACTGATGCGCCGGCCCCGGCTCTGGATGATGAAAAGACGCGATCATGTTGAAAATCGGCTTGCCCTGCTGCCGGGCCACAACGCGCCGGTTCGAGAAGGCGCGTCCATCCATGTCCGCTTCGACGTGATAGTCGATCTCGTGATCCTCGTTGCCTGGGCGCATGAAATAGCAGTGCATCGAGTGGACGGGGCGCTCCTCCGGTACTGTCTTGCCGGCCGCCGCCAGCGCCTGACCGATCACCTGCCCCCCGAAAACGCGTCCTGCTCCGCCAGGCTTTCGCCGGCCGACAAAATGCCCCACCTCCCCGGCCGGCTCGACATCAAGCAAGCGAAGCAAGGCGTTCGCGAGCTTGGCCCTGTCCAGCGATATGTCCGTCATATATCCCTCGACTCCGCCTGCTTTCCTGTGACCGGACCTCAGAATGGGCCGATCTTCCAGGTCAAGGCAAGCGCTGGACGATGCCGCGCCCATACCGTAGCGTCGGATCATGACAGATCTTTTCGCTTTCAAGCTGTTGCGCGCCGAAGAATGGACCACGTGGCGCGAATCAGGCCTTTTCACGGGTGCGCCCGTCGATCTGGCCGATGGTTACATCCATCTCTCCGCGCGCGAGCAGGTGCGTGAGACAGCGGCAAAATGGTTCAGTGACATAGACCCGGTCATGCTCGTGATGATCGACTTGCCGCCGCTGGGGGATTCGGTGCGCTGGGAGCAATCGCGAGGTGGCGCGCTGTTTCCCCACGTCTATGGCCCCATCCCGTCCAGCGCGATTGCGGGTCACAGCAAGCTGCGACTAGGGTCGGACGGCGAACATATCTTTCCAGCTGGATTCGACTGACATGAGCTATCAGGTGCACATCATCGGCGGCGGCCTTGCCGGCAGCGAGGCGGCCTGGCAACTCGCACAGGCAGGCGTGCGGGTGCGCCTCTCCGAAATGCGTGGCAGCGGCGAGACCACGCCTGCGCACGAGACCGATGCACTGGCCGAGATGGTCTGCTCGAACAGCTTCCGCTCGGACGATGCCAACAGCAATGCCGTGGGCTTGCTGCATCAGGAAATGCGCGCACTGGGCTCGCTCGTCATGGCACAGGCGGACCTAGCTAAAGTGCCGGCGGGTTCCGCGTTGGCCGTCGATCGCGATATTTTCGCGCAGGGGGTCACGCGCGCCATCGCGGAGCATCCACTGATCGAGCTGGTGCGCGAGCGCGTGGACGGCATCCCTGCCGAAGGACCGACCATCATTGCGACAGGGCCGCTCACCGCCGCGGCCCTGGCCGACGCGATCGCGCGGGCGACGGGCAAGGAACAGCTCGCCTTCTTCGACGCCATTGCGCCCATCGTGCATGGGGACAGCGTCGACATGTCGATCGCCTGGAAAGCCAGCCGCTGGGACAAGGGCTCGCCCGATGGAGATGGCAAGGACTACATCAACTGCCCCATGGACCGGGAGCAGTACGACGCCTTCGTCCAGGGATTGCTTGACGGACCCAAGACCGAGTTCAAGCAATGGGAGAAGGACACGCCCTATTTCGATGGCTGCATGCCCATTGAAGTGATGGCGGAACGTGGAAGAGAGACGCTTCGGCACGGGCCCATGAAGCCCGTCGGGCTGGATAATCCGCGGACCGGGCGGTGGCCGCATGCGGTCGTGCAATTGCGGCAGGATAATGCTCTTGGCACGCTGTGGAACATGGTCGGCTTTCAAACGAAGCTCAAATATGAAGCACAGGTCGCGCTGTTCCGTACTATTCCTGGCCTGGAGAACGCGCAATTCGCCCGCTTGGGAGGCTTGCATCGCAACACCTTCATCAAGAGTCCGGACCTGCTCGACGAGACTCTCCGGCTCCGCGTGATGCCGCATGTGCGCTTCGCCGGGCAGATCACCGGATGCGAAGGCTATGTGGAAAGCGCGGCCATTGGCTTGCTGGCCGGACTGCTGAGCGCGGCCGAGATCGGGGGAAGAACGATTCCCCTGCCCCCCGCCCAAACGGCGTTGGGGGCGCTTCTCGGTCATATTACCGGCGGCGCGGACTCCGCGAGTTACCAGCCGATGAATGTCAATTTCGGTCTCTTTCCACCGATCGAAGACGAAAGCGTGCGCAAGAAGCAGCGCAAGCAGGCCTATACCGATCGGGCGCGGACGGCGCTCACGGAATGGCGGGGGAATTTGCTTCTGGAACACCCGCTTCCGGCTTGAACAGGGGACGGCTCAAGGCCAACAATGTCGGCATGGCCTCTGGAAACGAAGCCTCGCTAGCAGCGGAAGCATACCGCCGCTTATTCCTCCTCGTCCTCGCACTGACAGGCCGGAGCCTGCGGCTTTCGGCTGGGTTTGGGAGCGGTGGCTGCGAATTCCACCGGCGTGAGCTTGCCGTCCCGGTTCGCGTCGGCGCCAGCGAAGCGACCTGAGGTCGCGGCCGCCCATTCCTCGAAGGAAAGGAGATTGTTGCCGTCCTTGTCCAGCCGCTTGAAAGCGCTTGTGCGGCTCGACATCATTTCCAGGCGCGTGATGATTCCATCCCGGTCGCGATCATAGCGATCGAAGCGCTTCTGCTCGCGCGTGCGGGGCGTTGCCTCGGGCACCGCCGGTGGTGGCGCGCCGCGTGCATTAGGATTGCCGGCAGACGGCACTGTGGGAGCCTGCGCCCGCGCGCCACCATTGGCAATCAGCGGCTTCATGTCCCGCTCCGCCTCCCCCTGCCACCAGAACAGACCCGCCGCGACCAGCAGCAGAGCTGACACCGCGCCCGCCAAAAAGCGTCCCATATAATCCCCCATTCCCCCAGAAATTAACCGCGCAGGGAAGCAATCAGCAAGCGGGCATAATGCGCGGGCGTGAAAGCCGCGCGTGGCACCCGCCCAGCCCTGACGTCCGGCATGATCGCCGCCGAAAGAAGGCGCAGTGGCCGGGGCAGATCGGACGGCGCGCGAGCCCTGCCGGTCCCCAGCACGTCCCGCGCGACAGCCATGGCGCGGCGGGCGAGATCCTCATCCCGCACATGCGCCGCAAGATCCCAGAGCGCCCAGAGGGTGCCAGACCGCTCCAGCGCTTCCGATAGCTCCGGCTGCCCGGCGGCGAGAAGGGCAAAGAGCCCCCCGCCGCGCGCGCGCCCATATTCGAGCAGATCGTCGCGGGTCAGCGCCTCGGGTGAGACGAGCATCCGCCAGCCATCGATCAGCCGACCGACGGCGGCCCCCTCGTCGCGGGCCATGGCACGCCATCGCTCTACCAGCGGCTCACCTGCGCCCTTGGCCGGGTCAGCTTCCACCAGCACCGCGTCCCACCAGGCCAGGCGGATCGCGGCGATGGTGGGGTCCCCGCCCCGCCGCGCGACCGAGGCCAGACGCTGGTCGAGATGCCAGCACAGCGCCTGCCATGGCCGCGCCGTTGCAGGCGCATAGGCCAGCACAAGCCGCTGCAGCGCAGGGAGATCGGCGCCTGAGAATTCTATCGTTTCTTCGCGATTCACTATCAATCAACCAAGCGATTTAGGCATTTGTCCACCACTTGGCCCTACGGCGACCATTGGCTCGCCGCGACCTTTCCGCGGTTGGGATGGTGGGGCTGAGGCAATGAGGGCATTCATGAGGCGCAACAGGGCAAGCGCATCCTTCATGACAAGACTGGGCCGTGACAAGCGCGGCAACGTCATCGCGATTGCGGCGGCCGCCCTGATTCCCCTTGCCGGGCTGATCGGCGGCGGTGTCGACATGAGTCGTCTCTACCTCACCAAGACGCGCCTGCAACAGGCTTGTGACGCCGGCGCGCTCGCCGGCCGCAAGGCGATGGGCAGCGGAAGCTGGACGGAAGACGGCGCGACCACTTCTGAAGGCCGCGCCGAGGAACTGTTCCGGGCGAATTTCCAGGACGGCGCCTATGGCACCGATCTCCTCAGCCAGTCATTCACCGAGGATGACGGCGAAGTCACCGGTGCGGCCGTAGTTTCCGTGCCCATGACGATCATGAAGATCTTCGGCGTTACAGAGCGCACCATGACGGTGACCTGCACCGCCAAGATGGAAATCCCGAATACGGACGTGATGTTCGTGCTGGACGTCACCGGTTCGATGAATTGCCCGACCGGCAGTTCCTCCTGCTCCAACAACGGCAATGTGCCGGCTTATGGCGCCCGCATCACCGGCCTCAAGAGCGCGGTCAAATGCTTCTATGAAGCGCTGCTGCGGGTAAATACCACCGAGAACTGCGGCAATGATCCGACCGCCACCACCTATAGCGGCACGGCACAGATCCGCATGGGATTCGTGCCCTATTCGGTCAATGTGAATGTCGGCAAGCTGCTGCACAATGACTGGATGGCGGATGAATGGAGCTATCAGTCGCGCGAATATGGGCTTGATGGCACTTATAGCCAGAATACCAACGCAGGTCATTGGAACTATATCAGCGGCAGTAGAAGGGAAAGAGATGCCTCATCCTGCCGTAGTGACACCTATTCTTCCCAAACTACGGAGTCCACGCCTGTCGTGACGACAGAGTCGGACGGGACGATTATTACTGTCTACAAAGAGACCCGCTCGGAAACGGGACGCCAGTATGACTGCCCACGCAGAGGCGACCCATCCTATATGGACTATGATAATTATGTGACGGAACGGACCGTCACCATCACCCGGACACCCAATTACAGCTACACCTACAAACAGATCCCGTTCGACGTGAGCGGACTGAAGAATGGCGACGCGAACTGGAACGATAGCATCGCGCTGCCCGTGGGCACTAGGGGTGGAAACACCGACGTCACCTGGGATGGCTGCATCGAGGAACGCGCGACCGCCAAGAACAGTGACAAAGATCCAAGCGACGAGTGGAACCCGATTCCATCAACGGCTCTCGACCTCAATATCGACATGGTCCCCAGCACAGCCGGCTCGCATTGGGGGCCGATGCTCAAAGATGCCGTCTGGGGGCGCTACACAGGCAATAATACGAACAACCGCACGCAAAATGACGTCGTTACATCGAGCAACCTCAATCGGAACAACGACTATTATTGCTCGACAGAAGCCAAGAAGCTCCAGACCTGGTACACGCCGGGCGGGTTTGTCAGCTATGTCAACTCGCTCCGGGCAATCGGCAACACCTATCATGACATCGGCATGATCTGGGGCGCGCGCATCATCTCGCCCACCGGAATCTTTGCCAGCGAGAATGCCGAGACGGCAACCGGCGGCGCCATCCAGCGCCACCTCATCTTCATGACCGATGGCGCGACGCAGACCGGGTTTACCAACTACACCGCTTACGGCCTGCCCTGGTGGGATCGGCGGCAGACCACTTATGCGCCCGACAACGGCAATCTCAACGACATCCTGAACACCCGGCTTGTCGCACTATGCACGGCAATCCGGAACCGGAACATCACCCTCTGGGTCGTATCCTACGGCGGCGATGTGGATACCGACACCGAAGAGCGACTGGAAAACTGCGCGACGCCCGGCAAATATTTCAAGGCGGACGATACGCCCACACTCATCGGCAACTTCAAGCAGATCGCATCCGAGATCGCCGATCTGAGGCTGACGAACTGACCATGGCGACAGGGACCCGCCTCATGCCCCACTCCCGGCACGCCCCGCGCGCGATCGTCCACGCACAGGATGGCGTGACCATCGTGGAGTTCGCGTTGCTGCTGCCGGCGTTCCTTGTCATGCTGCTCGGCGCGCTCGACATTGGGCACACGCTGTACATGCAGAGCATCCTCCAGGGCGCCGTCCAGAAGGCCGCGCGCGACGGGACGCTGGAAACCGCTGCCGGGACCAACGCAACGCCACGCGACGCCATTGATGCCGCGGTCCGAAGGCAGCTTACGCAGCTTCACAAGAGCGCGACGATCACCGTCGACCGCCGCTTCTACCGAACATTCACGGACGCCGCCGCCGCGCAGGCCGAGCCCTTCACGGACAGCGCCAGCGGTGCCAACAAGAATGGCATCTGCGACGGCGGCGAGCCCTATGTCGACAACAACAACAACAATGTGTGGGACGCCGATGGCGGCAATGCCGTCAATTCAGCAGGCGCGCGCGACAATGTGGTGTATATGGTGAGCATCACCTATCCCCGGATGTTCCCGCTGGACAAGCTGATCGGCGGACGCGGCACCACCAGCCTCTCGGCCACGACCGTCCTCTCCAACCAGCCCTATGGCGACCAGGGGACCGATGGCGAGCCAACGGTGCGGCATTGCACATGACCGGCGATAAATCATGATCCAGAGCGCACGCAAAAGCAGAGGCACCGCGCGGACCGTTCACCCTGGGCGGAAGTTCGCGGCCCGTCTGAAACGCGCGCAGATGGGCGTCGCGGCCGTGGAATTCGCGCTGACCGCGCCTCTCATCCTTGGGATGTTCCTGGCCGGCGCGGAACTGACCAACTTCGCCATCGCCAGGATGCGAGTCAGCCAGATCGCGCTGCACGTCGCCGACAATGCTTCGCGCATCGGCACCAACAGCCTGCTGACTGCGCCGCAGATCAGCGAAGCGCAGATCAACGACCTGTTGATCGGCGCCAACATGCAGGCGGGCACGCTGGACCTCGCCACGCGCGGCCGGATCGTCATCTCCAGCCTGGAGCCGATGGCCCATCCCAATCCCAATCCCAAGCGATTCCGCATCCGCTGGCAGCGCTGCTTTGGCAGCAAGGCCTGGACGTCCTCCGGGGAGCAGGGCGCCACCGATCTCGAAGCTATGGGGCCTCCGGGTCAGGAGGTCACCGCCCCCGATGGGGGGGGCGTCATGTATGTCGAAGTCGCGTACGACTATCGGCCCCTGATCTCGGCCAGCCTGGTGCCGACGACCGTCATAACGGACATAGCCGCCATGACCGTGCGTGACGATCGGGACTATGCGGGAAATGGTGGCGTCGGCATCCACAACAATGAGAATGTCGACCCTTCCAACTGCACCTGACCGGCAGCTGGAAGAGGTGGACCACTCTCAACCCCGATAGCAGACCTTCTTCGCGGCCTTGACGACGCGCGCGGCGTCTATGAGCGCGGCCTTTTCGAGATTGGCGGCATAAGGCAGCGGCACATCCTCGTTCGTGACGCGCAGCACAGGCGCATCGAGATCGTCGAAGCCCTGCTCCATGCAGACCGCCGCGATCTCGCTGGCGATCGAGCAGACCGGCCAGCCTTCCTCCACAACCACCAGACGGTTGGTCTTCTTGAGGCTCTCCAGCACCGTCGCGGTGTCGAGCGGGCGCAGGGTGCGCAGGTCGATCACCTCGGCATCGATGCCCTCGCCGGCCAGTTCCTCGGCCGCCTCCAGCGCCACGCCCACGCCGATGGAATAGCTCACCAGCGTCACATCCTTGCCGGGCCGCACGATACGGGCCTTGCCGATGGGCAGGACATGGTCCTCCACCTGCGGCACCTCGAAGCTGCGGCCATAGACCAGCTCGTTTTCCAGGAACACGACGGGGTCTTCACTGCGGATGGCGGCCTTGAGCAGCCCCTTGGCATCCGAGCTGTCATAAGGGGCGATCACGACGAGACCGGGTACGGCTGCATACCAGGGCGCGTAATTCTGGCTGTGCTGCGCGGCGACGCGGCTGGCCGCACCATTGGGACCGCGGAACACGATGGGGCAGCGCATCTGGCCACCGGACATGTAATTGGTCTTGGCAGCCGAGTTGATGATCTGGTCCATCGCCTGCATGGCGAAGTTGAAGGTCATGAACTCCACGATCGGGCGCAGACCGCCCATGGCGGCACCGGCGCCGACGCCGGCAAAGCCATGCTCGGTGATCGGCGTGTCGATGACGCGCTTGGCGCCGAACTCGTCGAGCAGCCCCTGCGTGACCTTGTAAGCGCCCTGATATTCAGCGACTTCCTCGCCCATCAGGAACACGCGCGGATCGCGGCGCATTTCCTCGGCCATGGCATCGCGTAGCGCCTCACGCACGGTGGTCTTCACCATCTCCGTGCCTTCCGGGATCGACGGATCGGTCACGGCAGCCGCCTTGCTGCCAGCGAGATTGGCGGTGCCGCTCTCGGCCTTCTTCGGAGCGGGCGCTTCGGACTCAGCGGATTTCTGCTCTGCTTCCGGCGCTTCCGGCGCTTCAGGCGCTTCAGGCGCTTCAGGCTTCGGCGCATCGGACGTCTGGGATTCAGTTGCCGGGGCAGCCTCCTCCCCTTCGCCGGCGAGCAGCGCGATGACAGCTCCGACCTTCACATTATCGGTGCCCTCGGCCACGAGAATCTTCTGGATGGTGCCCTCGTCGACAGCCTCGAATTCCATCGTCGCCTTGTCGGTCTCGATCTCGGCCATGATGTCACCGGACTTGACCTCATCGCCTTCCTTGACGAGCCACTTGGCCAAGGTCCCCTCTTCCATCGTGGGCGAGAGGGCCGGCATCTTGATTTCGAGAGCCATCAATATTGCTCCACCAGCACATCGGTATACAATTCGGTCATATCGGGCTCGGGCGAGGTTTCAGCGAAATCCGCCGCCTCACTGACTTCCTTGCGGATCTTGGCGTCGATCGCCTTCAGATCCTCTTCCTTCACGCCCGCGTCGGTCAGCACCTTCTTGAGGCCCTCGATCGGATCGGACGTGTCGCGCATCTGCTGCACTTCCTCGCGCGTGCGATATTTCGCTGGGTCTGACATCGAGTGGCCGCGATAACGGTAGGTCTTCATCTCCAGCAGGATCGGGCCCTTCCCGGAGCGCACATAGTCGAGCGCTGCCTCGGTCGCACCACGCACAGCCAGCACGTCCATGCCGTCCACCTGAATACCGGGGATGCGGAAGCTCTCGCCACGCCTGTAAAGCTGATCCTCGGCGGAGGAGCGCAGGACAGACGTGCCCATGGCATATTGATTGTTCTCGATCACGAAGATGATCGGCAGCTTCCACAGCTCGGCCATGTTGAAGCTCTCATAGACCTGGCCCTGGTTCGCCGCACCGTCGCCGAAATAGGCGACGCACACGCCGCCATCGTCATTATATTTGTGCGTGAAAGCGAGGCCGGTGCCCAGAGAGACCTGCGCGCCGACGATGCCATGCCCACCGTAGAACTTATGCTCGACGCTGAACATGTGCATCGAGCCGCCCTTGCCGCGCGAAATACCCGCTTCCCGGCCGGTCAACTCGGCCATGATGATGCGCGGATCGATGCCATAGGCAAGCATGTGGCCATGATCGCGATAGCCCGTGATGACGCTATCCTTGCCGGGCGTGAGCGCCGACTGAATGCCCACTGCGACCGCTTCCTGCCCGATATAGAGGTGGCAGAAGCCGCCGATCAGGCCGAGGCCGTATAGCTGACCAGCGCGCTCCTCGAACCGGCGGATGAGCAGCATCTGCCGATAGAAATCGAGCAGCTCATCCTGGCTGGCTTCATATTGCTGCGGCTCTGCGGGACGCTCCTGATTATGGTCCGCAGCAGGTGTCGCGGCAGAAGCGGCAGGAGTCTTTCGCGCGCGTCTGGGAGCTGGCTTTGCCAATGTTTCAGGTCCTTCTCGCGTGGCTGTTCCGGCCAGCTATAGGCACGGCATCGGCAAGAGCGCAATGTCCAGATAGGTTAAATGGCGGGCAATTGCTGGTTAAGGCAGACGCAAACGCGCTCACCTCATCGGAACCACCACTTCATCGGGATGCATGACACCCAATTGCTTGCGCACCAGCTCGTCCACCATGTCGGGATCAGCTTTGCGCGGGTCCAGCAGCTTGACGCGATTCTCAAGCTCCACCTTCTGCTTTTGCAGCGCCTTCAGCTCCATCTCACGCTGCTTGAGCTGGCGGCTATAATCCGCCCAGGCAAGGATGCCATTGGGGCCGATAATAGCGTAGCCGATAAACAGAAGCAGCAAGAAGACAGCAATGGCGGGCATGAATGCCGAACCAAGAAGAAATCTCAATTTCGCCAGATGCGCCATATCTTCGTGGAATCACGCCCACCCAAGTAATGCAAGCCCAAAATCGCCGGATGCGACGAATGGCGCGGCTTTACCTTTCGGTTGCCGCGCCCCGAGCTTGTCGACGCACCGGATGAGGTAAGGCGCGCCAGCCTCAGCCGAAGATTGCGGCGCCCGCGTAATGCGCGCGGTCGCCCAGCTCCTCCTCGATACGGATGAGCTGATTGTACTTCGCGAGCCGGTCCGAGCGGGCCAGCGAACCGGTCTTGATCTGTCCGCAATTGGTGGCGACGGCCAGATCGGCAATGGTCGCGTCCTCGGTCTCGCCCGAGCGGTGCGACATGACATTGGTATAGCCCGCGCGGTGCGCCATATCGACGGCGGCCAGCGTCTCGGTGAGCGAGCCGATCTGGTTGACCTTGACCAGCATGGAATTGGCCAGCCCCTTCTCGACGCCCATGGCGAGGCGCTTGGGATTGGTCACGAACAGATCGTCGCCGACGAGCTGGCACTTGGCGCCGATCTTATCGGTGAGGATCTTCCAGCCTTCGAAATCGTCTTCGGCCATGCCATCCTCGATCGACTTGATCGGATAGCGGCCGACGAGATCGGCGAGATAGTCCGCGAACTCAGCGGAGGAGAGCGTCTTCCCCTCGCCTGCGATCACATATTTGCCGCCCTTGAAGAATTCGGTCGAAGCGCAGTCGAGGGCGAGCACAACATTCTCGCCGGGCTTGTAACCAGCCTTCTCGATGCTCTGCATGATGAAGTCGAGCGCCTCGACCGTGGAAGCGATGTTCGGTGCGAAGCCGCCCTCGTCGCCCACGCCCGTCGCGAGCCCCTTGTCGTGGAGCCCCTTCTTGAGAGTATGGAAGATCTCGGAGCCGATCTGCACGGCATGGGCAATGCTCTCCGCGCCCACCGGCATGACCATGAATTCCTGAAAGTCGATCGGATTGTCGGCATGTTCGCCGCCATTGATGATGTTCATCATCGGCACCGGCAGGACATGAGCGTTCACGCCGCCGACATAGCGATAGAGCGGCAGGCCACGCGCATCGGCCGCAGCCTTGGCTACCGCCAGGCTGACGCCCAGTATCGCGTTTGCACCCAGTTCAGATTTATTTTCCGTGCCGTCGAGCGCGATCATTGCCGCGTCAACCTCTGCCTG
>Ga0160433_100592_pt1 | contig 15257 bp, 6 predicted proteins | sample HID1972K_E0MG_FD_108235 | JGI IMG/M metagenome (GOLD analysis project Ga0160433, IMG submission 108235) | Enriched pill bug-associated microbial communities from UW Madison campus, WI, USA - HID1972K_E0 MG | ecosystem: Host-associated > Arthropoda: Insects > Digestive system > Unclassified ... | reverse complement strand
GTGTTCGTGCCGACCGCGTTGACGCCGGGCATTCCGGGCATCTTCTATCGGCAGTTCGCCGTGACGATTGCCGCCGCTGCGGTCATCTCGCTGATCGTCTCGCTCACGCTTTCGCCCGCGCTCGCCGCGATGCTGCTCAAGCCGCATCAGGCCGGGCACGAAGACCATGGCCCACGCTGGCTGCGCCCGGCGCGCAAGGGCGCCGCATATTTCAATCGCGGGTTCGACTGGCTTTCGGATCGCTACGGCCGGTTCACGGCGCGCGCGCTGCGCACCGGCACGATCATGCTCGTCATCTATGCGGGCCTGCTGGCGCTGACCGGCTGGCGTCTCTCGGATACGCCCACCGGCTTCATCCCCGAGCAGGATCAGGGCATCCTCATCGGCGTCGTGCAGATGCCGCCGGGTTCCTCGCTCGACCGCACCACGGAAGTCGTCCAGCAGCTTTACGATACAGCCATCCAGCAGGACGGCATCGAAGCCGCGATCTACCTCGCGGGGCTGGACGGCACGACGCAGGCCACCTCATCCGATGCCGGCACGGTGTTCATGCGGCTTGCCGACTGGTCCGATCGCGGGGCGGAACAGTCCGCCACCGCGCTGGCCGCCAAGCTCACCGGCCAGATGGCGGGAACGACCGACAAGGCGAACATCTTCATCGTCTCGCCGCCGACCGTCCGTGGCCTCGGCAATGGCAGCGGCTTCGTGATGATGGTGCAGGACCGCTCCGGCGCTGGCTATCGCGCGCTCGAAGGCGCGGGCGGCGCCATGATGGGCGCGGCGGGGGAACTGACCGACGTGCAGCAGGTCTATACGACCTTCAACAACGGCACGCCGCGCATCCGCGCCGACGTGGACCGGGACCGCGCGCAGCTTTTCGGCGTGCAGCCGCAGCAGGTCTATGATGCGCTGGGCACCTATATCGGCTCTACCTATGTCAACGACTTCAACATGGCCGGCCGCACCTATCGCGTGACCGCGCAGGCCGAGCCTACGTCTCGCGACAACATCGCTGATGTTGCGCGGCTGGAAGTGCGCTCGATCAATGGCGACATGGTGCCGCTCTCGGCGGTGACGACGCTGGCCGACGATACCGGCGCTGCGCGGATCGTGCGCTACAACCTGTTCCCGGCACTGGAGCTTCAGGGACAGAGCGCGCCGGGCATCTCGTCGGGGCAGGCACTGACCACGATGGAAGGCATGGCGGCGAACGCGCTGCCGCAGGGCTTCGGCTTCGAGTGGACCGGCCTCGCCTATCAGGAGAAGGCGGCGGGCAGCAGTTCCGCGCTGATCTTCGGTCTGGCGGTCGTGTTCGTCTTCCTCGTGCTGGCGGCGCAGTATGAATCGCTGTCCCTGCCCCTTGCCGTGATCCTCATCGTGCCGATGTGCATTCTCGCCGCGATGATCGGCGTGAATCTGCGCGGCATGGAGAACAACATCCTGACGCAGGTGGGCCTGGTGGTGCTGATTGCGCTCGCGGCCAAGAACGCCATTCTGATCGTGGAATTCGCGCGGCAGGCCGAGGATCAAGGGCAAGGCATCGTCGATGCGGCTATCACGGCGGCCAAGGCGCGTCTGCGGCCGATCCTGATGACCAGCTTCGCGTTCATCTTCGGCGTGCTGCCGCTGGCGATCGCGACCGGGCCGGGCGCGGAGATGCGCCAGTCACTCGGCACCGCCGTGGTGTTCGGCATGCTGGGCGTCACCATCTTCGGCCTTATCTTCACGCCGGTGTTCTACATGGTGGTCCGCAAGCTGGAGCAACGACTGCGCCGCAAGAAACCTGTAGCCCATGAGGGAGAGGTGGCATGATGAAGCGTCTTCTTCTTCAGGCATCCTCGGCGCTGATGCTGGCGGGATGCGCGGTGGGGCCCGATTATGTGGAGCCCGTAACCACAGCGCCGGCGCAAGCGCCGTTCGCCAGTGCGCAGAGCCCGGTCTTCACGCCCGAGCAGCCTCCCGAGCAATGGTGGCAGTTCTTCGACTCCGCCGTCCTCGATCGGCTGATCGATGAAGCGCTGGCGGCGAATACCGATCTGCGCGTCGCGGCCGCCAATCTGGAGCAGGCACAGGCAGCCCTGCGCGAAGTCCGCTCGGCCCGCTTGCCCTCCACCACCGTTTCCGGCGGCGGCAATTACACGCGCACGCCGGGCGCAACATCCGGTGTGGATGGCGCGCTCTATGAGGGCGAGGTCTACGATGGCGGGCTGGACGTCTCCTATCAGGTCGATCTGTTCGGCCGGATAAGGCGCGGCATCGAGGCTGGCCGGGCCGATCTGGGCGCGGCGCAGGCGAGCTATGACCTCGCCCGCATCAGCGTGGTCGCGCAGACCGCGCGTGCTTACGCCACGGCATGCAGCGCCGGCCGCCAGCTTGCCGCCGCGCAGGAAAGCGCCCGTGTGCAGGAAGGGACGTTCGACCTCACGCGTCGACTGGAGGAAGGCGGTCGCGGAACGGCGCTCAACACGAGCCGGGCAGCCGCATTGCTCGAACAGACCCGCGCCGCGACCTATCGCTTCGAAGCCAATCGGCGCGCGGCGCTGTTCAGCCTCGCGGTGCTGACGGGGAGGCCGCCTTCGGAGTTCCCCGCCGACGTCGCGACCTGCGAGCAGCCGCCGGCGATTGCGGGCACGCTGCCGGTGGGCGATGGCGCCGGCCTCCTCGCGCGACGGCCCGATGTGCGCGCGGCCGAGCGCCGGCTCGCTGCCGCGACTGCCCGCGTGGGCGTGGCGACGGCGGACCTCTACCCCAACATCACGCTGGGCGGATCGATCGGCTCGACAGCCACCAACTTCGACGATCTTGGCAGCAGCAGCGGCTTCCGTTTCAGCATCGGACCGTTGATCTCATGGAGCTTCCCGAACATCACGGCGGCACGGGCCCGACTGGCGCAGGCGGAGGCGGCCTCCAGGGGCGCGCTTGCTACCTTCGACGGCGCCTGGCTCAATGCCTTGCGGGAAAGCGAAACGGCGCTGACACGCTACACCGCCGAGCGGGACAGGCTCGACGGGCTGGTGCGGGCGCGCGAGCAGAGCGCGGAAGCGGCGCGGATCGCCCGCCTGCGTTATCAGAATGGCGCCGAGAGCTTCCAGATCGTGCTCGATGCCGAGCGTTCGCTGGCCGAAAGCGAGGCCCTGCTGGCCGAAGCGCAGGGCACGCTGGCCGACACGGCGATTTCCCTGTTCCTCGCCTTGGGCGGGGGCTGGCAGAGCTAAATCTCCCATGGCAAGGGCGGGCTTTCCCGCCCTTGCCGCTCAGGCCGGCGTGGCGTTCAGCAGCTTGCCGTTGGAGGAACGCTCCTCGCCATATTCGTTGATGGTGGTCCGGCGCAGATCGCGCTTGTCATTCAGATAATCGAACTCGGTGGCGCGGTGCATCGTGCAGCGATTGTCCCAGATCACCAGATCGCCCTGCCGCCAGACATGGGCATAGATCATGTCCGGCTGCGTAGCATGGTCGACCAGCTCCTCCAGGAAGGCGCGGCCTTCATCCAGCGGCATACCCACCACATGATCGGCATGTGAGCCGATATAGAGCGCCTTGCGGCCGGAAGCGCTGGTGCGCACAAGCGGATGGCGCGCAGGCGGAATGGAGCCGCGCATGGTCTCCACATCCTTGAAGCCGGACTTCTCGCGCGAGCGCCAGACATTGTGCTCCACGATGAGCCCTTCGACCTTCTCCTTCATGGCCTGCGGAAGTCGATCATAAGCCACGCGGGTATCCGCGAACTCGGTCTCACCGCGCTTCGGGGTCACGATATGGCCGAACAGCAGGGACCATTTGGTGGGCATGTCGTGGAAGGAACTGTCGGTGTGGAACTGTTCATTGCCCTTGGAATAGCGGCGGCGCAGGGAATCGGGGGCATCGATCTCGCCATCATTGTCGAGATTGGAGGCATCATAGAGTTCCGGCGCGAAGCGGCGCTTCTGGGCGCTGCCGAAGCCCATGCCGGGCGGCAGCTCCAGCGGGCCGAACGCGCGGCTGAAGCGGATATGCTCGACATCGCCCACATGGCCCTGCCCCCGCACGACCACCACGGCATAGCGCGCCATCGCCTCCTCGACAGTATCGACCAGCTCCTGCGAAGGCACCTGCGCCAGATCCGCACCGATCAGCTCTGCCGCGAAAAGCGGGTGCAACGGCCTGATTTCCATATTTCTCTCCTGCCTATTGTTCGAGGGGGGCATGTTCGCCCCCTGCACTCCCCTTCGCTGCGATCAGCCTGCCTTGCCGGCGCCCTGCTCCTGCGCGCGAAGCTTCTCGGCTTCGGACAAGAGATAGGCGCGGATGCTTTCAGCCTGAGCCGGCGTCAGATGATCCCGGAAGCTGGCCATGCCATTGGGCGAGAGCACACCGTCGATCACCACTGCCTTGAAGGCCTCGGCATTCGTCAAGGTGGTGGAGCGGCGGGGATCGGGATTGACCGGCCCGCGATGGCAGATGGCGCAGAATGTGCCGTAATATTTGGCGCCCTCGGCCCGCTGCGCGTCGGTAAACCGCTCCGAAGATGGATTGGCCGGCGGCGGCGGAAGAGGTTCGAAAGCCGGAAGCTGGCCCTTGCCATCGAGCTTGAACGCCAGGATCAAACCGTTCGGCATCCGCTGGGGCGGACCCGGGAAGGGTGAGGCCATGCCCATGGACCCGCCAAAGCCCGCCATCACAGCCACATATTGCTCGCCATTCACGGTGTAGGTGATGGGTCCGGCCATGATCCCGCGATGGCTGTTGATGGACCACAGCTTCTCGCCGTCCTTCGCGCGATAGGCAGCGAACTCGCCCTTGTAGCTCCCCTGGAAAACAAGATTGCCGGCGGTCGCGAGGGTGCCCCCATTCCAGGGGAAGCCGTGCTCCACCGTCCAGAGCGGTTTGCCCTGCAAAATGTCCCACGCGATCAACGTGCCCCGGTGCATGGCCGCCATGGTCTTGCCGCGCGCAGCCGGATCGCTGGGGAGGCCGGGTACATCGCCTGCATAGGAAACGGCCGTGTTCCAGCGGCCTTCATGCACTGTAAAATTCTGATCCTGCCCGTAAACCAGCGGCACCTGCATGGCCGGGATATAAGCGACATGCGAGCGCGCATCGTAAGACATCGGCATCCATGCATGGGCGCCGATGCCCGAGGGAAGCATCATGAACGAGCTGTTCTCATAGCGCGCACCGGGCACTTCGATGGGACGACCGGTCTTGAGATCATAGCCCTTCGCCCAGTTCACCTCGACATAGGGCTTGGCCGACAGCAGCTTGCCGTTGGTGCGATCTATGACGAAGAAATAGCCGTTCTTCGGCGCCTGGATGACGACCTTCTTTGGTCCCTCGCCCAGATCCATCGTCGTCAGCGTCATCTGCTGGACGGCCGTGAAATCCCAGGTCTCGCCCGGGGTCTGCTGGTAGTGCCACTTATATTCGCCCGTGTCTGGATCCACCGCGACGATCGAGGATAGGAAGAGATTGTCACCCTTGCCGTCCGAACGGACATGGTGGTTCCAGGGCGACCCATTGCCGACGCCGATCAGCAATTGATCCAGTTCCGGATCATAGACCATCGAATCCCAGACGGTGCCGCCGCCGCCATATTTCCACCACTCGCCAGCCCATGTGGGCAGCGCGATCTTCATCGCCTCGTCGGACGCCTCGCCATCGGGACCATCGGCCGGATTGCCTGGCACCGTGTAGAAGCGCCAAACCTTCTCACCGGTCTCGGTGTCATAAGCCGTGACATAGCCGCGCACACCCAGTTCAGCGCCGGAATTGCCGATGACGACCTTGTCCTTGAACACGCGCGGCGCGCCCGTGATGGTGTAGGGCTTGGACTGATCGACCGTCACGACCGACCAGACTTCCTTGCCGGTCTTGGCATCAAGGGCGATGAGGCGACCATCAATGGTGCCGACGAAAACCTTGCCCTTCCAGACAGCCACGCCGCGATTGACGACATCGCAGCAGGCATGGACGGCCTTGGCGCCGTCATTCTCCGGATCGAACTGCCAGAGCAGCTTGCCGGTGCCGGCATCAAGCGCCATCACCTTGGACCAGGCGGTGGACGTGTACATCACGCCATCCACGACCAGCGGCGTGGCCTCCTGCCCCCGCGTGGTGTCCAGTTCCATGACCCAGGCGGGTTTCAGCCGGGCTATAGTCTCTTCATTGATCTGGTCGAGCGCGCTGAAGCGCGTCTCCGCATAGTCGCCCCCATGCACGAGCCAGTCGCCCGCCGCTTGCGCATCATCAAGGTAATTGGCGTTCGCCGAATCCGCGTCACTCGTCGCCGAACAGGCTGACAAAGCGGCAGCGGCCAGTCCGCCCATCGTGCCGATGAAAAGCCGGCGCAGGATGCCGGGACGCACCGGATGCGCAGCCGGATCATCGGGCATGAGGCACTTCGTCGGTTTCTCGTTCTGCGGCATTCCAGTCCTCCCCTCGCGCCATGAGTCTTGAGACCCTGAGCTTTCCTCCGCCCGTCTCACAAATAGGTAGCGTAAGCAACTATATTGACGCATCAGGCGGAAGTTGGTTAGGCTTGCCCGCATCGACCCACGTTGCCGTGCCGCTGGAGGCATCAAGGAGGAGATTCGGTCAGGGATAAACCTCGGCTCCGGTGCCGCATACAGCCTTTGTTGACTCGCACGGGGCGTCCATCTACGGGCCCCGATCAATAGAACCGAAACGAATTCAGTGAGCTGCCAAGGAGGCGCGGAACATGGCCCATCATTCATTCAAGCCAGGTCCGCGACCCAGACAGTGAGCGAGGCAGCTTCCGCAAATCAGCCGTCGGACGAGGCGCGTCCCGACACCGAAGCGGCATGGCCCTCGCCGCGCCGAGCATGGTACACGGTCTCGCTCATCGCCTTTGTGACGACGCTTTCCCAAGTCGACCGCAGCATCATCAATCTTCTGGTCGAGCCGATCAAACGCGACCTCGGCCTGACCGATACCGAGATCAGCCTCATCATCGGCTTCGCCTTCTCGGCATTCTACATGCTTGTGGGCCTGCCCATGGCGCGCGTGGCCGACAGACGCAGCCGCAAGCTGATCCTCGCCTCCGGGCTCGCCATCTGGAGTGTCGCCACGGCCTTATGTGGCGCGGCGAGGAGCTTCGGGCAGCTTTTCATTGCGCGCGGGATCGTCGGGGGAGCGGAATCCGTCGCGGGCCCCTCGTCCATGTCGATGATTTCCGACCTGGTGCCGCGCGAGAAGCTGCCGCGTGCTTTCGCGATCTATCAACTCGGCATCAGTGCCGGTCAGGCGACCGCCCTGTTCGTGGGCGGCATGTTGCTGGCGTTTTTTGCCGGCTTCGGCGTCATTCACCTGCCTATCATCGGGCCCGCGCGCGAATGGCAGCTGGTCTTTCTGGTATGCGCCGTGCCCGGACTGATCACCGCGCTGCTTTTACTCCTCACCGTCCGCGAGCCGGTGCGGCGGAACAGGCGCGCAGGGGACAAGCAGGTCTCACTGCGCGAAGTTGGGCGCTATCTCCTCTCCAACCGTGCCTTGTTCTTGCCGCTGTTCATCAGCATCGGCATCGGGGCGATCGAGACCACCGGCCTGCAGATCTGGCGAGCGGCATTCTATGAGCGCACTTATGGCTGGGGCCCCGCGCAGATCGGGCCGCTGCTTGCGCTGTCGCTGCTGATTTCCACCCCGATCGGCCTGGCGCTGGGCACCTGGTTCGCTGAGTATATGGGCCGGCGGGGCAATCCCGATGCCATGGCGCGCGTCTGCTTCATCTCTCAGGCCCTCTCGGCCCCGTTCGCCATCATGTCGCCACTGATGCCGACGCCATGGCTCGCCTTCGGTTGCGGCGTATTTGCCTCCATCCTGGGCATCGCTAGCGCGCCGGCGCAGAATGCCGCCATCCAGATGGTGACGCCAAGCGAAATGCGCGCGCAGATCAGCGCGGTCTATCTCTTCACGATCAGCGTCATCGGCAATGGCCTGGGCCCGCTGGTGATTGCGCTGGTGACGGACTTCCTGCTGCGGGACGAAGCCATGCTGCGCTTCTCCATGAGCGGATTTGCGGCGGTGATGGCACCGGGAGGAGCCTTCCTGATGTATCTGGCGATGCGGCCCTATGGCCGGGCGGTTCAGGCCAACAGGTAGGACGGATCGCAACACCGGGGAAAGCCCTCCCCTTCCCGCGTGACCGCTTTCTCAGGGGAAGCCCTTGATATCAGAGCCCTGTTCGGTCACGCGGACGCGGATGCGCCTGAGCACATCCAGGCACATCGCCATTTCCTCATCGCTGACGTCCTGCAGGAGCTGGTCCTCGACCTGGCGGACATAGACCTCGATCCGGCTGACGACGGGGCGCGCCTTGGCGGTAAGATAAATGCCGTTGGAGCGCCGGTCGCGCAGATTGGGGCGCCGCTCAATCATGCCCTGCTGTTCGAGGCTGTCGAGAATACGCACGACTGTGGGACGAGCGATGTCCATGCGTTCGGCCAGATCGGACTGGGTAATGCCCGGGAGCATCGTGGCCCATGCCAGCACTCGCCAGCGCGGCTGCGTCTGTCCCTCGGCCTTCAGCTTCTCGTCGAGCATGTTGCGCCACAGCCGGCCGATCCCGATCAGCCACCAGGACAGGCCATGCTTGAGACCATCCCTTGAATGGGGGTCGTATAACTCCGGCACGAACGGATCGAGCGTCTGTTTTCCGTCCATTGCCACTGATGGCGCCTTGCTGTTCATTGCCCCGGATGCCCTCCCCATGCCGCCCAGAATTTCCCCTTCCGGCCCGCAGCAACTTAGGCGTCCCCGGTCCCAAGTGCCATGCCATACTCATCATCGCTAAAACGAAAACGGCGGCGGTCCTGCCCGGACGCGCCGCCGCCATATTCCTGCCCTCGTCAGGGCCGCGCCTCAATAGGAAACGCGGATGCCCACACGATAGGTCCGGCCGAGCACATCGTACAACACGTTGTTGGTGGGCCCAAAGCTGGATGGCGCCACCGGCGGTGTCCGGTTGCCCAGGTTGTTGATGACACCGAACAGCTGCACTTTCCGGTCGCCGTCGCTGATGAGATCATATTGCGCGTTGACGTTGAAGTACCAGTAAGCCGGGACGCGGTTGATGTTCACGCTGTTGTCGAGCGTGTTGCTGTAACCCGGCTGATGCGGCCCGATCTTGGTGTTGTCGATAGTGCCGGCCGATATGTATCGCGCCTGCAATTCACCGGAGAACGGTCCCGTATCATAGCGGAACGACGTATTTACCTGCCAGTCGGGAACACCCGAAGGCGCAGAGGTCGGCGAACCATTCTGACCCGCGCGATTGATCGCCGTGCCGCTCGCATCGATCGTGGTCAGCTCGATCATGTGCGTGGCCAGCGAACGGATCGTGAAATTGCCGTTGCCCAATGGCATGCGGTACATCACCTCGAAATCCATGCCACGAGTAATCAGGCGGTTCACGTTCTGGTTCGTGTTGGTGATCGAAATCAGGTCGCCCGCTATGATTTCCCCTGTCTCGCCGTCCGTCATATCTGGACCGCGCACTACATTGGAGCAGAGCGCCGTAAAGCCGTCGCTGCACAGATTGACGATGATCTGCGAACCCAGCGTCGCAATCGCGCCGTCCAGCTTGATGTCGTAATAATCGACCGAGAGGCGCAGGCCGTCGAGCCCCCAGAACCGCGGAGAGAGCACACCGCCGACCGTCAGGGTGTTTGCGATTTCCGGCTCGAGGTCCGCATTGCCGCCGAGGATTGAGAGCGGCAGCACGTAGGCTCCATCACGCTCCGGATCAAACACGGTCTGGAAGGAGGTGGACTGCGGCGCATACAGCTCGAAGATATTGGGCGCGCGGATGTCCCGCGAACGCGTCACGCGCAGGCGGACCTGCGGATCGGGCTCCCAGGTGGCGCCCACCTTCCAACTCGTCACCGAGCCGCTGACGCTGTAATCGGTCACGCGCACCGCGCCATTGAGGTCGAGCGAGTAAGCGAAAGGCAGATCGCGAGCCAGAGGAACGCCGACTTCGAAGAAGCCTTCCTTCACGTTCATGTCGCCGTTGATGCCCGCGCCTGCACTGGTGTAGAAGCGCAGCGCCGCCGAGATCGGGTCGGCCTCGCCATGCGCGCTGTCCTCGCGATATTCGCCGCCGAACGCCACCGACACCGGGCCTGCCCAGGTCTCGAAGAGATCGCCGGAGATCTGCGCGGCAATAACCTGCTGGGTGAGGCGGGTATCCTGCGTGGCCGTACCGAAGGAATAAGCCTTCGCCGCTTCCGAGAAATTATTCTCGCCGAAGAGGTTAAGCGGCATACAGCCATTGGTGGGATCGGTCAGCGTCGAGCGGCAGATGACGCTCCCGTTCGGCCCCTCGACCGCATCCACGGCGCGCCTGTAATTGTCGTTGATCCGGTTGTTCGCGCTGCGCTGGTGATAATTGGTGCGGCCATATTGATAATAAGCGCCCCACTTCCACGAACCGCCCAGTTCGCCATCGAAACCGCCGACAAAACGGTAGGTCTCACGCTCGACCCTCAACCTCGTCGGGCCGAGATCATTGCCGATGCGGCCGAAGCTGAAGCTCGTCAGGTCATTCGCGTCCATGGCCGCAGCCACGGAGTCCGGCAGATAGGCATTGTCACGCTCGATGGTGATGCTGCCAAGATCGCGAACCTGCGCGCCGAGCTGGGTAGCGCGGACGTTGGCGTAGGATGCTTCGACAAAGGCGGTGATGTTATCGGTCAACTCATAATCGACATGCGCCAGCGTCGAATAACGACGCACTGGAGCAGACATCGAGAAAAAATCGAAGAAGGGATTGCGGGCATCGCCGCCGCCGATCTGATTGATGCCGGCGCCGTAGAAAATGCCGTAATCATGCTGGAAGGTCGTGCCGTCCGGCGCGAATTCGAGGCCCTGAAGCGGTCCGCTGGTGATGATGCCGTTACTGGTGGCGACCGCGGTACGGACATTGGGTGCGAGGATGGCGGCCGGCTGGCCGTTGGTTTCGTGATTAGGATTCGTGAACGTGCCGTAGCTCTGCGCGCACCAGTCGCGCGTGTAGCAATCGCCCGTGCCCTTGTTGTCGCTATAGTCACCGCCAATGATGAAGTGACCGCGGCCGCCGGCGAAGCTCGTCCCGAAGGCCAGCGATGCGGACGTTTCCTCGCCGTCGCCTGAATCGGTCTGGCCGTATTGGATGCTGCCGCGCACACCCTGCAAGCGCGTGTCGAGGATGAGATGGACGACACCGGCAACGGCATCGGACCCGTAAGCGGCGGACGCGCCGCCCGTCACCACTTCCGTCCGCGCGAGCAGCGAGGTGGGAACTGTATTGAGATCGACCGTATTCGCCGGCGTGAAGGACCCGCCCTGAACCGTCGAAGCGACCACGCGGCGTCCATCGATCAACACCAGCGTGCGATTGGCACCGAGGCCCCGCAAGTCAGCGGTGGATGCGCCCAGGTTACTGCCGAAGATCCCGCTGGTCGCTGGCGTGCTCTGCGCGCGGAAAGCGGGAACCTGATTCAGCACCTCGGATATGTTCGGCGCGCCCTGGCGAGCGATATCCTCCGCTCCCATGACGGTGACAGGAGTCGGCGCATTGAAACCCGAAGTGGAGAGACGCGAACCGGTGATGACGATCGCCTGCTCTTCAGGGCCGTCCTCGACCTGCGGCGTGGCGCTATCCTGAGCAAGCGCGGGCTGTGCCAGCAGCCCCGCAACCGCGATCCAACTGGATGTGCGGAAAACTGAATTGATCCGAGCCTGTCGCATGCCTCTCCCTCCTGAAAACACCGCCTGTTGACGTGGGCCAAACCCAATAATGGACCAAAATAGGTTGTCAACACTAACTATCAGACGAGGTTCGATTGGATGAGGAGGCGTGGCGGTGCAGCGACATCATGTAGGTAACGGGCACGCCGCCCCTTTTGGCCGCAAGCAAATCATTTTATTATCAATGATCTGGTATGATCTCGCGGAAGATGAGGTGTGGCCGGATCATTAGCCGTCCTTGAATGAACCGGTTAGCATGGTGAACTGATCCGGAGGTGTTAAGAGTGGCGGATGGTTGCGGTCTCGCCGGGGAGCAGTTAGGCAAAGGATCTCATGCCCCCTGGGAGTTGCGCTCCCTTTCCCTCATAGGGAAACGCATAAGCGGCTAGCCCGTTAATTCGGGAATAAATGATTCGCCAGGTAATACTTCGTATAGTAACGGACGGGGCGAGGCCGATGCACGAATGCTCAAATTCGTGCGCAAACGCTTCGAGAAACAACAAGCTGGGAGAGAAAACTATGGGCACCGACTCCATCATGGAGATGATTCGCGAGACGCGGCACTTACAACCTGCACGGCCCGGACGACGGGTTTTCGCAGGAAGCATGGCCGGTGCCCTGGCGCTGGCGTGCAGTCTTGCCTATCCTGCGCATGCCCAGGAGACTCCGCAGGGCGGAACAGCCGCCCAGAGTGGCGATTCAGCCAGCTCGAGCGAAATCGTGATCACCGGCTCGCGCATCCTGCGTCGGGACTATACGTCCAACACCCCCATCACCACGGTCAGCGAAGAAGTGCTGCAGAATACGGGCAGCTTTGCGCTGGAGACGAAGCTCCTGCAGCTCCCCCAGTTCGCGGGCACGGCCAACAGCCAGTTTTCCGCCGGCTATTTCAACACGGGCGCAGCGACTCTGAACCTGCGGAACCTGGGCGAAAACCGTAACCTCGTTCTGCTCGACGGACGGCGCCTGCAGCCCGCGACGCGCGAAACGCTGGCCATTGACATCAACGTCATCCCGGCCGCGCTCATCGAGAATGTCGAGATCATCAGCGGCGGCGCCTCGGCCGTCTATGGCGCGGACGCCGTGTCTGGGGTCGTCAACTTCAAGCTCAAGAGCGATTTCGAGGGCGTCGCGCTGGATGCCTATAGCGGCATCAGCGAGCGGGGAGACGGCCGCATACTGGACCTGTCGGCCACAATCGGCGGCAGCTTTGCCGAAGGGCGCGGCAATGCCGTGCTCGCGGTAAGCTATTCCGATCGCGAGCAGGTGTGGAACAAGGATATTCCCTTCTTCCAAGAAGGTTTCCGGGTAGGCGCATTGCCGGGTTCCTCACAATTCCTGGCCGGTGGCGCCTATAATCCCGCCCAATCGCCCAATCGGCCCAGCCAGGCAGCGCTCGATTCCTATTTCGGCCAGTTCGGCGCGGCTTCTGGGGCGGTGGGGACTACTACGCTCATCGGGTTCAACAACGATGGCAACTCGATGTTCAACGCCACGGGCTCGTCCATCTACAATTATAATGGTCCGCTCTACCGGCGCTATGTGGTCGACAATTTCACGACGCCGGGCACATCGCAGCTCAAGCAGAACTTCACATCCGACACGATGGGTTCGCTGCCGGTCGAGCGCTGGTCGGTCTTTGGCCGCGCTCATTATGATCTGAGCGACAATATCACGATGTTCGGCCAGCTGCTCTATACGCATTACACGAGCATCACCGCCGGCGGCGCGCCCACGGCGGCCAACAGCTGGGCAATCGACATTCCGCGCGACGCCGCGCATCCCATTCCCGATGCTTTCGCCGCCCTGCTGGATTCCCGCGCGAATCCGGATGCCGACTGGCGCCTCAACAAGACGCTGACCTTCATGGGCCTGGGCACCGTCGAGCATAACAACGACGTCTTCCAGGCCCTGCTCGGCCTGCGCGGCGAATTCGCGCCGGGCTTCACCTGGGAAATCTACGGTTCCCATGGCGAATCCCAGCTCATCGATCGGGGCGTTTCCGGCTTCTCGTCCACGACCCGCCTGCGCGAATTGCTGCGCGCGCCGAATTATGGCCAGAACTACACCAGCGCGACGGGCACCTGCACCAGCGGGATCAACCCCTTCGGCGAGCAGAACGGGGAAGGTGCCGGCCAGTTCGGTGACATTTCGCTGCCGGCCGTCTCAGCCGACTGCATCGACTTCCTCAATCCCTACTGGACCAACTACACGAAGATCAAACAGGACATCGTGGAAGCCACCGTCCAGGGCGGGATCATGGAACTCCCGGCTGGCGAAGCGCGCTTCGCCGCGGGCGTAGGCTACCGGCGCACGAGCCTCGACTTCAATGCCGACAAGGCCTTCACGCCGGACCAGAACTACCGCTCCGACCTTGCCGGTCAGTTCGGCGTCTCCTCGGTCGAGGGCTGGGACAGCGCGAAGGAAGCCTATATCGAGCTGCTGCTCCCGCTGCTGAGCGACCTGCCGCTCATCCAGCGGCTGGAGCTGGACGTTGCCTATCGCTACTCCGACTACAAGCGCTCGGGCGGCACGCACACCTACAAGGCTGACATGAACTGGCAGGTCGCCGATCCGCTCCGCCTGCGCGGTGGCTATCAGCGGGCCGTGCGCGCGCCCAACGTCTATGAACAGTTCGGTCCTCCGACACTGGTGTTCGACAGCGCGATCGATCCCTGCATGTCGAACGTCTCGGCATCCTATGCGAACATCCCATCCAACCCGGACCGCACGCAGGTTCAGGCGTTGTGCCGCACGCTCATGGGCACCGGTGCACCGCCGATCCTCGATCCGGTGAACGACCCCTACGGCCTCAACAACTTCACCCAGGGTGCCTCGTCGCTCAATTCCTATCCGCGCGGCAACCCGAACGTGAAGCCGGAGGAAGCCGATACCTTCACGGTGGGCGCTGTGTTCGAACCGAAATGGGTGCTGCCGGGCGACGGGCGGTTCAGCCTCTCGGTCGACTACTACAACATGACCATCAATGGCGCGATCGGCTACATCAACGCCAACCTGACCTATCAGCTTTGCTTCAACGCGGACGGTCTGAGCAACCCGACCTACGATCCGATGAACATCTACTGTCAGACGGTCGGTCGTCAGCAGGAGCCGGGCACCGGCACGCCTTCCGGTGTGTTCAGCCTCTACCTGAACCAAGGTACGATCAAGACCAGCGGCATCGACGTACAGGCCAATCTGGGCTTCGACGTTGGGCCGGGCCGCGTGGGCATCAACAGCAACGTCAACTATCTGGACAGCTTCACCCGCCGGGTGGGCCCGGGTGCGCCGACGCTGGAATATGCCGGCTTCAATGGCGGCTATTTCCGCTGGAAGGCCTTCACGGACTTCTCCTACGCACTTGAAGGCGCGACGATCGGCCTGCGCTGGCGCTATCTCGCGCCCACCAAGACGCAGGACTATCTGGTGGTGCCCTGCAGCACGTCACGCTGCTTTGCCGACACCAAGGACTACAACATGTTCGATCTCTACGGCAGCGTCCGGGTCAACGAGACGTTCTCGCTGCGGGGCGG
>Ga0160433_100591_pt1 | contig 15284 bp, 12 predicted proteins | sample HID1972K_E0MG_FD_108235 | JGI IMG/M metagenome (GOLD analysis project Ga0160433, IMG submission 108235) | Enriched pill bug-associated microbial communities from UW Madison campus, WI, USA - HID1972K_E0 MG | ecosystem: Host-associated > Arthropoda: Insects > Digestive system > Unclassified ... | reverse complement strand
AGGCAGGTACAGCAGAATACGATTTCAAGGCCGTATGGGGAGATAAAATTAAATATGCCAATAAAAAGACGTTGCAGGTTGATAATTCTGCAACCGTGGGCACACAGCCTGGCGATATTATCGGGGAGAAAGCAGGGGCGGTTAACCTTCAAATGTTAACTGAAGCCTGCAAATAGGTTTGGTTGTGGTTCTTTTACCCTGGCTCAATTTGGAGTCGGGGTAATTGACCACTGTAAATAAACCCTATTAACTTGTTCATTTCAAATTATTATGCAAACGCGTTTTACTTACCTGTTAAAATACATCATCGCTTTTTCAGACCTCTTGCTGGTAAGCATCGTGTTTTTAATGTCGGTATATTTAGCTGAAGAGCATTTTCAGTTAGATATAAGTAATCTGTACAGGTATTATCTGCCGATTGTAAATTCTATCTGGCTAATTTCTTCCTTCTTTTTTAGAATGTACGGTCAAATCGGCCTAGGTAAATTGGAAGATCTTTTCCGAAATACCTGGCGAACCGGAATAACCCATTTGTTTCTTTTCGGTCTAACCCTGCTCTTTGTTGAATTCAACGGAGTCTCCTTTCATTTATTTCTCATTTTTTATCCTTTATTAGCGATTGGACTAATATTAAGCCGCTTTATAGGAACCTTTATTCAAACCATTATTAATCGGAATTTCAAAATCCGTAAAACCGTAGCCATTATTGGCAATAATCCAGGAGGAGAAAAATTAGCAAGCTACTTTAATTCACATGAAAGCAGCTATGCCTTTTCAGGTTTTTTATCCGAATCAAATTCGCTGTTTGTTAACAGAAAGGGGGAGCTCAGTGATAATGTTTACCGTCAATTTCAAAAAGCCATTGCAAATGGAATTGACGAGGTTTATGTATCTATTCTGCCTGAAGATATGCCTTTTGCACATTCTTTAATAGAAGAGGCCGAAAGGCAGTGTATCCGTTTAAAGCTGGTTCCGGACCTAAGTGCTGAGCAGGAAATTCCGTTAGAGATGAGTTTTATGGGTGAAATGCCCATTTTGAGCATTCGCCACCAACCCACCTATCAGGCTTCAAATCGTTTTAAGAAACGTTTTTTTGATCTGGCATTCAGCTCCCTGGTTCTGGTATTTATCCTTAGCTGGCTTTACCCGCTTATCGCCATTTTAATTAAGTTAGAAAGCCCCGGTCCCGTACTGTTTAAACAACAGCGTTCCGGCAAGGATAATAAATCCTTTTGGTGTTACAAGTTCCGAAGTATGCATGTCAACCAGGACAGCGATTTGAAACAAGCATCTAAAAATGATTCTCGCATTACCAGGCTGGGGAAGTTTATGCGAAAAACCAGTTTAGATGAACTGCCCCAATTTATTAATGTATTTCAAGGTTATATGAGTGTAGTAGGGCCAAGGCCTCATATGCTGCGTCATACCGAAGAGTACAGGCTGATTATAGAAAAATATATGGTCAGGCAATTTTTAAAACCCGGCATTACAGGCTGGGCCCAGGTAAATGGATACAGGGGAGAAACAAAAGATTCCCATTTAATGGAAAGAAGAGTGGCACATGACATTTGGTATATGGAAAATTGGACTACAATGCTGGATGTTAAAATTATTTTTTTAACCGTGATCAATGTGCTGACAGGCGAAGAAAATGCAGCTTAATACATATTTCAATTTTAATAATTTAATCAAAAAGACATGTTTTCCATCCTAAATTTCACTAAAAGCAAAACAAACTTAAATTGGTTGAAGGCCGATATGCATTCACATCTTTTACCTGGTTTGGATGATGGGAGCACAGATATGGCTACTTCCTTAAAAATTATTAAACGGCTGTCCCTGCTTGGCCTGACCGATATTTATACCACCCCTCATATCAATGAAGAACGGTATAGCACCAGCAGTTTCGAAATCAATTTATCACTTGCTAAATTACAGTTTGGGGTCAGCAATCAAAACGTGAAGATCAACCTTTTTGCCGCGGCAGAATACATGGCCAACTTACGTTTTGAGCGGATTTACCAAACCGAAGAATTAATGACATTTCCCGGCAATTATGTATTGGTAGAAATGCCTGTTAACGCTGAAAGCATGTACATTGATGTATATGTTATTGCCTTACAACACATGGGATATAAAGTCATATTGGCCCATCCCGAAAAATACAGCTATTGCCAGCGCGATATGGACCGCTATAAATATTATAAAAGTCTGGGTTGTTTATTTCAAATGAACATCCTTTCTCCTGCAGGTTACTATGGTACACAGGTTAAGCAGGCCGCAACCAATCTTTTAAAAGAAGGAATGGTTGATTTTGTAGGCACCGATCTATATACCTTTAAAGAGCTGCTTGCCTTAGAAAAATATGTATTGGGAGGAGATGCATACAGCGCATTCCGCAAAAACCCCATACTCAATAATGAATTATTTACAAATATCTATGCATAAACAAGTCAGAACCACAACCAAACCAGCAGTTCTTATCTTTCTTTTAACACTTTTTTCCTTATCCTCCTGTATGGTAAGCAAAAAGTCTGTCTATTTTAGGGATGTTCCCTTAGGTAGTACTGCATCAATCGCTCTCGCACAATTTGAAGAGCCTATTATTCAATCAGATGATCTCTTAAGCATCACTATTCAAACCATTGACCCGGCAGCTACGGCGGCAGTAAACCAGGTTTCAGCTATGCCGGCTGTAGGAGCCAGTTCGGCATCTTCCATGGGCAACCAGCTTATCCAGGGTTTTTTAGTAGATAAAGACGGCAATGTAACGATTCCGATGTTGGGCACAATTAAATTAGCAGGCTTAACAAGCTACGAAGCACGTAAGTTGATTACAGAAAAAGCTTCCAAATATTTTAATAATCCAAGCGTTCAGGTACGTTTTGCCAATTTTAAAATTACTGTTATTGGCGAAGTTGCCCGCCCGGCTACCTATACTGTACCCAATGAAAAGGTAACGCTTTTAGATGCCATTGGCTTAGCGGGTGATTTAACCATCTATGGCAAACGTGAAAACGTCATGCTAATTCGCGAGAGAAACGGCGAAAAGGAGTTTGTTCGCTTCGATCTAAACTCATACGATACCTTTCAATCACCCTATTTCTATCTGCAGCAAAATGATGTCATTTATGTAGAACCAGGAAAAGGCAAGGTGGCGGCAAATAATGCAGCCAGGACGCAGACAATATCCATCATTGGAACAATCCTATCCTTGGGCATTGTGGCTTTATCACGATTATAGTAACAGATCAACAACAGCATTATATAGGAATTATGAGCGAGTGGGATGAATTCGATTTCGATCAAGAAAAAAATGAAGATAACAATAACGGTATCATTCAATTTATAGGAAAATTAGTGGCCTATTGGTATTGGTTTGCCTTAAGCGGTATTATTGGCTTAACAATAGCCTTCTTTTATTTACGCTATAGCACGCCGGTTTATCAAATCAATGCCAAAGTTTTGGTAAATGATGAAAAAAAAGGCGCCGGGATGATGGAAGGCTCCATGCTTGGTGACCTATCAGGTATGCTGGGCGCGAAAAGCACGGTAGACAATGAAGTGGAGGTATTAAAGACCCGTAACCTGATGGAGCAGGTTGTAAAAAGCCTCAACGCGAATATTACCTACTATCTAAAGGGCAATATCCGCGATGTGGAGCTTTTTGAAGCACCCTTTCAATTGGAAATTGTAAAACCCAATAAAACCATTGAAACAAATAAGTTTGAGGTAGCTTTAATTGACAAAGATCATTTAGAAGTTAAAAACGATGTTTTTAAAAAGACCGTTCCGTTTAATCAAGTATTTAATTTGCCGGCTATAGGTGATGTACAAGTTGTAAAGAATAGTGATACCCCATTTCAAGACGAAATCTATTCTATAACTGTTACAAGTATTGATAACCAGGTTGCAGACTATATGGGAAGGCTTAGCGTAGAAGTTACCAATAAACAGGTTACGGTAATTGATTTGGGATTTGAATATCCGATTAAGAAAAAGGGAGAGTATATTTTAGGGACGTTGATCAGTCATTATGTGCAAGGGAATCTTCGCGATAAAAATACAATTGCCAATAGCACCATTGCCTTTATTGAAGAACGGTTAGCGTTGGTAGGTATGGAATTAGGAAGTGTAGAAGGCAATATCCAGGAATTTAAACAAAGAAGTCAATTGGCGGATATTTCTGCCCAATCAAAATTACTCTTGGAAAATTCCAGCCAATATATTAAGCAATTGGCGGAGACAGAAACGCAGTTAAGCATAATCAAAAGCATGGAAAGCTATTTAACGGATAAAAATAATATCCGAATTTTACCAAGTGCTATGTTGCCCAATGATATCGTATTTAGTGGTTTGGTCGATCGTTATAATACCTTGTTATTGGAGCGCGACCGCAAATTATTAAGCTCCACGGTTGATAATCCTTCCATCCTCAATATCGATACGCAGATTGCGAATTTACGGCAGGATATGCTGGCAAATTTGCACAGCACAAAGAATAACTTAAGCATCAGCCGAAACGATCTTTTAAAGAAAACGAAACAATTGGAGGGTGAAATCCGGGCGGTTCCTGCAACAGAGCGGACTTACTTAGATTTGGCCCGGCAACAGCAGATCAAGCAGGAGTTGTATGTTTTTCTATTGCAGAAACGCGAAGAAACAGCCATCAGTAAAACCTCCAATATTTCCAATAGCAAGGTAATTGATTCGCCTAAAGCAGGCAATAGCCCAATAAGCCCCAAAAAGATGTTTGCAATGGCCATCGGTTTATTTGTAGGCCTGGCGATACCTTTTCTTATTATTTATCTTAGGGATTTGTTAAATGTTAAAGTTCTTAGCAAAGAGGACATTACGAAAAAAACACGGATTCCTATTATCGCAGAAATTGGTCATAATGATAGCTATGGAGATGAAATCGTTACCAAGGATTCCCGTTCGGCCATTGCTGAAAACTTCCGCTCTTTACGTACCAACTTAGCCTTTTACTTAAAAGCCAAAGATCAGAAAGTGGTATTGCTTAGTTCGAGTATGAGCAGCGAGGGAAAGTCCTTCATTGCTTTAAACTTAGCCTTGGTTATTGCTTTTTCGGGCAAGAAGGTAGTAGTTATGGAGATGGATTTGCGGAAGCCAAAGCTTTCTGCCAAGTTAAATGCGAAAGATAATGTGGGTTTTAGCAACTATATTATCTCTGAAGGAATGATACCTAATGAAATTATTTTTCCATCCGGTATTCATGATAATTTATTTTTAATTGGTTCTGGTCCTATACCGCCAAACCCTTCTGAATTGATCTTAAGTGAACGTACAGATGAATTGATGGATAAGTTAAAAAAAGAGTTTGATTATATCATTATTGATGCTCCGCCTATTGGTTTGGTAACCGATGCGCAGTTATTAAGCAAATATGCAGATTTATCCCTTTATGTTGTCCGTCAAGGTTATACGCATAAGGATCAGTTGAATATCGTAAATGAACTTAACGTCGATAAAAAAATGGGCCGTATGGGTATGGTAGTAAACGATATTCAACAAGGTTACGGATACGGCTATGGGTACGGATATGGGTACGGGTATTATGGGGAAAAATCGCGGAAAAAATCTGTGTTTTTTGGTAAATGAATAAAGTAGGAATACTACTGGAAAGAGAGGTGTGGGGAGCTTTCTAAACGATATAATAAAGTGGGACAAAATTTAAAAAGCTACAGTTGGAGTTTCGTAAATAAAATAGGAAGTCAGGCAATTGGATTTTTGGGAAATATTTTAATTGCTCGTCAATTATCACCTGATGATTATGGACTGGTAGGCATGCTAGCTATATTCATTGCGATATCTTGGAGTTTCGCCGAATCCGGTTTGGCTGACTATCTTCTTAGTAGGCCGGATGTGGACAGTTTGGATACTTCGACTGTTTTTATATTTAACTTGTGCATAGCTATCATATTCTATGGGTTACTATTTTTTCTGGCTCCTATCATATCCAATTTTTATGGCAGGTATGAATTAGATGAAATATTGAAGATAATTGGATTGTCCTTAATTTTTAGAGCCTTATCTTTTACTGAATTGATTATGTTGCAAAAAGAACTTCAATTTAAAACGCTCGCTTTTTTAAATCTCTCTACATCATTTGTTTCAGTTGTCATTAGCTACTCAATGGCTTTATCAGGATGGGGTTACTGGTCTTTAGTTTTTCAAAACATCAGCATTCCCATCACAATTATATTTCTCTTGACGATTATTTACGGCTGGCGGCCATCTTTTAGATTCAGCTATAAACGATTCAAAAAAATGAGTAGGTTCGGATTTAATATGCTTTTTGCATTTATAGTCAATCAAGTTGGGAAAAATATTTATTCCTCTTTCATAGGAAAAATATATTCTCCTAAAGATTTGGGATTATATATGCAGGGGACAAAAATTACTGACACCGCCTTTCAGAGTATTAACTCTATAATTCTTGGCACCTCTTACTCATTGATAGCCAAAGAACAGCAAAGAACAAGAAGAAGGGAAATGTATAAAGGAGTGTTAAATCACTTTTTGTTTATCCACTTTGTTATAAGCTTTTTTATTATTGGGGCTTCCCAATCACTTTTATTGTTGGTTTTTGGTGAAAAATGGGTCGCTTCAACCCCATACCTTCAACTACTAACGATCAGTTTGTTTCTTCAGCCTTTGACTACAATCAATTATAATATGATTAAGATCGCGGGAAAGACAGATATCTATAGGAATTTAACTTTTCTTAGTGTAGGTTTTAATTTAGTTGTCCTTCTTTTTACTTACCAGTATTCCATCGAAGTGATTATAATTGGACAAATCGGTGCCCGCTATATGTCTTCAATTATTGATGTTCTAATCTGTGGAAAATATGGAGAAGTATTGCCAACTGTACAATTATTTATTGCGATTAAACAATTCTGGATACCGCTTATTTCCTGTATTCTAGCTTTTTACATTGCGCATAATCTTGAAAAACCTATATGGTTTCTAGCTATATTTTCACTCACATATGCTTTACTTTTTTTATTTACTAATCTGCTTTTTCGTAATACTGTAATGATGTCGTTTTTAACCAAACTAAAAAAATGTGTTTAAAAAATTCTATTAACAATAAGTATTGCTTGTCGAGAAGGAAGAACATAACTGTTAAATTCTTTTTATGAAAGATGCTCTGCGGTATAAAATTAATATACTACTTATTGTTGTATATGTACTTACGTTTGTGAATGGCGTTATATATCTATTTCCGGCCTTAACACCCATTAGAACCATGTCAACGATTTCAAGTTCAATCGTTTTACTTGGAATTTCGCTTTCATCGTTTCAGTATTTAAACCCGTTTTATACTATCAGTTTTATTGCAATTACTATAGCAGGCTGTTTGAATGTACTCTTTATAGGGAAGGGAGAATGGTATCTCGGTTTTTACGGTCTAATGGATATCCTCAACATATTTGGTGCAATAAGCATTATTAAGGAAATAGAAGTGAAGCGTTTGTTTCCATATCTTTATAAAAGAGTTATTTGGTTCTGTAAAATTTTCCTTGTATTTCAGGTTCCTTTTAGCCTAATGCAATATCTCAAATATGGTGCAAATGATAATGTGGGTGGCACATACGGATTAGGTGGTTCCGGAATGCTTACATTTATGTGCATCGTTTGCGTTTTTTTATTGATTACATCTAGTGATTTATTTGATCGCCGACAGTTCGTTTTTGTTTACAATTATAAAAAGATCATAGTATATCTATGTGGATTACTGCCTATCTTTATTAATGAAACGAAGGTTTCTGTTATTTTGATACCAATTTTATTTATTGGTATTATAAAATTCAAAAAAATATCAACGGTAATTGGCCCAGCATTACTATTGATAATGTTCTTATCACTTTTTTCTACTTATTATAGTAATGATGTCGCAAACTCATACCAATTTTCCGATATCTTCAAAGATGATTTTGTAAAGGAATATCTAACCGGTGAACTTGATGAGACTAGCGGAGATTTTGAGGATATTCCCAGATTTACCAAAATTGTTTACGCAAATAAGGAATTTACAAAAAAACTTTTACCCGCTTTACTAGGGAACGATTATGGAGCATTTAAAGGAGGTACTTCGGTTAGTCGATCTGAATTTGCTACACGCTATAGCTGGCTATTGGTAGGTTCCCGACCTTTGATATTTAATTTTTTCATAATGGGGGGCATAATTCTCACTGTGCTGATAATATCCGTTTTAATAAGGTTTATTGTGGAGGATGCAAGCAAAAAATTCACTAATAAATGGAACGTTAAATTTTTTTTTATGGGAATATTTATAATCCTGCTATTCTATAATGATTCTATTTTATCAGTAGCTTTTTCTCTACCGCTAATATTGATAATGTATTCTGTTAAGAAATTGGAAATTATAAAGAAAGTGTATGAAATTAAGAAAAAAAAAGCTTCTGCTCCTGAGCTGTAACCAATTTGGAACTTTTACTACGGTTTACAAAATTTGTGAATACGCTTCATCGATTTTCGATATTACAGTGATTTGCTGGGATTATAATAAACCGAAAATGGCTTTGCCAAATATTAATGTGGTATATGTCAGTCGGAAAGGAAATGTAATACAAAGAAATATAAAGCTTTTTAAAAAGTATTTAGAGTTTATCAAGAAAGACTATGATTTTGTATACATTAAATATCAAAAAGGCGTTAGTCTTGTCAAGATATTAAGTAAAAGAAGTGACCTTTTATTGGATATTCGTACTTTATCAGTTTGCCGGTCTAATTTCCGTAGAAATTTTGAAGACTTTTTGTTAAGGTTAGAGGATAAATGTTTTAAATATCGATCTATATTGTCCCATGAATTAGCAAAAAAATTGCGGCTACGAAAATATATTTTTTTTCCATTGGGTGCAGACCCGTTCGAAATTCAGGAAAGAACCTGTGAATTTCTCTCTTTTTTGTATGTCGGTACTTTCGAAGGCAGAAACTTGTCTTCGTGTCTTAAGGGATTTGAGTTGTTTTTAATGGAAAAGAAGCTAACCGGGAGCGTATCATTTGATATAGTGGGCGATGGGCCAGAATACGATAAGATTAAACAGCAGGTTATCAATAGTCAATGGTTATCTAACACAGTACATTTATATGGCCGTATACCCCATAATAAACTTTTGCCGTTTTTTAAAAAAAGTCAAGTGGGCGTTTCTTATATCCCTATTACAGGTTGGTATGATCATCAACCCCCTACAAAAACTTATGAATATTTACTTGCAGGACAAGTGGTTTTAGGAACCAATACGGCAGCTCACCAACATCTAAAAAACGATCCAAACGTGCAATTGATCAACGATGACGTAAAAAGCGTGAAGGAAGGCTTTACTGACATTTGGGAAAAATATCGTACGGGAACATTGACATTTTCATTAGAGGATTATAGTGGATTCACGTGGGCAAACATAATCAACCAAAGATTTCTGCCATTTATAGAAAGTGTTGTAGAAAGCAAAGAAAAAATGATTTTCCAAGACGATGAAGAGAGTCTTAGCAAGATAATTTAAACACCGTGTATCTATATCAATTTACTTTTTATCTAATAAATGAAAATTATGCAAAAATCTCTCGTGATTATCGGTCCGATGCCACCGCCGCATGGTGGAATTAGCATTCATATTAATCGATTAAGTTATTTGTTACGTTCTGATTATAAAATCACAAATATTGATGAGTCTAGACTTATCAAGCCGGATCAGTTTAACGTGCGGAGTCTAAATCTTTTAAGCTATTTGAAGACGATAGCTGCCGCAGACATTATTCATGTTCATAGTGGTATTGTATTGTTTCGATTCTTCCATTTTATTATTGCTAAACTAATGGGAAAATCTTTAATCGTTACTTACCATTCATTTGCTAAAAGAAAAGTGACTATATGGGATAAGTTAATAGTTAAATATTCGAATAAAATAATATGTGTCAGTAAGGAGATTGCAAACAAATTGAATATCCATGAAAAGCTTGTAAAGGAGGCGTTTTTACCACCAAATATCTCATCGGAAATTGAATTGCCTTTGGCATTGTCTACATGGATTGGCGAAATGCGAAAACAGCATTATATTATTTGCTGTGCAAACGCTTCTAAATTAGCCTCATATAACGGAGATGATTTGTATGGATTGGATTTGTGTATTGAGTCGGCAAAAATATTAAAAGAAAGGCAACAGAAAGTGGCCTTTATATTTGTCGTTTCTGATAAAACCGGTGATATAAATGTGAATGTATATAAAGAAAATATTAAAGACAGCAAGCTAAATGGTATATTTTATATCTGTGAAGAAGCTGTCTCCTTTGTAAGGTTAATTGAAAAAAGTGATCTTGTCTTACGCCCGACTAATACGGACGGCGATGCACTTACAATACGCGAGGGCCTATTTTTTAATAAAGCTGTTATTGCATCCGATGTAGTTGTCAGACCAAAAGGTGTTAGGCTCTTTCAAAGTAGATCGGCTATATCGCTATCTAAGCGGATAGAGGAATATATCTATGATTCTACTTCTAATGGATTGTCTTCCTACACAACAGGAAATGAATATGATTACCTTGATTTCTATAAGGTGAAAGTTTATTCCATTTAATCAACGCTAATTGTCACTACACTAATTTTTTGTGTAATAATATATTGAGAGTAAAATGAATCAACAACGAATACGGGAATCCATTGAATCCCTACAATCCTATTGCGAATCCCAAGGCTTTAAAGGCTGGGATCCCTACGATGCGTTAAACAGCCCTCTTTTAACGGCTTTTGCTTTTAAGAATAAGTACTTGAGAGCCGGTTTTACGCAGTTATTAAGAATATTGCCAATAAACATAAGACCGATAATCGGCATTAAAAAAGGATTTAATCCCAAAGGAATTGGACTTTTCTTAGAATCTTATTCGAAACTTTATTCTATTGATCCTAAAGAAGAATACATAGCTATAATTTCCTTCTTACTGGATATTTTAGAAGAAACCAAGTCTAAAGGCTATAAAGGGAATTGTTGGGGTTATAATTTCCCTTGGCAGTCTCGTGTAGTTTATAAACCGAGATGGACTCCGACAATAGTTAATACAGCGTTTATTGGCCACGCTCTACTAACTTGTTATGAATTGACGGGAATAGAATCGGCCCTACGGATGGCAGAGTCAATTCCAAATTTTATGCTTTCGGATCTTAATCGAGACAAACGAGGTGATTCTTTTTGTATGAGTTACTCCCCAGTTGATCAGGAGTTTGTTCATAACGCAAATATGCTTGGTGCATCTTTTTTAGTGAGAATGGGTAAAAAAGTAAAAAGAGAAGATTTGATAGATTTCGCTCACAAAAGTTTGTCGTATAGTTTAAACAAACAGAACTCAGATGGATCATGGTTTTTCGCGGACGTTAGCACACATCAGTGGATTGATTCGTTTCATACAGGTTTTAAGCTGGAATCCATTAGATGGTTTATTGATTTAGGAGAGGGCGAACAATATCTGAACCAGTTTAAAAATGGAGTTGCTTTTTATCAGAAGAGATTCTTTTTGAAAGATGGAACACCTAAATATTACCATAATCAAACTTTTCCCATAGATATCCATGCTCCAAGCGAAGCCATTTATTTTTTTTCACGGTTTTCGGATAAGGCATCACAGGATCTCACAGAAACGATTCTTGACTGGACATTAGCACAGATGCAAAATGTTAAAAATGGATCCTTTTATTTCCGTAAAGGCAAAAAGACATTAAATAAAGTACCGTATATGCGTTGGACACAAGCTTGGATGATGCGAGGGTTATCAGAATACCAGTATAATTTATTCAATCGAAATCAGAATGGTTAAATTGCGAAATTCAGTTAGGTTATTTATAATCTATATACGTTATCTTTTATTCTCAAAAGTTTATGGAATGAAGATACATACAAGCTGTAGAATATCTACAAAAGCACGATTGGACAAAACAAATCCTAAAGGAATTTGGATTGGAGAGGAGACCTATATCGGAGCAGGCGCGTATGTGTTATCACATGATTTCTCAAGATCTCTACAACTAAATACAACAATAGGTAAGCGTTGTTTTATCGGTATTAATGTCATTGTTTTACCTGGTATTAGAATAGGCGATTCAGTAATTATTGGATCGGGATCAGTCGTTACTAAGGACATTCCTTCGAATTGTATTGTGGCAGGAAACCCTGCGCGAGTTATCCGCGAAGATATTAAAACGGGTAAATATGGACAGTTAATTTAAAAGCACATTTTTTTTACTTAAAGACATCATGAATCTACAAATACCTAAAATCGAACTTTTCGGTTGCCCAATACACCGTCTTAATATGGAGCAAACCGTAGCGATTATTGATCATAGCATCGAACAGCGAGAGTCCTTGCAACATGTAGTCGTGAACGCTGCAAAATTGGCTAATATGCAAACGGACGCTCAGCTAAGGGAGTCGGTTGTCAGCAGCGATATCATAAACGCAGATGGACAAGCAGTAGTATGGGCTGCAAAGGTATTGGGCAAGCCTTTGCCAGAACGAGTGGCAGGCATTGACCTGATGGAGAATTTGGTTGAGTTAGCTTATAAACGACAATATCGGATTTACTTCTTTGGCGCTAAAGAAGATATTGTTAAAAAAGTTGTAAAGAATTATAGCGAAATGTACTCACCCGAAATAATTGCAGGCCACCGAAGTGGTTATTATACGAAAGACCAAGAGCTGGAAATTGCACAGCAAATAGCTGACAGCAAAGCAGATATTCTCTTTGTTGCTATCACTTCACCTAAGAAAGAAATCTTCCTTAGTACTTATAAAGATATTATTAATACACCCTTTATTATGGGAGTAGGGGGATCTTTTGATGTCGTTTCGGGAATGACCAGGCGAGCGCCGATATGGATGCAAAAGAACGGTCTAGAATGGTTTTATCGTGTATTGCAAGAACCTAAAAGAATGTGGAAACGATATTTAGTAACCAATACCATTTTTATAAAAATGGTTATTAAACAAAGATTAGTAGTCAGTAAAAATAAAGTTAGTTAAAAATGAAGATTACAATAGTTGCCGGGGCTCGTCCCAATTTCATGAAAATTGCACCAATCATTCATGCCATTCAAAAAGCGCGATCCAAAGGTGAAAATATAGTATTCCGCTTAATCCATACAGGTCAACATTATGATAAAAAGATGAGCGGAGACTTTTTTGAACAGTTAGAAATACCAGAGCCTGATGCTAATTTAGGTGGAGGAGGAGGAAGCCAGGCTGAACAAACAGCAGCTATTATGATTGGCTTTGAAAAAGAATTAATTGAAAACCTTACTGACTTAGTTTTAGTCGTTGGAGACGTAACTTCTACCATGGCTTGTAGCATAACAGCCAAAAAACTAAATATAAAAGTAGCTCATGTTGAAGCAGGTATTCGTTCAAGGGATATTAGCATGCCAGAGGAAATTAATAGAATAGTTACCGATGCAATAAGCGACTATTTCTTTACTACATCTGAAGAAGCAAATACCAATCTGCGCAATGAGGGAAAAAAGGACGAACAAATATTTTTTGTTGGAAACACAATGATTGATACCTTGCTAAAACAAATGCCTCGTTTTCAAAAGCCTTCTATATGGGATAAAATAGAATTGAAAGAAAAGAGATATATTGTGATGACGTTGCATAGACCTGCTAATGTAGATCAAGAACAACATTTAAAAGAATTAATCGATGAGATTATTTTACAAAGCCGCGGTATTCCATTGGTATTTCCTGTACATCCCCGAACTGCCCAAATAATTGCGAGAACGGGCGTAAAAGCAGATAACCTTTATCTGGTTGAGCCTTTGAGTTATTTGGAATTCAACTATTTAGTAAAGTATGCGAAAGCTGTTATTACCGATTCGGGAGGTATTACAGAAGAAACAACAGTACTAGGTGTTCCTTGCATGACATTGCGCGATAATACCGAACGTCCTGAAACATGTACAATTGGTACAAATGAGCTTTTAGGAACCGATCCAAAAGCTATAAAGCCGGCAATGCGTACTTTATTTGATAGAGAATGGAAAAAAGGAGCCATCCCTAAGCTATGGGATGGTAAAACAGCTGAAAGAATAGTTAGCCAATTACTAACTATAAGTTTTTAATCAGTGATTAAACTTAGCAATAAAGATAAAATGTCCACTTGGCGACCATCGGTAAAGCTAAAGCGCCGCTTGGCTACAAACTGACCCATACGCTCAAGGAAGGTCTGAAAGAAACCTTGGCTTAGTACTGGAAAACTTAAAATAAAAACTACTATCATCCTGAGGATAGCGACTGATCTATTAAATTAACATTAACTAAATTATAATAATAACAAATGGAAACATATTCTCCACAAACAAAAATTGCGGTAATTGGTCTTGGCTATGTCGGTTTGCCTTTAGCCCGCCTTTTTGCGACCAAATACCCAGTAATCGGTTTTGATATCGACCAAGCGCGTATCAATGGCCTGAATTCCGGAACTGATTCAACCTTGGAAGTATCCGATGAGGTATTAAAAGCAGTATTGGTCGGTAATCCATCTGATGCAAACGGTTTATACTGCTCGTCAAACTTGGAAGATATTAGAGATTGTAACGTTTATATCGTAACCGTTCCAACACCGGTAGATAAAAACAACCGTCCCGATCTAACACCTTTATATAAATCCAGTGAAACTGTTGCCAAAGTACTAAAGAAGGGTGATATTGTAATTTATGAATCGACAGTTTATCCAGGGGTAACCGAAGAAGAATGCGTTCCTGTTTTAGAGCGTGTATCAGGTTTGAAATTCAACGAAGATTTTTTTGCTGGTTATTCTCCTGAAAGAATCAATCCGGGAGACAAAGAACATACCGTTGAAAAGATATTGAAAGTAACTGCCGGTTCAACGCCTGAAATAGGAAAGCGGGTGGATGATCTTTACAAATCGGTTATTATAGCAGGTACACATTTGGCTCCAACCATACGTGTTGCAGAAGCTGCTAAGGTAATCGAGAACTCACAGCGCGATATCAATATTGCTTTTGTCAATGAATTGGCAAAAATATTTAATAAACTGGATATCGATACTCATGCCGTTTTGGAAGCTGCCGGAACTAAATGGAATTTCTTGCCATTCAAACCAGGCCTGGTAGGTGGACATTGCATTGGAGTAGACCCGTATTATTTGGCTCAAAAAGCGCAGGAACATGGTTACCATCCGGAAATAATACTAGCTGGGAGAAGATTAAATGATGGAATGGGAGAGTATGT
>Ga0160433_100590_pt1 | contig 15300 bp, 13 predicted proteins | sample HID1972K_E0MG_FD_108235 | JGI IMG/M metagenome (GOLD analysis project Ga0160433, IMG submission 108235) | Enriched pill bug-associated microbial communities from UW Madison campus, WI, USA - HID1972K_E0 MG | ecosystem: Host-associated > Arthropoda: Insects > Digestive system > Unclassified ... | reverse complement strand
GAATGAGAACAGCCATAAGCGCTGATGTTATTACGATGCTTTTTTTCATTTACATTCTTCCGTCCCTTTTTTGTGTCGCGCCCAAACAGTCCTAACCAAGCTTACACTGCACTGATTTAGCTTCGCCGTTTCTGCAATACTGGTCCCTCTGGAACGATATTCGATAATGCGCTTATGCAACTGTTTGTCAGCAATACGGCCATGGTAGCGCCCTTCTCTTTTAGCTATCTGAATGCCTTCTTTCTGGCGTCTACGTCTGTTTTCGTAATCGTCACGCGCCAGCTGCAGCGCCACTTTCAGAAGCATATCCTGCACATTTTCAAGCACTACCCTGGCAACTCCAGATTCAGCATTGATCAGTTCTGAGAGGTCCACTATCCCAGGTATAGATAGCTTCGCCCCGCGCTCTTTTATCGAGTTTACGAGGGCCAGCGCACTTTCCAGCGGCAAGCGGCTAATACGGTCAATATGTTCGGCAATAACCACCTCTCCAGGTTGGAGATCATCAATCATTCGCTGCAGTTCCGGGCGGTCAGCTCGTGCGCCAGAGGCTTTTTCTCGATATACACCGGCAATATAAAAATCACGATTACGGGTTTCTTCAATGATACGATTCTGGCGCGTCAACTCCTGCTCATTAGTGCTTACCCGCAAATAAACTCTGGCTATGTTTAATTTATCTTGCCTCGTCATACGGATTATCCCTTGGTAAAACCATTCAATTTACGCGCGCCCTCTTCTTGCATTTTTTTATTAATTAAATCCATTGACTTCAACTCATCACGAATGACGAACACATGATGCCAATAAACCTGACCATTATTTTCATTTAACTCTCTTGCAAGACGTTTTTTTGCATACTCAGGTACGCCTTCATCTTCCGCAAACATTAATAAGAAATCATCTTTAACAGGTTTAGTATTAACTCCATGATGCTGGTGAATGTAATACTCAGTTTGCAACTTACCTAAACCCTGCCTTAGAGAATGAATTTGAAAAACGACAAGACTAACACATATTCCCAAAAACAAAACCAGAGGAAAAACACCCACTTTATCACTCCAGTATAAGAAGGCACCAGAGAGCAATATTAGAGGGAGTATTATTAGAGACTGAAAAATAATGGAACCTTTGTTTTCTTTATTTTTCATCTGACAGTAACGAACTATCAACTGATCAATTGGATTTGTTTCTTTCATTTTTATCACTCCATTTAATTACTTAGTTCTTGAAGAAATTTTCAGGTGGCGTATCGCCTGTGAGCCAATAGCTAGGATTTATAATCCACGACCGGCGGTCAAAGGCGACAGCTTGGCGTCTGTTGAACAGCCAGCGCCACCAAGCAACAAACCGCAAATTGCCCTCGTAAAGAATCGTGCTACTAGGGATGCCGACGATGTATCTGGCCCTTGGTTTCCTGCTACACATAAATCCTCCGCTCTCGCCGGGATGTTGGTTAATTTGGGTATACCCAAAAAATACAACCATTGTCCACATGGCTTTTTTGTATTAGTGCATCTTAAACCAGCCAGGCCAATCAAGGCAACCTAAAAAAGCCACAACGTTCTGCAATGGAAAAAAAGTTGACCTTTTGGGCACTTGTGCCTATCGTAATCAAAATAGGCACATCCGCCTATGCAATTCACGACTTATGGAGAGCAAACATGCGTGATGAAGTGGCGGTTATTCAAGTAAATAATATCGAGGTCGGCTCAATGCCGTTGTCGCAATATGAAGATATCGTGGAGTCAGTTAAAAGAGACTGGCGAACGCGTGTCGCTTCTGTGTTCAGTTATGTTGGTTTTGTTTGGAGAATAGTAATCCGCTTATGCTCTTATTTCGTTCAGAGTTTTGCAGTGATTATTGCACTTTTTATGCTCTATTCTTCGTTTCATTCAGTCGAAACAACTCAGTTCATTACTGAATTGCGAAATACCCCCTCAGAAAGAATAGCAGAAGCCATCCGTTCGATTACAAACATATGCGTAATCCTGACGAGCATTGCTTGTGCTCTTAGTATTTTTATTAAAGGTATACCTGTATTTGTAAGTGCCTCTGAAAATGGCATTAATAAGAAAATTAGGGAAGTAATGGAGGTTCCAGCAGAAGGCCGGGTTAGTGTAATTTTCAAAAAGGATGGTACTTATTGTGTCAGATAACAGGGCGCGATTTCTGGCATTACTTGCTGATCACGGACTAACCCAAGCGAAAGCTGCATATCTAATTTGTGAATACACACGCCGTCCTTGTTCAGTCAGAACGGTGAGGTCATGGGTGAATGACCCGGACAAAGCTAGTTCCAGATCCTGTCCGGATTGGGCCGTAGAAGTGCTGACTGATGCGCTTCAAACAAAGTTCAACACAGAAAATAACTAGCTATAAGCAAAGCGAAAAAATATCTTGCAAATAGGTCTTAAAGACCTATTATAGGGATAGTGGTGAGGCGGCAACCTCACCACTTGACACCCAATAATCCCTGCAAGGAAAAGTGAAATGTCACATACATCATATGGTAAAACACTGCGCGGTTACAGTCGTACTGTACCGGAACTGACACTTAGCCTGTTTATCCAGCAACTCCCCCATATCACTATCAGCGAGATTGAGGCATTAGCCGAAACTAACGCTTTCCTGATAGAGCAGTTACCCCGTTATATTAGCCCCATGGTAGGCTATGAATGTCGTTTGATCGGTTTCTGACAGAAAAAGGGAATAAACATGAACAACGAATTATCAAAACCTGGCGTTTTTTCCATCGAAAATCTCTACCGCTTAGTAAGGACATATTGCCTTTCTTTCGCCCCTCATCCATTGATTGAGTTTAACGTATCGCAGGTTGTTAATACATTCATGCGTTATGAATCAGGTTTAAATTTCAATATGTCAAACAGCCTGCCACCTCATTACTCAGGCCAAGATGCAACTATATTTGAAAAATATAAAGAAAGTGAAAACCTTCCACCTGAAAATTCTTCCGCTTGGTTCACTGTTCAATTCTTGCGTATTGAAACCACCGATGACGTTGAACGTCTAAAATACAACCTTGAAACAATGCGTAATTGGATGCACTCCACGGGTTATTTAATCAAAGATGAGTGTGGATATTTGCCCACTCAAAAACTCTTTGATGAATATATTCTAAAGATAAAGCGTTATTATAAAGATACATAAGGGGATAACTCTATAGATTACTGGCCCATACAGGGCCAGTAATTATATGTATTACATACTATGGCGGGCTGTGCGTTTCTTCTCTTGTGCCTGAACCAGTTTTTCCACTTTTTTCTGGCCCTGAGACTGATGTTGAGTAAGCTGCGAGGTAATTACAGCTTTAATCTGCATCGCTACACCGTCACGGCCAAGACTGCTGTTTACGGCGAGGTCGTTAAAATCAGTATAACGCTCAGCGCGTTTCAGAATTTCCTGTTGTGACTCTGTAAGCCGTGCAGCTTCAAGAATCTTCACTTCTGCTTCGCCAAGTGGCTTATCACCGCTGGCGTGTGCCTCAAGCTTTCTCAGAGCTGTTTGATGGGCCGTATACGCGGTGGGCTTAATCAGGCTCAACTCATCTTTTGATGGCACTTCCTCTTTGGCAAAAATTGGGAAGACAGCAACTCCGCCAACAGCTTTAGCAGTTTCCAGCGCTTTTTCCCGACCCACGTTTACCGTGGCTTTACCTTTTGCCTTCATCTTGCAGGACTGTGCCACGTCATCATCACCGGCGATGACGATCGGCTTGTCGGGAAACGCTTCTTTCAACGCTTTAGCCACCGGCTCCAGGTTGCCGGAATCAAACGCTGCAACGGTCGGGTATTGAGTAGCTTCCGCAATACTGCCTGCAGTCGCGTACCCTTCGGCAATAATCAGCACCGGCGCATCTTTCAGAGCTTCCAGACCACCCACGATATGAAAACAGCCTTCTTTACGGGCATTTTTCGCAAAACGTTTAGTACCGTCTTCATTGATGTACTGCATGGTCCATTGTTTGCCGCTAACGTCATAGGCGGGGATATATGTCTTATCCCCGCCCTTATCGGTAAACACTCCCTTATGCACCTGCAGCCCTTTTTTCTTCAGATAGGCCGTCTGCTGCTGCGGTTCTGACAACTGGCCCAGCTGCTTACCGACACGCTTTGCAGAGGCTTCGTGATCTTTTTGCTGCTTAGCTGCCTTTTCTGCCTGTTTCTGCGCAGCCTGCGCCCGTAAGAGCGCTTTTTCTTCATCAGTCTGCACGTACCCTTTAGAAGACCAGCGCAACTCTTCCTTGGTGCGGTTGTTTTGCATAAAGCCTGCAGGATGGCCGTCAGTATGGATGATATAAAAACCGGATTTCTCGCCCTTTTTATCCCCCTCGACAGTGATACGGTGGCCCTCTCCGTCCATGATTGGATGTTTCTGGCCCCGGTCAGTATCAGCATCGAGGATGCAGCCTACATTTTTCAGCGCGGTTTCAACTTCTTCCTGCAATGTCATTGCCGGTGATTGTTCAACCTTTACGTTTTCCAGCTTCCATTTAGCCAGTTTTTCCATATCGGCCCCAGCTTCGGCATACCAGGTTTTTTTCTCTTTGTCCCATTTTGCACCGGCTGCTTTTGCTTCGGCGCGATCTTTATAAGGAACAGCCAGTTCCTGCCGCTCTGCCGAACGGTCGGGAGTGGCTTTTTGCGGGGGAACATCCTGCGCTGCAGCTGCAGCTTCGCCGCCATTCCATTTGGCAAATTTATCGAGGGATACACCTGCCGGGACAAACCAGGTCTGTTCACTCCTATCCCATTTAGCCCCTAGAGCTTTGGCCTCATTACGTTCCTGGTAAGGGACTTTAATCGGCGTATTTTCCTGCGCAATATTGAGAGATACTTCGGGGATAACTCGCTGGCCCATATCACTCAGGAATACAGCCTCCAGTTCGCCTGGTTCAGGCCCCAGCGCCTCCATAGCACTGTATGCCTCAGTTGGGGCTTCTGCCCCTTCCAGAATGCTTTCTACGCTGTTCTGATACCACTCTTGCGCATCTTGCGGAGGAAGCACATTCATTTCCTCATCAAGAGTCATAATGCCTTGGGCTATGGCCGCTTTCTCTGCGTCAAGTGTCTGGTAGAAATTGCCCTGCCGGTCATTTAGATCAATTTGATTGTTACCCAAAATACGACTGTCATGAACAGCACGATTTTCACCTTCGTTTACTGCAGCAAGGGCTTTAATCGCGCTATTGGTTTCCAGCACGAAATTTAGTTTCTCGTTGGCGCCAGGGTTATCTGCCACAAGATACTTTTTGGCGGGTAGTAAGCTGGTTGCAAAGTCCAACTCTTTATAGGCAGCATCAATCTTTTCTTTCGCATCCGGCCAGTTTTGACTGAATGAAGCCAGAAATTCACCGTTCCGCTGCCAAAAGTCGCTGTTGGGTTCACTGCTCTGCGCATCAAAAAGCACTTCACGGGATAAAGCCAGCTGACTCCGGTTCATTCTGGGTACATGATCAGCAAGACCGCCATCGAGGTTAGAAAGAATGAATTTTTCAGCACGATTTCTACGCTGTTGTTCAGGAGTAACAGTTTCGGCTTGTGTCGTCATTTCTGCCCCCGCTGCTGTCTGTGAATTGCTCCGTTCAGTGCTTCCTGACTCAAGAAGGCTGGAGTTAGGCAACCAGTTTTTAGGAAATTTAACGTCTTCCGGCAGTTCACGTGGATCGCCGCTAATACTTTCTACCTGGTCCCGCACGTTTTTAGCCGCTAAAGCCATGTTTTTATCCATACTGGCAAAAGCAGTTTTGAGCGCATTACTTTGCCACTCGTTATCAGAGGAAAACGCTGTTCCTGGTACACGTACTTCACCGATGTAAGTCAGAGCCTTTCCACGGCCAACAACATCCGTGTGTACTGGTAACGTATTGCCATTACTATCTTCATAGTTAATACGAATTATCTGATCGCCAAGCTCGCTTTCTCCCCAGCTGTAATAAGCAACATAATCAGCTTCCTGCGCCGTCCTTTCAAAGGTATTGAAGGTATCGCGGAACAGTTGAACCGTCTCAGCATCAACATTATCCGGGTTAGTGAGTCTTTGTATTTCACCCATAACCTCGGCATGTTCTTTACTGCGTTGCTCCTGCGCCAGCGTTACCGGCTGTTCCTGCGTTCTCTGCTGCTCAAGGCCCAGGACATACCCCTGAATTTTTTCAGCATCAGCTGCAGCACGGAAAATTTCCAGCGGATCATCTTGCAGGGCTTTAATCCATGATTTCACATAGGCCACATGCTGAGACGGATCATGACCAATTCCCAACTCATCGCCCATAATCATGCTGGCTATTTCAGCTCTAAGTTCCTCTTTGGCGTAACCCTCACTCCCGAAGGGATGAGCCAGGTCACGATCAAGGCGCGATGTATGGCCTGTCCAGTGGCCCAGCTCGTGCAATGCTGTTGCGTAGTATCGATCTGCTGCCGGGAATGCTTCTTTTTGAGGCAGGTGAATGCTGTCCGTAGACATACGATAGAAAGCCCGGTCTGCCTGGTCATGCCGGATTATCGCCCCGGATGCTTTCAAAATATCTTCTGCTCGCTCGATACTGTTCCAGCTTTTCTCTTTGCTGACAGTCAATGGCGGTAATCCATCTATCTGTTCAGCATTGAATACTACGGCGTTAAATACCTTTGGGCGTTCCAGCTGTACTATCTCTTTTACTGGCTGGTCATCCTTACCGATAACAATAGTGCCATCATCATTTTTCTTGAGTCGTTCTTCGGTGAATTTCCAGTATTGAACCAGTGTGCCTTTTTCACCTTTGCGTACCTGGGCGTCTGCAGCTGTAGCCTGTTTGTAGGTCATCCATCGTTGATCGCCGTAGCCCTGAGCCATCAGATGAATGGCGTTAATGCCACGGTAACGCTTGCCGGTTGTCGGGTTCATCGGCAGCGCCGCACCAGGTGCGCCCGGATTCCATGGCTTCTGCCATGGGGCTGTGCCTTCTTTCAACTGCGCGATCAGATTTTCGGCCACAACCTCATGAAACGGTTTCTTTGCTTTAGGTTCTGCCATGATGATTACTCCTGTTCGTCGGATACACTGGCAAGCGCATCCTGCTCACTCAATGCATCCTCAGAAAACGCTCCAGCCAAATCAGCCTCTTCCGGGGAGAACTCAGCGAGATACCCAGGGATTACCAGATCAAGAAATTTGGCGTTTACAGCCCCGTCCATGCCGGAACGCGGGGGAATGGATGCATCATTATTTACTGCGTTGTTATCAGTCATTTTCAATCTCCACGTTTATGCACGTTTGACGGGGTTGTAATTAGGCATCCCTTTAATGTCGGGATAAGACTCGCTGCAGGCCGGATACCCGCTGCAGGACCAGAAATAGCCAGATTTTTTGGATGCTCTACGAATAAGACCTTTCCCGCAAAGTTTGCATTTGTATTTGTCTGAGACCTGGACACCACCGGCAACTTTAATTGAGCCGGAATTAATCACCTGAATCTGGTCACGGACAAATTTTTCCTGCAGCTTCACGAACGAATCGAGATCGCGTTTACCTTCTTCTATCTCAAGCAACATACGCTCATTAATGGCCGTCATGACCGGGCTTTTAACCAAATCGGGAAGAACAGCGATTAGCCCCCTGCCCAACCGGGTACTGATAATGTCTTTGCCCTTATTTTCAATAAAGCCACGTTTTTTTAGCTCGCTGACGATTGTTGCGCGGGTTGCTGACGTGCCAATACCGTCCCCTTCTCGCAGCAATTTTTTCTGTGCAGGGTCTTCAACATATTTATGGATGTTTACCATTGCTGTATTCAGCGTCCCATCATTAAATCGACGCGGCGCTTTCGTTTTTGCATCCAGACGTTGTGCCTGAGCACAAATAATATCATCACCGTTTTTCATTGATGGCAGAGATTGCTCAGCTTCGTTTTCTTCCTCGTCTTCCTCTCCATCTGAATAAACATCTTTCCAGCCATTTTTCGTAGTAACTTTACCGCCAGCTGCGAAAGTCTCGCCATTAACATCAATAATAATGGTCGTAGCCTTGTATTCATGTACGGGATAAAACTGCGCAAGATATGCCCTGACAATAAGATCATAAATATTACGTTCTGCTGGGGAAAGTTTTTCAACATCTCCCCTGTGCATTGTCGGAATAATGCCGTGGTGGGCAGTTACTTTACTGTTATCGAATGTTCTTGATTTTACTTTTGGATCAGCCTTATCTATCAATGCTGAAACGCCGGGGTAAGTAGCCCTTAATGAAGCAAAGATTTCAGGGGCATCAGCGTGCTGTGATTCAGGTAAATAAGCACTGTCAGTACGTGGGTAACTAGTCAATTTATGCGTTTCATAAAGAGACTGACAGGCTGCTAATACCTGTTCTCCAGAATAACCAAAGTTACTCGATGCAGCGGCAGTAATATCACCCAGAGAATAAGATTTTGGATGGTATTTTTTCTTTGGCTCCTGCTTATACTCAATGACTTTCCCTGCACTCCCGGTTAAGGCTAATACCAGTTTATCAGCCTCTTTGGTATCAATGAGCCTTCCCTCTGAATCCAGACCGGGCTGATCTTCTCCTGAATGCCATGCTGCGACAAAAGAACCTTTCTCGTGTTTAAAGACCGCTTTAATGTTGTGATAAGGAATCGGCTTAAAGTTTTCAATCTCCAGGTCACGGGCTACAACCAATGCCAGTGTTGGGGTCTGTACACGCCCGACCGTCAACAGTACACGTGAACCACCCCGCGCCGCTTTCAGCGTAAATCCGCGTGAGAAGTTCATACCAACCAACCAGTCAGCTCGACCACGGGCAAGAGCTGCACGGCCAAAGCTCACATACTTATCGTTACTCTCCAGCCCTTTCAGCGCCCTTGTTACGCTCACCGTGTCATTCGCATTACACCAGTAACGCAATACCGGCTTAGAACATCCTACTTCGTCAAGAATTTCATCAACCAGCAATTGACCTTCACGATCCGGGTCGCCCGCATTAACGATGGTGTCAGCTCTTTCAACAAGATGCCGGATAGTTTTCAACTGTTTTTCTGCATCTTCACGAGGATTAATTATCCATTTTTCCGGGATAATTGGCAGTTCGTCTTCGCGCCAAATTTTCTTTCCATTTTCATTTCGAGGTACATCATCTGGCGTATATACATCCGGTTCGGCCTGCTCATACATATGACCAAAGCACCAGGTTACATAATCCTTACCACATTCTATGTAACCATCTTTCTTATTTGTCGCGCCCAATACTGCAGCAATGGCTTTTGCAACATTCGGTTTTTCTGCAATAAAGACTCTCATTATTAATTTCCTTCTTTCACGTATTCGGTTATTAATCCATTCACCATGTAATGACAGGTGAAACCGTGGAAATAATTTGTGACACTGTAACAGTGCCAAAATAGCGCCCGTCAAATGATGACGGGCTTTGGTCTGTCATTAACAACAGATCTGATTTACCTAGGGTGTAAACTTCATTTCTGCTCGGCAATGGACGCCCGCCAGGATCTACACTCAAGGGTTTGCTGTAAGGTAATAACTGGCCGTTGACATAAACCCCGTCACAGTGAAATGCGACCTCATCACCTTTAGCCGCTAAAATTTTCTTCATCATTTCGCCGTAACCGCCAGGACAGAAACCACTGCCGATATAGCCTCTTTCCTGAGCTTCATCGAATATCGGCTTTTGCGGTGGGCAAAAAATGACGTACTCGCCTGGCTTCGCTGGATGTGAACTGATTTTGTACAACCCAACCGGGATACTTTTGGTTGTGTTTATGCGTAACCCGGCAGCGTAGCCAAGGCCGCAAACAACACCGGTGATTAAAGATGCAGACAAAACGCCCATCGCTGCATACCGGGTTACTTTTTTCATATCGCGATAGCCTCATGACTGGCATCATCATTCGCCGCAGGAGTTGAGCGAATGCGATCAGTTGTTTTCGGTTCAGGTACTGAGGCCCGCATAGAGAAAATCTCATCCTGGAAGAACAGAGGCTGCTTGCCGTAAATAGCCGGATATCCTGCAACATAAACAACCATATCGCCGCGTTCGGTGATTAAGCCCTCCACATTTTTCTTAGGTCCGGGCATACGCAAACATTCATCAACCGTAAGCAGTGGACGCTGTACTTCCTGCATGGTTTTTGAGACGCCGCCTAATATGGCCGCAGCACGTTTACCGCTGGTTGTGATTTGTTCTTTAACAACGGTGGTCTGCCCCGTCAATTTCGACAGGTGTTCGGCTGTTTCTGTACGGTTTGGCGGATAGGCGTTTTGCACATGACAGTTAGATGTAATGGTTTCATCCGGGCCATAGCCTGTTTCACGGCTGCGTAACTGGTTTAAGTCCTGACAGATCAGATAAAACTTAATGCCGTAACCAGCAAGGAAGGCCAGTGATTCCTGAATGATTTCGAGCTTACCCAGGCTTGGGAACTCATCGATCATCGCCAACAGGCGGTGTTTATAGGTCTTTTTGGTTTGTACACGTTTGGTATTGGCAACAGAAAAGCCAAACGCCCGCATAACGCGCTGCCATGCCGTCAGTTTGTTATTCACTCGCTCAAATTCCATCTTGTCGGCCAGCAGGCGAACAATCATGTTCAGCATGATACGAACTAGTGGACGCAAGCGAAGTTTATCGTTGGGCTGCGTGACGATGTACAGTGAAACGGGATCATCATGATTCATCAAATCCCTGATTTTAAAATGGGATTCGCTGACATTACGGGCAACAACCGGATCGCGGTAAAGTGCAAGATAAGATTTGGCCGTTGAAAGTACAGAGCCAGCCTCTTCCTCCGGGCGGTCCATCATGTCACGGCCAGCAGAACCAACAACCGGATGATTTTCGCCGTTAACATGGCCGTACTGCGTCATTTCCATCCAAAGTTCACCCGTATCCCGTTCAGGATCGGCCATGATGGAATCAACATAAGGTAGAGTGGCAGGAGTGCCGTCATTCTTGTGCTTATACAGAACGTGGAGAATGACGCCGACCAGTAGAGCCTGTGACGTTTTCTGCCAGTGGTCATTTAGTCCCTTCCCGTCCGGGTCTACAATCAAGGTGGCAAGGTTCTGGACATCACCTACTTCATATTCTGTACCAACCCTGATTTCATCCAGCGGATTCCATGCGACAGAACCGTTAGCGGCAGCGGGTTCAAATTTAAGGCAGATGTTTTTTGCATACTCTTTTCGCCAACCTGCGGTCATCGCCCATAACTCACCTTTGAGATCGGTAATGACCGTTGAATGTTTCCATGAAAGGAGTGTTGGAACAACCAAGCCAACACCTTTACCTGAACGTGTCGGTGCATAAGTAAGAACATGTTCAGGGCCGTTATGCCGCAAATAGTGCAATTGGCCGTTTTTATCCTGCCAGGCACCAACATAAACCCCTTCGTCGTTACCCAGGAGGCCAGCCTCTTTTATATCTTGCTCATCGGCCCAACGGGCAGAGCCATGGAGATATTCATTTGCTTTGGAAGAGTTTGCCAACATCATGTTGGTTATCGCGGTGAGAACTAAACCACCGGCAGCGACCATTGCACCGACACTGCCAGCAGCCTGAAACGCCTGTGGTAACTGCTCATTCCATGCGGAGTACCATTGGAAATAGGCCCACGGCGCGTAAATATGGTCAAAGTGCGGCCCCAACTGCGCTTGATAGTTATAGCTGTAAGCAAAATACTGCGTTGCAGCCTGAACACCTGCGGCCAGTGAAGTAATAGCCATTAAAGGAATGAGTTTCTTCTTCTTAGCTTTCTTATTATTTCGTACCTGCGGCCCAACAGCGTTATTTGGTTTTCTCATGGCCTTCCTCCTTTCCACTCATACCATAACGTGTAGAGCCGAAAATAATGGTGTGGCTGCGATCGCTAACGAACTGGTCCATGGGGAAAGGCGTATTACTGGAAGTAACCACGTGCGCCAGTGGCGGTGCATCTGAATCAAACATTGGGCATGTAGATTGCGCTGCATTTTTTTCTTTCATCGACTTCTTCCTTTTGCTGTTCTGACAGAACCGGATGCTGTTAACGTGATCGGATCACCGACTTTAACGCTGCTCAGCCTCCGGGCCGTGTAGTCACTGACAGGCATGACCACAACTTCATCATTCCGTTTAAGCAGGGCTATTACTTCATTTTCACCCTTGCGCTGTCCCGCATACTCAAACTGACCTTTGTCTTCCGAAGTATACCCTCTATGTTTCGGTATATCGAACCCTTTGAGCCTTTTTTGCTCACGTTCACTAATATATTTCTCCGCTGCCGCCAGCGTTCTAACTGGCTGTGAACCAGGATTTATTCCTCCTGCCCCAGGTATATTCCGTCGCAGTTGATCAACACGTTCTGCTGTTTGGTGCTCCAGCTGGTCATGAACATTACCCGGCAGTAACACTTCACTTCTTCCGGCGATGCGAACCATACTGAGTTCGGACAAGTCTCGCAGACGGTTTTTCGCGAAGGGCGGCGGCTGGCGTCCAGGTCGCGCAACGTGGGGCTTTGTACTTCCTCGTACTCCGTTACGTTGCTCTGCCCCGCGTCCTGCACTTGTGGATGCCCTTGGCCCTCCTGGTTGGCTTCCTGCTGCAGTAGAGCCATCGCCTGCGCGAACGCGTCCTCTTCCTCCCTTATCTCCGGCGGCATCTCCTGCAGAGGTGGGGCTTCCTCCCCTTCCAACATCGGCCCCTCCCCGGATAACAACATCTCCAGTGCTGCTTCGTTCTCGTCCTTCATTGGATTCTGATCGTCTTCTTTGCTCATCGTCTTTCACCTCGTTCTGCTTGATAAACAGCTCAATCTGTTCTTTGGTTGAATATGGTCCCACGTACCAGGATTTTTTTTCTTTATCCCACATAGCTCCGGCTTTACGGGCATCGCTTCGTTTTTCGAAGGGAACATGAATGTAGTCACGGCTATTGGCGGCTTTCTTAGTCAGTACCTGCCTGATTTTTTCCAGCGCTGGATCGTCAAATGTCACATTCAGTTCCCGTGCAGCTGCAACGGCAACGATTCGCTTTTTAAATTCAAAACTGCCGTTAACGGTCAGATTGTTTCCGTAACGGTGCTTAGCCATTAGCAATGCCGCATGAAGACCGTCATCGCCAGCATCGCGTGAAACATCCAGTAATTTGCCGCCATCACGTATCGCACTGTCACCCACGCGATAAATGATTGTTCCCTCTTTTGTCACGCTATCTGGTTTCAGGCCGGGGATTCGCCCATCCTGCTTGACCTTTTCCCCATGCACGGAATTAGCTTCTTTTCGTGCTGCCTGAGCATCCCGCTGCCGCAACGTTTTAAGAGCAAGATCATCACCATTGCTTGCCTTGTGCTGCAGCCAGTCGGCCCATGTACGGCGCTTATGAATGTCATAAGCACTTTGTCGGTCTTTTTTAAAAATGGCGTTGGCGCGGGATACTTCCGAAGAAAGAGATTTGCTGACCAGACCGTACAAATGACGTTTATTAACTCCGGCCCCTTTCAGCAACTTGATAGCAGATCTTTTCAGTCGGCCCGTTCGTTTGGCATTTTCAATTAATCGATCTCGTTTAACCTTGGCTAAACGCAGCGCTTCATTACGAGTGGCCGTAAGCCGTTGCTGTTCGTTCTTGAATTTGGCGTACAGCTCCGTAGTGTTGGAACCTTGCGAGTGAAGTGGGCGGCCTTCATAGCGCTTTCCACTGTTGATTTCCATGGAGGGAAGCTCTGAAAGACCAACAAAGCGCCCCTCACGCATAGGAGGCGGGCGATCTCCAGGTCGTTTGACACGAAAAGCAGGGCCAGTATGCTTATTCAGCGGCGCAGTGGACCTTGACGACGACTTACCCGAACTAATTCGCTCAAACTCGCCAAATTTTTTTTCAAGCGAAGTACGGGAAAGTGAGCGATCTACCGAACTGGCTTTCACCCCGACACCATCCGGGCCGGTGATAACAAAACCATTTCCTTTCTGGCGTAACTCTAATCCGTTGGCCCGCATCACCTGATGCAATTGCTGCCAGCTTTCGGCTTGTTTAAGCTCGTGTGCGCACTCTTTTTTTATCCAACCAAGGAAACTCTCAATGCCGGAATGCCGCTCCATATCATTCGCGTTGTTTTCTGAACGTGTCCTGGTTGCCTTATGGTTGTCCGTCTCTAATCCAAATTCTTTTTCGAGAACCTGACACATAGACGAGCGGATCTTGTAGTCGTTGTATGGGGTATGAATGTTGTGTGTTTCAGGATGGATTTTGTTGATAGCAATATGAATGTGAACATTGTCAGTGTCGTAATGCACGGCACTGACACGTTGATGATCTTCATAGCCCATCGCCGCGCACATCCGTGCCTCTATAGCGTCCATAACGGCCTGTGACGGGTTTTCTCCAGTTCGAAAGGATATGAGCAGGTGATAAGTCTTATCGTCCTCAGAACGAGTATTGAGGCGTTGTGTAGGCTCTATCTCGAACTGGGCAGCATCAATAATATTTTCCTGCTGACAGTTAGACACTTTAACTGCCCCAACTCTTTCCTGTTTGTTCTGCGGGTTCTGCAGGTATTTAGCCAGCTCCGAAAAGCTGCTTTTTTTTATGTCCCGCATTGGAATGTGACGTGAAATCACAATGCCCCCCAAATTTTAGCCGCTAAAATTATTTGCTCAGAACCTGAGTCATTACAGCCCGTAGTTCTTCTTGCGTGGATTCGATTTTTGTCAGCAAGGTATTAATCAGCGCCGGTGAAAAATTTTGGGTCCTTGCGTCATTAGAGAGCCACATTTTTAACAGTCCCCCCAAGCGTCCCAAATCACCATTCACCCGGCTGAGTTCTTTCACCTGTTCAATATCAACCCACGCATCAACCTCATAACCCATACCTACTTTTCGTAGGAAAGCTGCTGTGCTTAATCCGGCGGCGTCTGCGTTTTTTCTGATGATCGCTTCTTCCTCTGGCAAAACGGGTACTCGTAAATGCTTGCCATGCTTACGGGTATTTCTATCGAGTTCAGTCATGTTACCTCTTTCGCGGCGGTAGCCGCGTTGCCTCGCAGAGCAGGAATCCACCTGAGAATCGAAGATGCGAATAGTGGAAAGTAAAGTTTGATAACCTGCTTGCAGGTTAGCTAACTTTACATGTCCTGCCCGGCTTTCGCCGTTGTTTACGCCAAGGAAAGTCTACATGACGAAATGTGGAATGTCGTGTATTTCGTTGCAAAAATGTGGATATAACGAAAAAATAGCGCTAGTATGCTTCATACACTGGAAAAACAACGTTTTCCATGGGAATTACAACTGCTATCCTGCGTAAATACACGATGAAAT
>Ga0160433_100587_pt1 | contig 15385 bp, 11 predicted proteins | sample HID1972K_E0MG_FD_108235 | JGI IMG/M metagenome (GOLD analysis project Ga0160433, IMG submission 108235) | Enriched pill bug-associated microbial communities from UW Madison campus, WI, USA - HID1972K_E0 MG | ecosystem: Host-associated > Arthropoda: Insects > Digestive system > Unclassified ... | reverse complement strand
TTAAATACACATCATTATCATTTTGAAACCCGATTTCATGTTGACGTAGATTCTGACAAAAAGCAGATTGAAAAGGTGTAAGAATTAAAAAGCCAATAATTAAAAAAGAAAGTAGACGCCCGGACATATTAACTCTATAAGGTGGCAAATTAACCAGAATGTTTAATTTAAAAAAGATATAATCGATTTTACATCCTGTTATCGGCAAAATTTCGTTTCTGGCTTGATTTTAGTTGTAATTTTGTCTGTCGTTTTATTTAAAGAATCTATTTAAGAGATTTTATTATACGCTTATGAAACAAACCTACCTTAAAAACAACATCAGCACGTTATTGGCAATCTTTTTAGTTGTTTTTACGCTAAGCCCCATGTTGACAAAGGCACAGGCTGTTTATCAACCTTATTCTTATCAATTTTATCAGAAACTGAATAAGGTACAATATAGCTGGGACACCAGGCAGCATACTGCGATCAAACCCTTTATTATTGATTCAGTTACACAACCGATTTACGACTCCCTGATGAATGCAGGCGTTCAGAACCAATCAAGCTGGCTTGGAAGGAAGCTTTACAATGAACATTTGATTGAAGATTTGGGTGAGAATCACCAGTTTTATGCTGATCTATTACCTGATTTATATATTGGCCGGGATTTCGCCGGAGGTGGTAAAAATACGTTTTTAAGAACCATTGGCGCACAATTGGGTGGAACAGTTAAAGATAAGTTTTATTACCATATCAGTGTCTATAATAATCGCAGCATCTTTCCGACTTATGTAAATGATTTTATTGACAAATCAGAAGTTGTCCCTGGCCAAACCTATGGAGATGTTGCCGAAAGTGTTCAAGACTGGAACTATATCACAGCTGTTGCTTCGTACACTCCAACGAAGTACTTAAATATCAGTCTCGCTTATGATAAAAATTTTATTGGTGATGGCTATCGCTCCATGTTATTATCAGATGTAGCTTCTAATTATACCTCACTTAAACTAACAGGAAAACTTGGCAATGTGCATTACATGAGCATGTGGTCTTATATGATTGACCCATTGGCGCCTGAACTGGTTCAAGATAAAACCCGGGGAAAATGGGGAACCTTTCAATACCTGGACTGGAATGTAAACAACCGGCTATCCTTAGGGTTCTTTCAATCCATTATCTGGGCTAATCGTACCGAAGATGGCACAAGAGGTTTCGAACCAGCGTATTTAAACCCCATTATCTTTTTGCGTTCCATTGAATCTTCCGATCCGGGTTCGCCTGATAAGATGCATTTGGGACTGAATGCGAAATATAAAGTCTTGAATAATCTGGCCGTTTACGGACAGTTTCTGTTAGGTGAATTTACTGCGAAAGAATTTTTTGCCGGCAATGGCTATGTTCATAATAAATGGGGCGCTCAGCTTGGACTTAGAGGATTCAATGCATTTGGTATTGAAAATTTAAATTTCTTAGGAGAATTAAATATGGCAAGGCCATATACCTATTCACATTTTGATCCGGTTAGCAATTATAGCCACTTTTCTCAACCTTTAGCTCATCCCCTTGGTGCTAATTTCAGAGAGTTTGTCGGGATCATTAACTATTCTTTTAAGCGCTTTGACCTGTCCCTGCAAGGGAACTATTCGAAATACGGATTAGACCCTGACGCTGATTCCAATTATGGAAAGGATATTTTTAAATCGTACAATACCTACGAAAATCAATATAATAACCATATTGCACAAGGTTTGGCAACACAATTAGGCTATTTGGATGCACGAATTTCCTATATGCTTAATCCAAAATATAATTTACGTATTGAATTGGGCGGAATTGCCCGGCAGGAAAAAAATGATTTAGGGAGAACGAGTTCAGGAATGGTAACCTTTGGACTCCGTTCCTCCTTCCGTAATTTATATTATGACTTTTAAGAACCTAAAAGTCATAATATAAATTACGGAAGGACGCTCTTAAACCAAGAGTAAGCATTCCGGTATTTTTCTTCCACTCATTATTACTTTCTCTTCGAAGTACACCACCAACTTCCAGGCGTAGGTTGTATTTAGGGTTTAAAACATAAGAAACCCTGCCATCGACATACATCATATTAGTTTTTAATCCCTGACCAATACTTCCATCATAAGCCAGATCTTTGTTATAAGGTTTATAAATATCTTTACCATAATTATCCCTCATTCCATTTTCTAATAAGGGGTCTAATCCATAGGTTCCATAATTTCCTTGCAACGAAAAATCGAATTTGCTATAAGAATAATTTAATATTCCTACGAATTCTCTGAAATTAGCGCCGAAAGGATGCGCTAGCGGTTGTGAGTAATTGCTATAACTGGCCAACGGGTCTTCATTAGCATAAGTATAAGGCTTTGCAAAATTGTACTCGCCCAAAAAGTTAAAATTTTTAATTCCAAAAGCATCAAAGCCTCTAAACCCTATTTGAGCAGCCATTTTTTTATTTAGCAAAAGCTGTCCGTATAAAGATGCATTTGGTAAAACCTTGTATTTCGAATTCAATCCTATCTGCATCATGCTTTTTACTCCATTCCGATAATCAATACCTGGTTCCAATAGAGAAGATTCCAGATCAGATTTACGATTTCCCCATAACAAAGAATGGAAAAGCCCAACTGAAAATCGATTATCTACATTCCAGTCCAGGTATTGAAAAGCTCCCCATTTTCGCTGACTTCCGCTTCTTCTGTTGTCTTCATTGATTTTTTCTCTTGGATCAAGCATATAAGACCAGATACTTGAAATACTAATATCACCAAACGTTCCATTAAATTTAAAAGAAGTACTATTAGAAGAGATATCTGATAATAGCATGGAGCGATAGCCGTCTCCTATAAAGTTTTTATCATATGCCAGGGAAAAATTTAAATTCTTAGCAGGAAAGTAGGAAACAAGTGCAGAAACGTAGGTCCAGTCTTGTTCATCTGAGCCCAGTTTACCATACATTTGTCCGGGTACTACCCTATTTTCGGTAATATAATCATTAATATATTCCGGAAATACACCTTGATTTTCATAACCACTGGTATAAAAGAAAAATTTATCTTTAATAGAGCCGCCGGCTTGAAAACCGCGGGTATTGAGCCAGGTTGTCTTTCCTTGACCGGCAAAATCACGTCCTATCTGAAAATCAGGAATAAAATCGGCGTAAAATGTAAAGTCTTCTTCCTGAACATCAATTAAATGCTCATTCCACAATTTCCTTCCAAACCACGATGAACGCTCTCTTACACCTACATTCATTAATGAATCGTATAATGGAAGCATAATGGAATCAATTATTATCGGTTTAACAGCGGTATGCTGTTTCGTTTCCCAACTATACTGAACTTTATTAAATTTCTGATAAAACTGATAGGAATATGGTTGATAAGTAGCCTGTGCTTTGGAAAGGTCAGGTGCAAAAGTAAAAACAAATAACACGAGTATAAACGTAAATAACTTTAACGGGTTATTTTCTAGATAGCATTGTTTCATAAGCATATTAATAAACCTTTTAAGAAGCTAAAATCACGCCAAATATAATCTATGACATTTAGAATACACATTTGAATACAAATTGTGTTTAATATCACTATACGGCCGCTTATTAATATGTATTTTTGGAAAAATGTTAAGATTTATGAAACGTATAACTGAAAAGGAACGAATTGAATCCATACGAAAATACAACTTATTAAATATGGAATCGGACGAACGCGCAGCTAATCCTTTTGAACTGATAAACGAATCGGCAGCACTGGTATGTGGCGTAGCATTTAGTCAGATTTGTTTACTTCATCAAGATGAGATACAGTACCTGACTGAATATGGATTTAAGGCAAAGATCAAAAGTCTTTCTGAGTTCGATAGCTTTCGTGTTCTGCTTGAAGGAAATTATATCGAAGTTCCAGATGTTAGCTTAAACCAGAATTTTAAAGATTTCGAAGGTTTCAAGAGAAACAATATTCTATTTTTTGCGGGTTACCCGTTCTTTGATCCAAACGGAGTTTTGCTTGGCAGCCTTAATGTTTATGATACAAAACCCAATACATTAAGTGATAAACAAAAAGAGTATCTCAAAAAAGCAACAGTACGCATAACTCAGATCATATTAGATCGCAGAAATGCACAAGAGTCTTATCTTAAAGACATTCTTTTTGAGTCAGCAGATGATTTGATTGCTATATCCAACTATGAAGGAGAGCTGTTAAGAGTAAATCCAGCCTTTTCAAAACTATTGGGTTATAGCGAAGAAGAGATATTAAACAATAACTTGTCCAGGTTTATTCACCCTCAGGATGTTTCTTCATTCAAAACTATTGTAAAAAATTATGTTGATGGCCATGCCATTTCAAAGTTTACCAGCAGGCTGATTACAAAAGAAAATGAGACGAAGTATGTCAATTGGGCAAGCACTCCGGAAGACAAAACTGGTTTGCTTTATTCTTTCGGAAGGGACATAAGCAGTATTGAAGAGAAAAAAAAACAAATTCAAAAAAGCGAAAAACGGTTCCGCGCATTTTTTGAACATTCCCAAAGCTTATCTTGTATGCACACCTTAGAGGGCATATTTACGTCGGTAAACAAAACAGGCGCAGACATGGCCGGATATGCGGTTGATGAACTGATTGGAAAAAGCCTATATGACCTTATACCGGAGGATCGCCATGATTTACTTGCTCAATATTTACAAACTATTCGCACTGAAGGACAGGCAAATGGGATTATGAAAGTAATCACAAAGGATCGCTTTATAAGGACCTGGATGTTTAACAATGTGCTGCAATTAGATGACCAGGGAAATGAATACGTAATTGGTAACGCTGTAGATTTAACCGAGCGTTTTCAATTAGAAGAAGAGTTAAAAGAAGCGAAACGCTTAGCAGAACAGGCAAGTTCGGCAAAATCAGAATTCCTGGCTAATATGAGCCACGAAATCAGAACTCCATTAAACGGTATTATCGGATTTACAGACCTTTTACTTAAATCCAACCTGGACGATAGTCAAAGACAGTATATTAATATCGTCAATCAATCCGGAACTACCCTACTCAATATTATTAATGATGTTCTGGACTTTTCGAAAATAGAAGCCGGGAAATTACAGCTTCATAGAGAAAAGGTTGACTTGCAAGATGTTGCAGCTCATGCATGCAGCATTATTTCTTTTGCAATTGAGAAAAAAGGCATTGAGCTCTTATTTGATTTCTCTGAAGATCTGCCTCGGTTTGTATGGGCAGATGAAACCAGATTAAAGCAAATTCTTGTTAATTTACTAAGCAATGCTGTGAAATTTACTGAGGTAGGAGAAATTGAACTTAAAATTACCCCGGTTCAGGAATTCAATGACGGCAGAACAACCATTCGCTTTGAAATAAGAGATACCGGTATCGGGATTAAAAAAGAAAAGCAGGAAGAAATATTTGAAGCCTTTGCACAAGAAGATAGTTCAATTACCAAAAAATATGGTGGTACCGGTTTAGGGCTTACAATCTCAAACCGTTTGTTGAAACTCGCGGACAGTAAATTGAATTTAATTAGTGAAGTCGGCAAAGGAAGCACATTCTCTTTTGATGTTACCCTTAAGTCAGAAAAGGAAGACGTAGAAGATGTGAGCTTAAAGGATATTAAATCAGTACTGGTAGTTGATGACAATGAAAACAACAGACGTATTCTTAAACACATGCTTGAATTAAAAAAGATTCAGGTAGATGCGGTTGAAAGCGGCTTACAGGCACTGATTCTACTTCAGGGCGGTAAGGAATATGATGTCATTATTATGGACTACCATATGCCGATTATGGATGGCATTGAAACGATCCGAAAGATAAAAGGAAATATACAACATGGTGAACAACCCATTATCATGCTTTATAGTTCATCAGACGATGATCAGCTTCAAAGTGCCTGTGATGAATTAAAGGTAGATACTCGCCTGGTAAAACCCATCAAGATGCGGGAGATGTATCAGGTGTTAGCCCGGCTGAAGAAAGAAAATCTGGAAAGAAACAATGAGTTAAAGGAAATAATAGAAGAAAAGAAAGAGCTTTGTAAAAAAGGATTAAAGATTTTAATTGCTGAGGACAATGAAGTTAATATGTTTCTTGCGAAATCTATTATTAAACAAATTGCGCCGGATGCAGATATCTTTGAAGCAAAGAATGGTTTAGAAGCTATTGATCAATATAAAGTAGTAGAACCAGACCTCATTTTAATGGATGTGCAAATGCCAAAGCTCAATGGTATAGAAGCGACACAGGAAATCAGGAGGATTCAAAAAAACTTCCATGTGCCAATTCTGGCTCTGACAGCAGGTGCCATGAATAGCGAAAGGGAGAAGTGCCTGGAGGCGGGTATGGACGATTTCATCACCAAGCCAATCGTAAAACAAACGATTGCCAATATGTTTACCAAATGGATTGGAACCGATATATCACAAGAATCCTCTTCGGTTAATGAAAAGTCAATAGATCATATTGATAGAGCCTGGTTCGATGAGTACACTTCAATAGATCCGGCTTTCAAAGAAGAATTTATTAAATTATTGACTAACGAGCTTAAAAGCAGCGCTATCGATTTAAAAGAACAGGTATTGGCCAGAGATCTTGATGAATTAAAGAAAACCGGACATAAATTAAAAGGGACCAGCTTAACGGCAGGCTTAACCGAGTTAAGCAAGTTAGCTATTGCTTTTGAACTGCTATCCGAATTTGAAACGGCTTATGTTGAAGAATTATTAGCTGACACGACAGCTGAAATAGAACTTGTTTTAAGACTCCTGGATCGTGAATAAATGATATAGTCATATGGAAAGTGAAAGACAGATAAAAACAATAAAAGATCAAGAATTAAAAATCAAACAATTACAGGAAGAACTTCAATTAAAGAATCAACTACTTTCCCTGATTGCCCATGATTTTTCTGGTATATCCAGAAATCTTTTATGGATTATTGAGGCATTGAAGGATGGAAGTATTTCGCTTGACCAATTTAGATCTTTATTTCCTGAGTTAAAATCGGGAGTTCAGATTAACCAGAAAGCTATTGAAAGCACAGTTGCCTGGGTCAACAGTCAGCATGCGAGCTTTAAAACCTATCCTGTTAAAATTAACGCCTTTGATTTATTTTCTTCCATTCGCGATATTTTAGCTCCTAATTTGAAAAATAAGAACATCGGGCTTTCCTTTCAAGGGGATGAGAAAATTACGTTTACCAGTGATCAGATTTTGATTACGTTTATTTTGAAAAGTTTCGTCGAGAATTCCATCAAGTATTCTCATATAAACACAAGTATTGTTTTTCGGGTGGAGCGTTCTGACGACAAGATCGTACTTATAATCAAAGACTTCGGGACAGGAATGAGCGAAGAGGTAGTAAAAAACGTATTTACATTGAATGGATCTCCTTATACAGGTACCGCTGAAGAGAAAGGTGCAGGCCTTAGCCTTGCCATTGCGAATGACTTTGTGAAACTAATTGGAGGCACCATACAAATCAATTCGGTAGAGCAGAGCGGCACAAAAATTGAATTAAGATTACCGGTTTTGTTAAAACCATAAATATATGATTGAGAAAATACTTATTGCAGATGACCATAGTATTGTCAGAATTGGCTTGTCAATTATGATCAAGAAAGTACGGCCACAAGCAGACATTGCAGATGCCGATAGTTTTAAAAGTGTATTAGAGATTATCAATAAGATTAAATTCGATCTGATTATTTTGGATATTAATATGCCTAACGGCAATTTCCAACAAACATTTGATATTATCAAAATAAAACAACCTGATGTTAAAGTGCTGGTTTTTTCTTCCCAGGACGAAAAAACGTATGCCATTCGCTACCTCAAATTAGGTGCTGACGGATTCTTGCCAAAAATATCAGATGATGTAACGCTTAAAAAAGCCTTGGAAAAGATGTTCGATAAAGGCACCTACGTTAGCGAAGATATTAAAGACACGCTTATTTCTAAATCCTTAAACAGAAAACGTCCGACTACCCAAAACCCCTTAACTACGTTATCGGACCGGGAGATGGAAATTGCTGACAAGCTTATAAAGGGCGAAACCTTAAAGGAAATATCAAACGAGCTGAATTTACATGTATCGACAGCAAGCACTTATAAGTCCCGGATATTTAAAAAATTAGAAGTTCAGTCTATTCCTGAGCTAATTGATATTTTTAGATTCTATGACAACCTGATAAAGTAGGTAAAGCAATAGCGAATGCAATGGCAGGCTATCGTTATAGGTATTAGAACTGAACTCGTATTTACAAATACTGGATCCAGGCGCAAAACTTACGATTCTTTAAATAATCTAAATTCCGATCATTAGCATAAGCTTCGCGCTCGAAACTAATCGATCTGTAAGCTCTGTCATGACTTCCTAATTGAACAAGCCTTATAAGGTATTCGACTAAATATAAAACATAAAACGGCACGATAAGCATCTCGAGCTGTTGACGCAAATGAATTTGTTCATGATTTAAAATAGCTTTGCTTAAGATCGTTTTTTTCTTTACCAAAATAAAAGGAAAAACCGCCATAGCCTGAACATTCTTCGCCAGTATACTAGTGTAAATTAAATAATACCACTTTCTTTTCAATTGCGTACTTATTTAAATAATTAACATCACAGGTAATTTTAAGTTACCTATGATGTTAGTATACAACAAATATAACTGTTTTAAGAAGACCAGTTAAGATAACTATTACGCCATTAAATAGGTAAAAGGCTTTGGCCGGGTCATGGTCTCAGTATACACATTTCCAAATCGATCGGTAACCTTTATCTCCAAAGGATTTGTAGCATTGGAAGCCTTGGCCTTAAACATATGCGCAGTTTTGCTTGTAACGAAATCAGCAGTCGGAACAGCATTCACATTTAAGCGTTGAGTTTCATATGAAATAATATGCAAAGGATCTAATACGCTTACCCGTGTAATTAATAATGGCTGCCCGCCTTCGAAAACTTCTACCTTCCATTTAGAATCATGCCCCCATACATTAATCAAAATTTCATTGTTACTGTTCTTATTGGCATATTCTGCGGCATACTTATTTACTTCAGATGTGGTTGACTTAGGAGCATGTTTTGCTTGGGTAATATGAACTTCGTTCAGATCATAAGCTCTGAACTGATAGTTCTTATCATAGTTGATACTTTTATAATACCATTTTAAATCTCTGTTTTCTATCTCCCATACTCCATAACCACCAGGACTTCCATCTTTGCAGATGTGATTTCCTGCATAACCATTCTTACCAGTCCACCACCATGTAGCGCAAACCGCACCTGTATTATGCTCCATCAAAGATGAGGAGTATTCAATCCGATAGTTTATATGCGTATGACCAGTCAGCAGTTGAACTGCTGAAAATCCAGTTAAAGCATCAACGAATTCTGTTGCATTTGTTAATCTGTAACTTGGTGCTGACTGGCCATCACCTGATACTCCGGGATTTTTACCCAGTTGAATATGCATAGCAATTACAATGGGAGTATTTTTATCTTCAATCGTTGCCAGGTCTTTCTTCAGCCAGTCCATTTGATCGGCAACAATAGTTGCTTCATAATTACGGCTTCCCACTGTGCCAAGTGTCCCTCCTGTATTAATGTATTCGGTATTATCCAATACGATATAGTGCACTTTTCCCAAATTGAAGGAATAATAAGTAGGTCCAAGGATATTTCTGAATTTATCTTCTGCATACCAATCGCCGGAAACATATGGATCGTTATCATGATTTCCCATTACACTAAACACTGTAGTTTTTATATCATTCATTTGAGAACGATAGTTTTGAAGACCATAATTATTGGAATACCAATACCCATCCCACGTCATGTCTCCAAGGGTGAGCCCGTAAACTTTTGTTCCCGTTCCCTGAAAGGACTGGATAGTTTTATTTACATCAGTAAGGAATCCCTTCTGAAATTGCTCTATATCATTATTCCGATTGGCTAAGTGCATATCTCCCAATGCCAATAATACATGTTTATCATTATTGACAGGTGTTAAAGAAAAATCCTGTATTTCAACTGTCGCGGCGGCCTTGGTTAATCTGTTAAAGAATAAAGGCGCACTTCCTTCGGTTGCAACCTCATAATTGCCTGGAATAGAAACAAATACATAGCTGCTTTTTTTGGTTGACGGAAGATAATAAATTCCTTTACTATCGGTTTTAGTTACTTCAAATCCATCTGAAACTACAACATTTGGAATACCAACACCTGCAGAATATACCACACCTTTTATTGTCATACCTTCCTTATCAGGAATAGTTGCATTGAAAACAATATTTAACGTGGTTATTCCAATAGTTGCGTTGCTTGCACCTCGTTTGGCTGATATTCTATAGCGGTCTGCTAATAGAGATTCAGGCAAAATGAATGTGACAAATTCATTGCTGACTGATTTGATATCAATCGTATATTCTCTACTTGTAACAGTTTGTGATTTAAGTACAATTTTGTCTCCGGTTTTAAAACCCTGACCATCAATCCTGATTTCACTTTCTTTCTGAACATCTAAATAAGCGGGAACAGACGCTCCAATTAGTTTTATTCCACCATCTGCTTCCTCTTCCTCTTCTTTATCGGGAAGGGGATCCGACTTTTTAGTACAGCTGTACAAATTCAATGATAGACCGAGGCCGGTTACTGCAGAGACTCTGATAAAATCCCGCCGGTTAAAATTGCTTTTCTTGTTCATTATTTCGATTATATGGTTAAGTAATTATCGGTAATCGCTTAATATTGGTTAAAGGTTGATCTATGCTGATATTTCAGGCAGAACTTGGTTAGGCATACACATCGCCTTGATTACAATTAAGGTGATGTAAGCTTTCGGGTACAAGAATAAAGAAAGTAATTGAAATTAAAAAGAAACAAACTGAAAAAATAACAAATAAGCAACGTGAGGCTTACCCATTATAGACTATAGCCGTCGATTGGTCTTATTGAATACCAGGCCTTAGTTATTGGGCTTTAACAATTCATCTATTCTTACGAATTGATAGCCTTTGCTTTTTAATATATTAATCAACGTAGGCAGCTGATCATAGAATTTTTCTTTACGCCGCGGGTCTGTGCCAATATGAGTTAGAAGAATAAATCCATTAAGTCCATTTTTGTCTTTTTTTTCATAATTCAGAATAGACGTCATTACAGCTTCATTATCAACGTATTTCTCCTTCATTTCAGGATAGGTATAATCTGCTGTAGACCGAGTACCGGGACTAAAATTAACAAGTTGCAGATTCATATCGCGCGCCCAGGAAGCTATGGTTTCATTATACCATTCATAGGGTGGCAGAAAATAAGAAGCTTTTTTTCTATCTATGTCAAATTTCTTCAGCTCTTTATAAGAGTCCCTGATATCCTTTTCAAATTCGGCCCTGGTTATAAGCAAACTGTCTCTATTCTTCCAATCACAATATAGTAAATGCTTGTCTGAATGAGATCCCAGATAATTACCGTTATCTCTAAGTTCGATTATTTGCTTTTTAAAGTTCTTATTCCGATAAAAATTTCCAGTGAGAAAAAAAGAAGCGTGGATATTTTCTTGCTTTAATGTGTTTATAACCTTCAATAGCCCGTCACCAAATTCATCACCTGTAAATACCAGGGCTATCCTTTTTTCCGACCGGTCTCCCCGAATGATGGCTCCAAGAAATTCTTCATTAACCAATTCGCCACACACTATTGCCGGCTGTAAAAAAGTAAACGAAACAATCGGATAAGCAGAAATCTTATTGTTAAATAAAAAAACACTTAAAAAAATCACGAGAAATCTCTTTTTCATAATTGGCTATCGTTTATAGAATTTCATCACTTAAGTAACATATTTGTCCCGTGCTGCTGCTAAACCTACTAATAATAAAATAAATGCCGCTCCAAACAGCATGAGCAATGGAACATACCAGTTACTCGTTACACTATATAGCGCACCGAATATCGGCGGGCCACAAGCCGCTATCAGGTATCCTATTGATTGTGACATTCCGGATAAATCTGCAGACTCAGAAGCACTTTTTGTGCGCAAAACAAAAAACATAGTTGCAAGTGCAAATGCTAACCCGAGCGAAATACCGACCAAAATAACTGAAACTATAATATATTCAGTCTTCCAAAAAAGAACTCCCGCTAAGCCGATTAACAATAAAATAAAAGTAACCCATACCAGTGACGTCTGATTTTTCATTCTTGCAGCCAATAAGGGGCCGATCAGCATCATAGGTACTTGCCCCATTTGGATATAAGACAACATCCAACCGGAGCGATCTGCCGACATATCCCAATTCTGTAACATTGCCGGAAGCCAGGCGGCAAAAATATAGAAGAAAAAAGATTGCAGACCCATAAAAAGGGCGATTTGCCAGGCTAATCGCGATTTCCATATTGTTTTAGCGGTTTGAGATTTATCCTGAACAGATAATGGAGTCTTTTTTCTTAATTGAGGCAACCAAATAAAAAAACCTAAAAGAGCAAATAATCCCCAAATACCGATGGAAGCTTGCCATCCAAAACCGGTTATCTGGCCAATACGTATACTATAACCAACAGCAAGTGCAGAAACCAGGTTCATAGAAACCAAATAATAACCAGTTATTAAGCCACTTTTCTCAGGAAACTCTTTTTTTATAAATGCTGGCATTAACACATTTCCAATTGTAATTGCAATGCCTATTAAAGCTGCTCCCAAAAATAAAAAGAAAATATTTCCAATGGATCGGGTAAATAATCCAATAGCCAATAAGAGCAATGAATATAACAGCAACTTTTCTAATCCGATTAACCTTGCAGCTTTGGGAGTGAAAGTCGATAATAATGCGAAGGACATCAATGGAATAGTCGTTATTAATCCCACTAATACAGGCGTAAGTCGGAGCTCTTTAGTGATTTCCATTATTACAGGCCCTACCGAAGTGATCGGTGCACGCAGGTTGGCTGCAATAATGATGACACCCAGTACCATTATTATTACTTCCAGTTTTGTTTTTGTCGGTGAAGAATTTATAGAAAGATTGTCTTTTTTAACCAAGGTCAATGTGTATAAGTTATAAAAATAAGAATAACCTTTCAGTCTCCTATAGCTTTACTTATTTTTAATATAAATCAAATACAATACGATGAATTATACACTTTAATTGTATACCAAGGGCAATTAAGTATTATAAAGTTGTTATTCCGATGTTTGCTGAATGTGCAATAGCCTCACTGCTATGTTTAAAATAACAACATTCCACATCCATACTTTCAAGATTTTTTAAGACATCAATCGTTTTTTGTTTTTTATGCTTCCCTGTTTGTCGAATATATACAGCTTTAACCGTTATGGGAAAAATTTTGCATAGGTTTTCATACAAAAAAGGATCTTGTTGGGTATCGTCTCCCAGCAAAACGAATTTCAATTTCGGATAAAATTCAAGAATATGCTTTATCTTATCAAATTTGTGATTGTGATCACCACGCCCGGTTCGAAAAAAATCAGTTAAGCTCGTTTTAATGTCCTTTAACAATAAAACGGCTTCTGGTAAAGCATGCAATTCAGCAAATCGGGTAATAAAGCGATATAAATTCCATTCACTACTTGAAACATAAAAAAAAGCATTTTTATCATTTTCATTGTCCCGTCCTGCCCTACTTAATGCATCATAATGATGTACCACATCTTCAAAAATCTTCCTATTATTTAAATTTCTAAAAAGTAAAACATACAGTTTTTTAAAGAAACTATTGGAATGTGAAATCAGAAAGGTATCATCAATATCAGAAATAAACCCCCATTTGCCTTTTGGGGGATGAATAAAAGTACCGGTAGCTATAATCTCTTCATCTTTATAAGTGATGCCTATCCTGTATTCATTCCAACCATAAGGTAATTCCATTGTTAATGGAATTGAAAATTTAAAATATCCATCATCCAACGTTTTGGTACGGATCTTCAGACCATTATATTCTAAGTAGACAGTAGCATTCCTCTGTATTTTAACTGTAAATAATTTGATAATAGACTTTGCATTTCCAAAATTTTTCTTTTGGAAATCGTAATCTTCTTTCGTTGTTGGCTTAAATACATGCCCCATTACAATCAACTCCTGGCCATTCGAATAGCCTCTATATAATTTCAAAATGGGTTTCATTATATGCTTATATTTCTTTTGTAGAACAGTTCATTTATCAAAATTATTTTATTTAAGTTTGAGTTGTTGACAATGGTACAAAATCCATGCAAATAAATTAACATGAAGTCAGAAAAGGATTATCTATTAATTGTGAATCCAATATCAGGCAGCACCGATAAATCCAAAATTATCGAAACGATAAGAACATTTGCTTCCAAGGCTTCCATAAACCTAATCACATATACAACTTCCGGAGAAGAAGACAAATTAAAGATACGATCATTATTTGACAGCCACCTATTTGAACGGGTTATTATTGCAGGCGGCGATGGAACAACCAAAATGGTAGTTGAAGCTTTAGAGGATAAAAATACAATCTTTGGGATTCTCCCCTCTGGCTCTGCCAATGGGCTTGCAAAAGATTTGGATTTGTCTAATAATATTGAAGAGAATCTTGAAATTTCCTTTCATTCTGATCCAATTGAAATCGATATCATTTCAATCAACGGCATGAAAAGCTTACATTTAAGCGATATTGGGTTAAACGCAAAATTAATAAAGAACTATGAAGATAGCTCTATTCGAGGAAAACTAGGATATGCTATTCAAACTATTAAAACGTTATCTCAAAATGAGGGACTTTTTAATGCATCTATTGAATGCAATGGTCGCAAAATAGAAACCGAAACGCGTGTGATTATTATAGCAAATTCTCAAAAATACGGAACAGGCGTAGTTATCAATCCGGAAGGAATTATTAATGATGGAAAGTTTGAAATTGTCGTATTTAAAAACCTGGACTGGCTTATGGTTGGAAAAATATTGATAGGAAACATACCCATTGAAAACAGCAACATTGAAATCATCTCTACAGATAAAGCCATTATAACAACAACCATACCTGTAAATTTCCAAATGGACGGAGAATATTGCGGTAAAATCTCAAATCTCAAAATAAATATTTTACCTAAGCGTATTAAGATCGCCGTTCCTTAGTCTCTTTCATTATTATAAACCTGATAATCTAACCAAATAAAACCTTGATATTATAAAATAGGGTTCAACACTTTCCAAACATTTTCCGCCAGAATTTTTTGTCCTTCAAGGGTTGGGTGAACACCATCCTGTTGATTTAGCGTCACCTCTCCTGCCACATTTTCTAATAAAAAGGGAACGAAGATTAGTTTATTTTCGTTAGCGAGTTTTGGAAAGATCGCTTTAAAACTTTCAGCGTAATTTTGGCCCATACTTGGTGG
>Ga0160433_100585_pt1 | contig 15426 bp, 12 predicted proteins | sample HID1972K_E0MG_FD_108235 | JGI IMG/M metagenome (GOLD analysis project Ga0160433, IMG submission 108235) | Enriched pill bug-associated microbial communities from UW Madison campus, WI, USA - HID1972K_E0 MG | ecosystem: Host-associated > Arthropoda: Insects > Digestive system > Unclassified ... | reverse complement strand
CGTATGGTGGATTAGACAATCAATTCTACAGGCCATCGCAGAGCAATCACGTATTGTACGTTTACCTTTAAACCAAGTAGGTTCGTTAAGCAAAATCAGTAAAGCATTTTCAAAACTGGAACAAGATTTTGAACGTGAACCTTCACCAGAAGAATTGGCAGATCAACTTGAAACAACTGTTGAAAAAATCTCGGACACGCTAAGTAATTCCGGACGACATGTTTCAATGGACGCTCCTTTTGTACAAGGTGAAGAAAACACATTACTTGATGTTCTTGAAAACCGTGATCCAAATACGGATAACAGTCTTATTGACGAATCCTTATCGGAAGAAATCAGAAGATCACTGGCTACATTAACAGATAGAGAACGCGAAATTATCGTATTGTTCTTCGGATTAAGCTCTAACCACCCGCTTTCTCTTGAAGAAATCGGTGAGCAGTTTAACCTGACAAGAGAGCGCGTACGTCAGATTAAAGATAAAGCTTTGCAACGTCTGCGTCACACTTCCAGAAGCAAAATTCTTAAAACCTATTTAGGTTAATACCTATTCAGTGATCTCTCGCATTTTAAGGCAACTTCAAACATGAGAGCATAAAAAAAGATTGGACAATTTGCCCAATCTTTTTTTTATGCTTTAAATGCTGGTTTTAAATCAAACTAACACTGCGTTTAACAAAATCAGTCAACTCAGCACCTGTTAATAACCCTCTGCTCAATAAAGCTAAATCAAAAGCCTGCTTAGCTAATTTTTCTTTATTTGCTTCATCACCTTCTTCTAAAATGCGTTTGATCAATGGGTGGTTTCCATTTACAGTTACCTTATAATTATCAGGCAGACTACCATAGAACCCCATTCCTCCACCTCCGTTTTGTGCCATCTCTTTCATACGGCGCATAAACTCATCCATTGTAACGGTAACTGGCAGCGCATCCTCATTCAATGCTGCTACTTCTACATTATAGGTTTCTTTACTGATGGTCTTTTCAAAGATTGACTTTACAGCAGTACTTTCTTCCTCACTTAAAGCCAATTTCTGATCATCCGCTTTCTTAATCAACTGGTCAATTACATCTGAGTCTACACGCTTCAACGAAGTCTTCTCGACTTTCGACTCAAGGAAGCTAACGAAATGGCTATCAATCGGTGAGTCAAAATTGATTATGTCGTATCCTTTTGCCTGGGCTGAAGAAATAAAGCCGTGTTGATTTTTAACATCGGTACTATATAAATAAACAACCTGTCCGTCTTTATCGGCCTGAATATCCTTTACTTTTTCTGCATATTCCTTTAAAGTATAATATTCATTATCAGTATTCTTTAAAAGACAGAAATCAGTTGCTTTTTCAGCAAATTTCTCATCGGTTAGCATTCCGTATTTTACAAATACGCCAATGTCATTCCACTTTTCTTCAAAACTCTTTCTATCGGTTTTAAATAAGTCGCTTAACTTATCTGCAACCTTTCTGGTAATATAGGTATTGATTTTCTTTACGTTGCTATCTGCTTGTAAGAAGCTACGGGAAACGTTCAACGGAATATCCGGGGAATCAATAACACCATGTAAAAGCATTAGGAACTCAGGTACAATATCCTTTACCTCGTCTGTAATAAATACCTGACGGGAATATAATTTAATCTTATTTTTCTGAATATCCAGATCATTTTTAATCTTCGGGAAATATAAAATTCCGGTTAAATTAAATGGATAATCCACATTTAAATGAATCCAGAATAAAGGATCTTCAGCAAATGGATAGAGCTCACGATAAAAAGCAAGATAATCCTCATCCTTTAATTCAGATGGAGATTTGGTCCAGGCCGGAGAAGTATTGTTGATGATATTATCAACTTCTACCGATTTGTATTTAGGTTTTCCTTCTTCATCTTCACCATCCGGCTCAGAAGTGGTCTTGGTACCAAATTTAATTGAAACCGGTAAGAACTTGCCATACTTCGTTAATATTTCTTCTAAACGTGCCTTATTTAAGAATTCTTCAGAATCGGTGTTGATATGCAAAATGATGTCAGTTCCTCGTTCGGTACGGTTTCCTTCGGAGATTTCAAAAGATGTACTTCCGTCACATTCCCAACGAACAGCCTCTGCTCCTTCTTGATAAGAAAGGGTCTGTATTTCAACTACATCAGCAACCATAAAAGCGGAATAGAATCCCAAACCAAAACGGCCTATAATCTCGTTCGCATCTTTTGCTTCTTTAAATTTTTCTACAAACTCTTCAGCTCCAGAAAATGCAATTTGATTGATGTATTTCTTTACTTCCTCAGCAGTCATCCCAATACCACGATCAGAAATTGTGATGGTTTTAGCCTTTTCATCAAAAGAAACATTGATTGTAGTATCCCCAACTTCTCCGGGAATTTTGCCCATTGATGACAGACGCTTTAATTTCTGTGTAGCATCAACCGCATTGGAAACTAACTCGCGTAAAAAAATTTCGTTATCGGAGTATAAGAACTTTTTGATTACCGGAAATATATTTTCGGTGTGAATGGAAATATTACCTTTTTCTTTCATGTTAATTTTAATAATGATTTACTCTTTGTACTTAATCAAGGAATGTTCCAATACATTCAATCGGTCAGTATGACAGTTAAAACTGACAAGTGGGACCAGAAAATAAATGATATTATTATTATCAGTACAAGCAAAAACTAAATAATTTTCAAGCTTTAAAAATATTTTTTACATTTTTTATTGACAAAATGAATTTCTTTTGTACATTTGGCAATACAATGAAGCAAACAACAGCATATTGGTATTTTGGTTTCTTTTACTTTAGCAGTAACGGCCGGGATTGATATGCATATATAAAAGATAAAATGTATAAAAAGTCTCGGTAAACACCGGGACTTTTTTTTTGAGAAAAACAATGAATAAAAAACGAGTAGCTATCCAGGGAACAAAAGCTTCTTTTCACGAAGAGGCAGCCTTCAAATATTTTGGAGAAGATATTGAAACAATAGAATGTGATTCATTTAAAGCAACCTGCGATGCTTTAAAACAAAAGAAAGCAGATTTTGTTGTAATGGCTATCGAAAATTCAATTGCAGGTAGCCTTTTACCCAATTATAATTTATTACAAGAATACCGTTTCCCGATTATCGGTGAAGTTCATTTGAGTATCCAGTTACATTTAATGGCTCTACCAGGGGTTACAATGGCGCAAATAAAGCATGTTGAATCTCACCCGATTGCATTGCGACAATGCGAAGATTTCTTTGAAGAGCACCCCGCCATAAAAGTGAGTGAAGGAATGGATACGGCAGCTTGTGCAAAGAAAATCGCCGATAAAAAATTAACAGACACAGCAGCGGTTGCCAATAGTCTCGCAGCCAGAATTTATGGTCTGGAAATACTTGATCGCAGAATTGAAACAAATAAGAAAAACTACACCCGCTTTTTAATCCTGGCACCCCAACCACAAGAAAATCCAAGCGCAAATAAAGCTTCCCTATCTTTTCAAACAGATAATTCGGTAGGCTCTTTAGCCAGGGTATTGAATTATTTTGCTGAGCATAATATCAATATGAGTAAAATTCAATCAATGCCGGTTTTAGGAAGACGAAACGAATATATATTCCATGTCGATCTGGAATGGAAAAAGCTCTCAGATTACGAAGCAGCAATCCGCAAAACCTTAAAGCATACGGTTAATTTCAATATTCTCGGAGAATATCAAAAAAACGAAAAGGTATAAAAACTGAATAAAAATTACAGAACATACAGCTAACAAGATTAATTAATAAGACTTTATCAACAACAAAACAATGAAACTTAATTTAAACATCGAACCACTAAGCTCCTGGATGAACACGGGCAAGGAACCGTTAATCATCTCAGGACCATGTAGCGCTGAAACAGAAGAACAACTGTTGGCTACTGCACATTTATTAGCAGCAACAGGTAAAGTATCTGTTTTACGAGCTGGAATTTGGAAACCACGCACCCGTCCAGGTGAATTTGAAGGTATCGGAAGCATTGGTTTAGAATGGTTAAAACGCGCCAAAGAAGAAACTGGTTTACCGATTGCAGTTGAAGTAGCTACTGCAAAACATGTTGAAGAGGCTTTGGCAGCAGGTGTTGATATTTTATGGGTTGGTGCAAGAAGTACAGCAAACCCATTTACCGTACAGGAAATTGCCGATGCATTACAAGGTGTTGACATCCCGGTATTGGTTAAAAATCCGATCAATCCGGATTTAGCATTGTGGATTGGTGCCCTTGAGCGTATCAACAATGCAGGAATAACCAAATTAGGTGCAATCCACCGTGGTTTCTCTTCTTACGAAAAAACAGCTTTCCGTAATGAACCAATGTGGGATCTTGCCATTCAGTTAAAAACGGTTGCTCCGGAATTACCTATCATCAACGATCCAAGTCATATCTGCGGTAACCGTGAATTACTACCTTATATTTCGCAAAAAGCATTGGATTTAGATATGCAAGGTTTGATGATTGAATCGCACCTTGATCCTGCTACTGCCTGGACGGATGCAAAACAACAAGTAACTCCTGCTGCGCTTGCAGAACTGGTTGATAAATTAACGCTTCGTAAAGTTGATTCAGACAACCCCGTATTTGAAGATCAATTAGCAAGCTTACGTAAAGAAATAGATAAACTTGATGATCTGATTATCCAAAAAGTTGGTGAGCGCATGAAAATTGTTGAAAAGATCGGTGAATTCAAACGCGACAATAACGTAACCATTTTGCAGGTAAGTCGATGGGATGAGATCGTTCAAAAAAGAACAGCTATTGCCAGCGCGTTAAAATTGGATAGAGATTTTGCGATTAAGTTTTTAGAGTTGATTCACAACGAATCGATCCGCAAACAAAATGAAATCATGAATACAAAATCATCTGTAGAAGTTTAAATGAAAGCAAAGAACATCCGTTTGTCGGCTTCTTCAAACAGAATCAAGGATAGTATCCAGCTTACAGGTTCAAAAAGCGAGAGCAATCGCGCACTGATTATCAAAGCACTGAGCCAAGGGAGGGTTAGGATTCAAAACCTATCTGAAGCAGCTGATACTGTTACCTTAGAAAACGCATTATTACAAGTTGGTACTGCTTCCGATACCGAAACTACCATTGATATTGGTCCTGCAGGTACTGCAATGCGTTTTCTAAGTGCTTTTCTCCCTTTAAATAAGGGCGAATTTGTATTGACGGGAAGCGAACGAATGAAACAAAGACCGATTGGCATTTTAACAGATGCTGTGAAAACCTTGGGTGCCAAGATAGAATTTTTAGAGAATGAAGGCTATCCTCCTCTTAAAATTTCAGGCCCCTTTGAACAAAAAACTTCTGAAGTAACGGTAAAAGGAAACATCAGCTCACAGTACTTATCGGCTTTGCTGTTAATCGCCAACTCGCTTCCCCGTGGCTTGAAACTAACTATTGAAGGCAACTTAACCTCACGACCTTATTTAGAAATGACCTTGGATATGCTAAAGGAAGCTGGAATTAAGCACAGCTGGGAAGGCAATCAAATTCAAATCAAACCACAAACGGCTAGCGACTCAACCCTATTTGTTGAGCCGGATTGGAGCGCAGCCTCCTATTGGTATTCAATTGTAGCTTTAGCAGAGGAAGCAGATCTTCTTTTACCGGGGCTAAAAGCTTCAAGCTTACAGGGTGATCAGGAAATTAAAGACATCATGCTTGACTTTGGAGTCCTTTCAGTCTTCACAAAAGACGGATTGAAGCTAACAAAAACCAAGCAAATCAAAATCAAGGATGTATATGATTTTATTTCCTGTCCCGACTTAGCGCAGACCGTTATTGCCTGCTGTGCTGCTTTGGGCTATGAAACCTCTTTTACCGGACTGGAAACGTTAAAAATAAAAGAAACCGATCGGATACTGGCTTTGCAAAACGAATTGGCTAAATTTGGTGTACGGCTTTTTGAAGAGGAAAATGGAAAATATCGACTGGATTGCAGTAAGAAATCAAATCCGGAAAATATTACCATAAAAACATACGAAGACCACCGCATGGCAATGGCATTTGCCCCCCTGGCTTTGGTATTCAATCAATTAACCATTGAAGAGCCTGAGGTAGTAGAAAAATCATACCCTTTGTTTTGGAAGCATTTAGAACAAGTGGGTTTTAAAATCAATTAATCGAGATCAATCAATTTAAAGATAATGGCAGGAAATTCTTTTGGTAAGGCTTTTAAAATCACCACTTTCGGTGAATCACATGGAAATGCGATTGGTGTAATCATTGATGGTTGCCCTCCAAATATTGAAATCGATTTAGATTTCATTCAACAGGAACTGGATAAACGAAGACCCGGTCAATCAAAAATCACGACCCAGCGAAAAGAAAGTGATACCTGCTCTATTTTATCCGGAATTTTTGAAGGAAAGACGACTGGCACTCCCATTATGCTGTTGATTCCGAATGAAGATCAACGTTCAAAAGATTATTCTCATATTCAGGACAAATACCGCCCTTCACATGCAGATTATACCTATCAGGTAAAATATGGCATCCGTGACTATCGCGGTGGCGGGCGTTCCTCCGCCCGTGAAACTGCTGCCCGGGTTGCCGCCGGAGCTATCGCCAAGTTATACCTAAAGCAATTTCATATTCAGATATTTGCACACGTTTCCAGTGTAGGAAACATCAATGCACCCAATTTAAACAATGACAATATTGATGAATTGGTAGCTGTCCGGGAAAAAAATATTGTTCGATGTGCTGATCCTGCTACAGCAAAAGAAATGGAGCAATTCATTGGCATGATCAAAAAAGAAGGCGACACAGTTGGAGGAAAAATAGCCACGCTGATACAAAACGTTCCGGTTGGTTTGGGAGAACCCGTTTTTGACAAACTACATGCTGACCTGGGAAAGGCAATGCTGAGCATCAATGCAGTACACGGATTTGAATACGGATCGGGCTTTGAAGGTTCACAGATGAGGGGATCTGAACACAATGATATTTTCATTAACCCTCAACATTCAAGCGAAGCATTAAAAACACTCACTAATTTTTCTGGTGGAATACAAGGCGGCATTTCGAATGGAATGGATATCAACTTTAATGTTGCCTTTAAACCGGTAGCAACCATTATGCGGGCACAGAAAACTATCGACCAGGAAGGCAAGGATGTGGAAATTACAGGAAAAGGCCGTCATGATCCTTGCGTAGTTCCACGCGCAGTCATTATTGTGGAAGCGATGGCAGCCCTGGTTATTGCAGATCATCTATTGCGCAATAAAATGTATCAATAAACTTTAGCATAATTCCGTATAAACCAACAGATTATATTGGCACGAATTTTATTCGTACTTTTGCATTGTGTACTAAATACACCAAGCAGTAATTATGAAAAAAAGTTTATACGCATTAACACTGGGCGGTTTAGGAATTGGTATTACAGAATTTGTCATGATGGGCTTGTTGCCCGATATCGCAAAGGATCTGTCTATTACAATTCCTCAGGCCGGGCATTTAATTTCTGCCTATGCATTAGGAGTTGTCATTGGTGCTCCTTTACTGGTTGCTATGGCGGGTAAATATCCTCCAAGAAATATTCTGATTTTCTTAATGGTGATTTTTACCGTGTTTAACGGATTATCTGCCTTTGCTCCAGGGTATACTAGTCTTTTTATCAGCCGCTTACTGGCAGGTTTACCGCATGGGGCATTTTTTGGTGTAGGTTCGGTTGTTGCAAGTCGCTTAGCAGTCAAAGGTAAAGAAGCCCAAGCAATTTCAGTTATGTTTGCCGGTCTAACCCTGGCAAATGTCGCAGGTGTACCGCTTGGAACCTATATTGGTCACCATTATTCGTGGAGGTATTCATTCGCGATCATCGTGTTGGTAGGTTTAATTACCATTCTTGCTTTGAAATACTGGATGCCCAATCTTCCGGCCAACAAAAACAGTAATATAAAAAATGAGCTTAAATTTTTCAAAAGTTCAGAGTCGTGGTTAATTGTGTTAATGATAGCCATTGGCACTGGGGGTTTATTTGCCTGGATCAGTTACATTGCTCCGCTAATGACCGAAGTGTCAGGATTTTCGGCTAACTCAATTACATACATATTGATCCTGGCTGGTTTGGGTATGATGCTTGGTAATTTTATCGGTGGAAAATTAGCCGACACGTTCTCTCCGGCAAAAGCATCCTTATACCTACTTCTTACAATGACAGTTTCTTTGGTAATTGTACATTATGTATCTTATAATCCAGTATTATCCCTGATCATGACCTTTGTAACCGGCGCAGTGGCCTTTGCCTTAGCCTCCCCCATCCAAATGTTAATGATCAATACTGCAAAAGGGTCCGAAATGCTTGGCGCTGCAGTAAGCCAGGCCAGCTTTAATATTGGTAATGCCCTGGGCGCCTTTTTTGGCGGTTTACCGCTTGCTGCAGGTTATGATTATACTTCACCTCAATGGGTTGGTGCGTTAATGGCTTTAATAGGTGCATTCATCGCCTGGATTATCATCACAAAAAGCAGATCAAAAAAAATAGCTTTACAAAACTCTCTTCCGGATCAGGGAAATTCAAATGCCTCCGATCTTCAGAAAAAAAGCTTTGTGCTTTAAAAGGTGATATAGAACTCTCTAAAGTAAGTTCTATATCATTTTTTAAATACATCGTCTATCAAGCATCATTATTGCTTAAATTAGTCAGAACAGATTTTTTGACATAAATTTAGATATAATGAAAAAAAGAACTTTAGGTAAATCTGATCTTTCGGTTGCGCCCATCGCTTTTGGGGCTAACGTTTTTGGTTGGACACTTAACGAAAAGGAATCATTCCATATTCTTGATGAATTTGTAGACAACGGTTTCAATTTAATAGATACAGCGGACACCTATTCAACCTGGGTTCCTGGGAATCAGGGTGGAGAATCTGAAACCATCATAGGTAACTGGCTAAAGCAAGGAAACAAACGGGATCGGATTGTTCTGGCAACCAAGTTTGGTGGCGATATGGGCCAGGGAAAAAAGGACCTCAGTGGCCGGTATATGAAAGAGGCAGTTGAAAAATCGCTCAAACGGCTTCAAACAGATTATATCGATTTATACCAATCCCATTACGATGATCTGGAAACCCCTCAGGAAGAGACAATGGAAGCATTCAACCAGCTGGTTCAAGAAGGAAAGGTTCGTTATATAGGCGCATCCAATTTAAGTGCAGAACGCATCGAAAATTCATTGAAAATTAGCAAAGAGAATAATTGGGCTTCCTATATTTCCGTGCAGCCTCTATACAATTTATATGATCGGGAAAAATTCGAAACCGAATATGCGGATCTTGTAAAAAAACATGATCTTGGCGTATTGAATTATTACGCATTGGCAAGCGGCTTTTTAAGTGGAAAATACCGCGGTGAAGGTGACTTAAATTTGAGTAAACGGGGGCCCGGAATAAAAAAATATTTGGATCAGCGCGGCTTTAAGATCTTAAGTGCCTTGGATACCCTTGCTCAAAAGTATAATGCAACACAAGCCCGGATAGCAATTGCCTGGCTATTGCACAAACCTGAAATCACCGCTCCAATCGCGAGTGCAACCAATAAGGAACAATTATTTGAATTATTAAAAGCAGCCGAACAATCCTTATCAAAAGAAGATATGAATTATCTTGATCAGGAAAGTTCCTGGAAGTAAACTTTGATTGTATATTATATTATTCTACCACTACAATATCCAGCTCCCGGATGTATTGGTGGAATAATGTAATTGCTTCCCTTTTCTGAGCAGTTAAATCATAGTCTATTGACTTCATCAGGTATTCCTCCAAATCAAAATTCTCGACATCGGGCAATTTGTCCATAAAATCTTCACGGTGATCCAGTCCCCATTTCAATGCCTTATTAAGTAAGGAAACAAATTGTTCAGGAACTGATTTATTTGCTGCCCATACCGCATAAGCAAATGGCAAGCCTGTAAAATTGGACCATGCTTCGCCCAAATCATACGCATAAGGCTCCTTGCCCACCATTCCGAAAGTACGGTCTCCAATCAATACATAAGCGTCTGCATTTTCATCATCGACCAGTGTAACCGACTTTTTCCAATAATTTTTCAGTAACACGCGAGCCAGGTTATTCGAAGTACGCGAATGAGAATCCAGGCGCAGCGTTTGGATATCTTCAATCGGCTTTTTACTAAAAATAAAAACCGATGTAACAGCGCCAATAGACCCAATACAATAGTCAGCAATAATTTTATAATCAGGTATATCCAATAAAGCAGCAACAGGAACCAATCCAACATCTACCTGATCATCAATTAATTTCTGGGCACACTGTGAAGGAATGTCCGTTTCAATAATACTCAGTTCCAACAGTTCTTCAGCATGCTTTATACCATACATAAATGGCCATGTGTTAATATAGGATACGGCAGATACTTTTACTTTATCCATTCTTATTTTCTTTTTATTGCTCTAATTCGTTCAAATGATCGGTATTGTAAAACTCATCAATGACAAACTCTTCTCCGTCATAATCAACCTTATACAAAGCGGTATTTGTATGAGGGAAGGTATCCATATTTGAATAACATTGATCTGTCAGCAAGCAAAGCAGCATGCGCATCGCCCGACCGTGGGTACAGATCAGGATATTTTTATCATTTTCTGTAAGTTCCAGAATATCTTTCAAAGCCGCCTTTTGGCGAACCTTTATTTCATCCGGCGTTTCTCCTTCATCCACACATACATCCAATATCCCGCTTGTCCAGTTTTCAATCAATTTCTCAAAGCCAGCGGCTATTTCATCGTCTTGAGGCTTCCCTTCATAAATACCCCAACTGATCTCATCCAAACCCTCAATCTGTGTCCAGGGAATACCATCTTTTATAAAGTTTTCTACTGTTTGATGTGTTCTCAATAAAGTAGAGGTAATTACACGATCAAATGGAATATTGCGATAATTCCTATAAAAAGCCTCTGCTTGCAAAATACCATGTTCATTAAGTGGAGAATTGATTCCGCGACCTTGTACAATACCCTGTTTGTTCAGGTCAGTTTGTCCATGGCGGATAATATAAAATGATCTTTTCAATTTCAAATAGTTAATTAATGAGGAAACTGCAGATAGTGGCTAACAGCTTTTAAACCTTATCCGCAATTACCGGCAATGGATAATAGCGAGGTTTTTTCTCCTTACTTTCAAATACAGTGTCTTTATAATCAGTTACGACATTGTATAAGGTATTGCGTTCGATGGGATGACGCCCCACATTCCGGATCAATTCAACAAGTTCCTGAGTACTCATTGCTGGAGTCTGCTCTTCAGAACCGGCCATTGAATATATTTTCGTCGTATCATCTAGTGTACCATCAATATCATCTACTCCGAAGCTTAGGGATAGCTGTGCAGTATCACGACTGATCATCGCCCAATAAGCTTTTATATGATCAAAGTTATCCATATAAATACGACTGACGGCGTAGTTTCGCAGATCCTCAATAACCGAAACTTCCGGAATATGCGACATCTGATTGTCTTTGTTCCGAAATTTCAGCGGTATAAAAGCTTGAAATCCACCGGTTTTATCCTGCAGCTGGCGTAACCGTTCCATATGGTCGATACGATGATGATATTCTTCAATATGGCCATACAGCATCGTAGCATTGGTACGCATATCCAGTTTATGTGCCTGCTCATGAATATCGAGCCACTGTTCCGCGTTGCATTTATCTGCAGCAATCTTTTCTCTTACTTCGGGATGAAATATTTCTGCACCACCACCCGGCATAGAATCCAGACCTGCTTCTTTCATATATTTCATCCCTTCATAGTGGCTTAATTTAGCCTTTTTAAAGATATAGTAATATTCAACCGGCGTCAGGGCCTTAATGTGCAAATCAGGACGATGCGCTTTTGATTGGCGAAAGAAAGAAGCATAAAACTCCAGATTTTGCTTGGGTACTACCCCACCGGTGATATGAACTTCCGTCACCGGCTCATTATCATATTTCCGGACGATATCCATCATACCCGCAACATCCATTTCCCACCCATCGTCTTTTTGTTTCATCAGACGGGAATAAGAACAGAACTTACAATCGTATACACATAGATTGGTTGGTTCGATATGAAAATTGCGATTGAAATAAGTTAAATCGCCGTGCCTTTTTTCCCGAATATAATTAGCTAAAATTCCAAGATAACCAAGCTCTCCTTTTTCAAACAGTAAAACACCTTCATCAAAAGAAATTCGCTCACCTAGAAGAACTTTGTTGGCAATAGCCTTTAAATCTGTATCTAAGCGCTCATCTTCCAGTAAAAACTTGATTTTATTTTCCGCGTTCATACCTTTTCGTTTCTGACAAATGTACAAAAACAGAAGCGTTTTTCGCGAATTATAAAATCAATTACACCAGGTCTTTCATGATTAAATCAACCTTATCTTCCAATGCTTTTTCCATTGCAGGATAATCCTCGTCGGAAGTCGACGTTAGTTTAACATTGCAATAGAACTTAATTTTTGGCTCAGTTCCGGATGGCCGGACAGATATCACGTCGCCTTCCGAAGTAATAAATTGCAATACATCCGATTTTGGAAGATCTATGAATTCCTCCCGCTGCGAAGCAGTGGTCAATGTTAGAGAAGTTTTATAATCTTTAATCTCAACCACTTCTATCCCACCCAAATATTTAGGCGGCGTGCTTCTGAATTGATTCATCATCTCCTGAATTTCCTCCGCACCCGATTTCCCTTGTTTGGTAAGCGATACCTGCTTTTCCTGGAAATATCCATATTGCGAATAAATATCCAATAAAGCTTCGAAAGGCGTTTTTCCTTCATTTTTAAAATACGCAGTCATTTCTGCTATAAAAGCACAGGAAACCACCGCATCTTTATCTCGTACCAGGTCGCCTACCAAAAAGCCATAGCTTTCTTCACCTCCGATAATAAATTTTTCTTTACCTTTCTTTAAGGTCATCAGCTCGCCAATGTATTTAAATCCGGTAAGTACATCATAGCATTTAATCTCATATTTTTGGGCAATTGCCTGAATCAGATTGCTGGTTACAATGGTTTTAACGATATAGCAATTTTCAAAAGACTTGCCGGATCTTTTTAGAGATCGTAGAACATATTCGGTTAACAATGCAAATATCTGGTTCCCGTTTAAAAGCTGAAATTCGCCATCAGCATTTTTTACCGCTACCCCGACACGGTCGGCATCCGGGTCAGTAGCCATTACCAGGTCTGCATCCAACTCCTTACCTTTATTCATTGCCAGGGTCATTGCGTCTTTCTCTTCCGGGTTCGGATAAATAACTGTCGGAAATGCGCCATCCGGAGTAGCCTGCTCATCCACCAAATTCACATTTTGAAAACCCCAGGCTTCCAAAGTTTTTGGGACTACCGTTATGCCTGTACCGTGGATGGAAGAGTAAACAATCTTCAGGTCTTTTTGTGCTTCAACAATCTGCGGATTCAATGAAAGGGCTTTGATACCTTGAATATATGCATCATCCATTTCCACTCCCAATCGCTTAATGTTGCTTTCCTGCGGTTGAAATTTTATTTCATTCAGGTCCGTAATTTTATTTACCTCTTTTATGACATTGTTATCATGTGGAGCAACCAACTGCCCCCCATCCCGCCCATAGGCTTTATAACCATTGTATTCTTTTGGATTATGGGAGGCCGTAAGCATAACCCCTCCGTGGCAATCGAGCTTCCGGATAGCGAAAGACAATTCCGGAGTAGGTCTCAGTTCATCAAAAAAGTAAACAACCAAACCGTTGCCGGAAAATACATCGGCGACAATTTTTGCAAAATCCCGTGAATTGTTTCGACTATCATACGATACGACTACCCTGATTTCTTCATCGGGATAAGTAGCTTTCAAATAATTGCTAAAACCCTGGGTAGCCTTACCCAAACTATATTTGTTAATTTTATTCGTTCCAACACCCATAATTCCACGCAATCCACCCGTGCCAAATTCAAGATCCTTGTAAAAAGAATCATTTAATTCTTCAACCAGATTATTGTCAATCATCGCTTTTACAGCAGCATTCGTTTCTGCATCGTATGGTGCTTCTAACCACAAAAGGGCTTTTTCTTTTATTTCAGGATCTATCGTGATCATATCTACTATCTGTTTAAAGGTTATATGTGTTAAAAATAGCATGAAAATATGGAATGGCAAACTAATAGCATAAAAAAACGCCGTTATATAAATAGTGACATTTTAATGTATATAAATTCAATTCTTAGCTATTTTGTGTGCACAGACTCCTGTTTTAATTTTTATCTTTGCGAGAATTTTACAATTAGGCCCACGGCCTTTCATAAACTAGATATTAATGGCATTACAATGCGGAATTGTTGGATTACCAAACGTTGGAAAATCAACTTTATTTAACTGTTTATCAAACGCAAAAGCACAAGCAGCTAACTTTCCATTTTGCACAATTGAACCCAATGTTGGCGTCATTACGGTTCCAGATGAGCGTTTAACCAAACTAAGTGAATTGGTTAAACCTCAACGTGTTGTACCAAACACAATCGAGATTGTTGATATCGCCGGACTAGTTAAAGGTGCTAGCAAGGGTGAAGGACTGGGAAATCAATTTTTAGGAAATATTCGCGCAACCAACGCTATTATTCATGTTTTGCGTTGTTTTGATGACGGAAACGTTGTCCATGTTGATGGTTCAGTAAACCCCATCCGTGATAAAGAAATAATAGACACCGAACTTCAACTGAAAGATTTGGATACTGTTACCAAACGTATTCAAAAAGTTGAAAAAATGGCTAAAACCGGTGGAGATAAGGATGCAAAGAAAACGTATGAAATCCTTACAGTGGTTAAATCAACGTTAGAAAGCGGCCAATCCGTTCGTACCGCTCCTATTTCAGAAGAAGATTTTGATTACATTAAAGACTTAGGCTTACTGACACAAAAGCCAGTTTTATATGTCTGCAATGTTGATGAAGCGTCTGTCGTAAATGGCAATAGCTACGTAAACCAGGTTAAAGAAGCAGTAAAAGATGAAAATGCAGAAGTATTGGTGATCTCTGCAAAAATAGAATCTGAAATTGCAGAACTTGAAAGCTTTGAAGAAAGACAGGTTTTCTTAGAAGATATGGGTTTGACAGAATCAGGTGTTGCAAAATTGATTATCGCAGCTTATAAGCTGTTGGATTTAGCAACTTATTTTACTGCTGGTGTACAAGAAGTGAGAGCCTGGACAATTACACAGGGCTTTACAGCTCCTCAGGCCGCAGGCGTCATTCACACAGACTTTGAAAAAGGTTTTATCCGTGCGGAAGTGATTAAATATAAAGACTTTGTTGCCTTAGGCTCTGAAGCAGCATGTAAAGAAGCCGGAAAATTAAGTGTTGAAGGCAAAACCTATATCGTTGAAGATGGTGATATTATGCATTTTATATTGAACGTTT
>Ga0160433_100583_pt1 | contig 15572 bp, 15 predicted proteins | sample HID1972K_E0MG_FD_108235 | JGI IMG/M metagenome (GOLD analysis project Ga0160433, IMG submission 108235) | Enriched pill bug-associated microbial communities from UW Madison campus, WI, USA - HID1972K_E0 MG | ecosystem: Host-associated > Arthropoda: Insects > Digestive system > Unclassified ... | reverse complement strand
GAGAGCTTTGCCGCCGCCACGGGCGAGGCCGCCGCCACCGCGACCAGACCGATCGCGATGAGCACGACGATGAGACCGAGCAGGACGCGATCGATCTCCCAGAACCAAATGGCCAGCGCGGTACGCTCACGCGGCATCGGCTTGCGCGGACGCGGGCGCAGCGGCAACAGCGCGAGATCGAGCGGAGCGGCTCCGCCCGCGCGCGGCTCGCTGCCGTCCGCCATCGTGACACCATCTTCGCCGCGATCGCTCATGTCAGCGCCCCCGTCGTCTTTCTCTCGCTCAAGGCCGCCACGGCAGCCGCGAAGGCATCGCCGCGCGCCTCGAAATCCCGGAACTGATCGAAGGACGCGCAGGCGGGAGACAGCAACACGATGTCGCCAGGCTGGGCTCTGGCTGCCGCATCCGCCACTGCCGTCACCATCAACTCGGATTCCGTCGCCGGCACGCCCGCCTCGCCCAGCAGCCGCGCGAACAGCGGCCCTGCCTCGCCGATGGTATAGGCATGAGCGATATTGGGAAAGCCGGCCGCGCAATCATCGAGCGAATCCGATTTGGCGAGCCCGCCGAGAATCCAGTGGATGCGAGGGCGCCCATCGAGCGGCGGCCAGGCGGCCAACGCAGGGGCGGTGGACGCGGCATTGGTGGCCTTGCTGTCATTGACATACAGCACGTCATTGATCCGCGCGACGCCCTGCATCCGGTGCGGCAGGCTGGTGTAGGTCTCCAGCGCATCTTCGATGCTTTCCTGCGCGATACCCAGCGCATCGGCCACGGCTACGGCCACGGCAACATTTTGCGCGTTGTGCGGCCCTTGCAGGGTCGGCCAGTGCGCCTGTGCAGCAGGATCGATGGACCGGGCAGAAACGCGGCGGGCGGCAGGCAGCCCATCGGCAATACGTCGCGTCACATCGTCATCCACGGCGATGACGGCAACACGCCCAGGTGACTGCATGGCGAACAGCCGCTCCTTGGCGGCGACATAGCCCTCGAACCCGCCGTGGCGGTCCAGATGGTCGGGCGTGATGTTGAGCAGCACGGCGACGTCGCAATCGAGACTGAAGGTGAGATCGATCTGATAGCTCGACAGTTCGAGCACATAGACGCCGCCCTCCGGCAGCGGCTCCTGCGCGAGAATGGGCAGACCGATATTGCCGCCCATGCGCGAAGGCAGGCCTGCGGTACGAACGGCATGATCGATGAGCGCGGTGGTGGTGGACTTGCCGTTAGTGCCGGTGATGCCGACGACGCGGTGCGCCGGCAATGTGGGCCGGGCCAGCGCGAACAGCTCGATATCTCCGATGATCGGCAGGCCCGCCCTGCGCGCCCGGCACGTGACGGGATGGCGATTGAGCGGCACGCCGGGGGAGACGACGAGCGCGTCCAGCCCGGCGAGGTCCATCTCCATGGGGTCGCCCAGTTCGGCCTTGCCGGCAACCTGCGCGCGCGCATCCTCGCGCTGGTCCCATGCGATCACCTGCGCGCCGCTGGCCGCGAGCGCATCCACGGTGGCGAGGCCCGAGCGGGCCAGCCCGAGGACGGCGTAGCGTTTTCCGGCAAAGGCGGGAGAGACGATCATCGCAGCTTCAGCGTCGCGAGGCCTGCGAGCGCGAGCACGAAGGAGACGATCCAAAAACGGATCACGACCGTCGATTCCGGCCAGCCGAGTTGCTCGAAATGATGATGGATGGGTGCCATGCGGAACACCCGCTTGCCGGTGCGCTTGTAGAAGAACACCTGGATCACCACCGACAGCGCCTCGACCACGAAGAGACCGCCAATGACCGCCAGCACGATCTCATGATGGGTGGCGACCGCGATCACGCCGATGGTGCCGCCGAGCGCGAGGCTGCCGGTATCGCCCATGAACACCGCCGCCGGGGGCGCGTTGAACCAGAGGAAGGCCAGGCAGGCGCCCACGATGGCGCCGCACAGGATGACCAGATCGCCCACGCCCGGAACATGGGGAATGCCGAGATAGCCGGCATAATCGGCCCGTCCGACCAGGTAGACGATGAGCATGAAGGCCATGCAGGCGATGATGACAGGCATGGACGCAAGGCCGTCCAGTCCGTCGGTCAGGTTCACGGCATTGCCGAACGCCACGATCACGAATGCGCCGAAGAGATAATAGAACGGGCCGAGATCGAGCGCGCCGCCGCTCCAGAAGGGCAGATAGAGCAAGGTGCCGTTGTGGCTGACAATGAGCCAGGTCGCGAAGCCCGCAATGGCGAATTCCGCCAGCAGCCGCGCCCGCGCCGAAAGCCCCTTGTGGCTGGCCTTCGTCACCTTGTCATGATCGTCCATGAAGCCGATGGCGCCGAAGCCCAAAGTGACGATGAGGCAGGCCCAGATGTAGACGGACGCGATATTCATCCAGAGCAGCACCGCGCAGACCATCGCGGTGAGGATCATCAGCCCGCCCATGGTCGGCGTGCCGCGCTTGGCGAAATGGCTCTGCGGGCCATCCTCGCGAATCGGCTGCCCCTTGCCCTGGCGGACGCGCAGCCAGCCGATGAAGCGCGGGCCGATGACGAGACCGATGAGCAGGGCCGTCATGATCGCCGCACCCGCACGGAACGTCAGGTAGCGGAAGAGGTTGAGGATACCGGGAAAGTTGAGCTGTTCAGCGAGCCAATAAAGCATCACGCCACCTCGCTTGCCGCGAGCCGTTCGACAAGTCGCGAAAGGCCGATGCTGTTCGAGCCCTTGACCAGCAAGACATCGCCATCACGGATCGATTGGGACGCGATCTCAATGGCTTGATTGGAATTTTTCACAAGCTCGACGGGAATTGTGCCGGCGAGAGCGTCGGCAAGCGGTGCCATTTCCTCGCCAACCAGAAGCGCGAAATCGACATGGGCGGACCGCACGGCGTCCGCGAGGCCGGCATGGAGGCTATCCGACAGGCCGCCAAGTTCCTTCATCGCACCGAGAATGGCGACGCGGCGCCGGCCCGGCTCGCGGCCAAGCTGCTCCAGCGTCGCAGCCATGGAGGCCGGATTAGCGTTATACGCCTCGTCGATGATGAGCGCTTCGCCGCCATCGGCCGTGCGAACGGGACGGCGCGCGCCGCGGCCCGGCAGGCCGGTCAGTTCGGCAAGCGCGAGGCCGGCCTGGGCCAGATCGCCGCCCACTGCCTCGACCGCCGCCAACACCGCGAGCGCATTGCTGACCCAGTGCCGTCCCGGCATACCGACCGTGAAGCTGAGGGATGCGCCGCGCACCCGGGCAGCGACGCGCGTGCCGCCACCCTCGGCGGGTATCTCCTCGATGAGCCGCACATCGGCATCCTGGCCCCTGCCGAAACGGACGACCCGCGCAGCATGACGGCCGGCGACATCCGCAAGCAGCGGAGCATGGGGCGAATCGGCCGGGATGATGGCCACGCCGCCCTCGACCAGTCCCTCGAAGATCTCGGCCTTGGCCTGTGCGATCTTCTCCTCACTGCCGAAATATTCGATGTGAGCCGGCGCGATGGTGGTGACGAGCGCGACATGCGGCCGCACGAGACGGGTGAGGGCACGCAGCTCGCCCTCATGGTTCATGCCCATCTCGAAGACGCCGTAGCGCGTCTCCTGCGGCATGCGGGCGAGGCTGAGCGGCACGCCGACATGATTGTTGTAGCTCTTGAGCGAGCGATGCGCGGCGCCGAAGCTCATCCTGTCAAAGGCTGAGAACAGGGCTTCCTTGACGCCCGTCTTTCCGGCCGATCCGGTGACGCCGACGATCTTCGCCTGCGTACGCCCGCGTGCGGCGATACCCAGATCGTCGAGGCCGCGCGTCGTGTCAGCCACTTTGACGCAGGGGCCATCCACATCGCGGTCGACCAGCAGACCCGCAGCACCGGCGGCCAGCGCCTTGGGGATGAAGTCATGGCCGTCTGCGCTCTCGCCCTTGAGCGCCACGAAGAGATCGCCCGGCGCTACCTCGCGGCTATCGAATGCGACGCCGCTGGCCTCGAAGGGCGCCGAAGCCGCGCCGCCGGTCGCCTTGGCAATGGCGGCGGATGTCCACAATGCCGTCACGCCGCGCATTCCCGCGCGACGGTGACATCATCGAAGGGCAAGACGCGGTCGCCGATGATCTGGCCCTGCTCATGCCCCTTGCCGGCGAGCAGCACGAGATCGTCCGGCCCCGCCTCGGCGATGGCGGCGGCAATGGCGTCCCGGCGGCCGCCGATCTCATGGGCGCCGGGCGCCCCGGCCATGATCGCCGCGCGGATGACCTGCGGGTCCTCCCCACGCGGATTGTCATCGGTGACGATCACGCCATCGCTGAGTTCGCTGGCTACCGCGCCCATCAGCGGGCGCTTGCCGGCGTCGCGATCCCCGCCCGCGCCGAACACGGTGATGAGCCGGCCGCGCACATGAGGGCGCAACGCTTCGATCGCGGCGCGCAATCCATCGGGGGTGTGCGCATAATCCACATAGACCGGCGCCCCGGCCTTCGTGATGACGGCGCGTTCGAGGCGGCCGCGCACGGGCTGCACGCGCGAGAGCAGGCCGAGCACATTGGCCAGCGCGCCTCCCGTGGCCAGCACCAGCCCGGTGGCGATCAGCGCGTTGGCGGCCTGATAGGCGCCGATCAGCGGCAGATCGACCTTGTGAGTCGCGCCCTCGGCCTCGATCATCAGGGTCTGGCCAAGCCGGGTAGACGCCCGGCTGACCAGACGCAGCGTCTCGCCGGTCTCGCCCACGGTGATGAGACGCAGCCCGCGCCGCCGCGCATGACCGATCACCTCGCCCGCGCGCTCATCATCGGCCCAGATGACGGCAGCGCCATCGTCCGCCACCACCTCGTCGAAGAGGCGCATCTTGGCGGCGAAATACATATCCATCGTGCCGTGATAATCGAGATGGTCACGGCTCAGATTGGTGAACGCGCCGGCCACGACGCGCGGCCCTTCGGCGCGGTGCTGCGCGAGGCCATGGCTGGACGCCTCATAGGCAACGTGATCGATGCCTTCCTTGGCGAGCCCGGCGAGATTGGACAGGAACGTCACGATATCCGGCGTGGTAAGGCCGGTGGAGACCTGATCCACCGAGGTCGTCACGCCGAGCGTACCAATCGACGCCGCGCCATGGCCCATCATGCGCCAGAGCTGGCGGGTCAGCTCGACCGTGGAGGTCTTGCCGTTCGTGCCGGTGACGGCGACCAGCGTTTCCGGAACGGGTGCATAGTAACGGGCGGCCAGACTGGCAAACAGCCGGCGCGGCTCCTCGGCGGCAATATGAGGGACGCCTTCGACCCGCGCATCGGGCGCCGCCACGACCGCGATGGCGCCAGCCGCGATGGCAGTGGGGATGAAATCCTCGCCATTGACGCGCGCACCGCGAAAGGCGCCGAAAACCGTCCCAGTGGCGACCTTGCGATGATCGAGCGCAAAACCCGTCACGTCCCGATCCAGGGCGGTATCGACGGAGTCGGGCACCAGCGTGGAAAGACGCATCATTGAGCCTCCTCTTCGTCTTCCACGAGCGCTGTCAACTCGGAAATGTCGACGTCCCGGTTCGCTTCGGGGAATACGCCGAGCAGCGGCCCGGCGCGCGAGACGAAAGCTTTGACCACCGGCGCGGCGGTATAGGCGGCCGTCCGGATCCCCGGGAAGCGCGCGCTGCCCTGCGGCTCGTCCATCATCACGATGACGACGTACTGCGGATCTTCCATCGGGAAGGCAGCGGCAAACGTCGAAACCAGCGAGCGGCGAGCATAGCCGCCGTCCTTGGGCTTCTCCGCCGTGCCGGTCTTGCCGCCCACGCGATAGCCCGGCGCGTCGGCATTGCGGCCGGTGCCTGTCTGCACGATCATCCGCATGAGCTGGCGCATCTTGGCGCTGGTCTGCTCGGAAAAGACGCGGCGCGCCTCCACCTCCTCGCCCGCCTTGCGCTTGAGGACAGTGGTGGGATGCCAGATGCCGCCATTCACCAGCGCCGCATAAGCGCTCGCCAGATGCATGGGGGTGACCGCGATGCCATGGCCATAAGCAGCGGTCATGATCGTGGTGCGATACCAGCGGCTGGGGAACAATGTGCCGGCCTGCTCACGCAATTCGATGCTCGCCGGCCGATCGAACTCCAGGCTCCGATAGGCGGCTTCCAGCGGCTTCTGGCCCATCTCGTCGGCGATCCGCGCGGTCACGATATTGCTGGAATGGAGCAGCGCCTCGGGCACGGTGAGCCAGCGGCCGAGCGGATGATCATCCTTGATGGTGAAACGGCCGACCGGCAGGGGCGCGGTGGCGTCATAACGCTTGGTCATGCTGACGACGACGCCCGCGTCCATCGCGATGGCGAAGGAAAGCGGCTTGAACGTGGAACCCAGCTCATAGCGCGCCTGCACGACACGATTGCAGCGCGGGGACATGTCGCAGGTGATCTGGCCGGGACGCATCTTGCCATCCGCCCCCATCACGGGCGGCGGGGTCTCGACCGGCTCGATCCGGTTGGGATTGAAGGTTGGCAGCGAAGCCATCGCCATCACTTCGCCATTGCGGGAATCCAGCACGATGCCGACAGCGCCTTTCGCCCGCTGCTCTTCCATGCCCAGCGTCAGCTCTTCCTCAAGCGCAGCCTGGACCCGGCTGTCGATGGAAAGCTGGAGCGGCCGGCCCCGCAGCTGCTCGTCTTTCAACCGCTCGTCGAAAGCACGCTCGACACCCATTGCGCCAAAGCCGTCCCGATTGACGAAGCCGACGAGGTGCGCGGCGAGCGAGCGCTGGGGATAGAGCCGCTCGGCCTCACGGGGGAATTCGATGCCGATCTCGCCCAGCGCATTCACGGCGGCGACATCGCGGGGAACGGCGCGTGGACGCAGATAATTCCACTGACCGCCCGATGTGAGCTTCCCGTAGAAATAATCCTCGGATTGGTCCGGAAAGATCGCGTGCAGCTTTCCGGCTAGTTCGCGCGGATCGCCCAGCAGGCGGTCACGGCGGACGGCGATGGCATATCCATCGATATCACGCGCCAGCGGAACGCCGTTGCGGTCCACGATGTCGGCGCGACCGGGTATGGGAATGGGACTGACGAGACGCTCGGCCTGGGTGCCCGCATCCACACCCATCCAGATCATTTTCGCCGCCATCACCAGGGTGATCGCGGCGAAGATGAGGAGAAGCAGCATGACCCGGCCATGTGCGATTGTGACCAGATCGGGTTGTTTCCGACTGTCGGAACGCGGCTCCGGCCGCGCGAGGATGGTTGCCATCAGCGCACCTTGACCTCGCCCAGCACCGGACCGCCCAGCAACTTCTCGTCAAGCAGAGCCAGTCGCGCGGCCTTGCGTGTCGCCGGATCGGGCGCAGCCGCCGGCTTTGCCGCCGCCTCTACAGCACGGGCGAGCGAAGACGCGCTCGTGGGCGCGGGACGAGGCTCGGCCGCCGAAGCGGTGCGGATGAGCGCGAATTCGGACGATATCGATCCTGCGCTGCGCTCGGCTCCGCCTTCGTCATCGTTACGCGCGGGCGCGACCGGCGCGCTCTCGACCATTGCCGTCATCACCGGAGGCGATCTGTACCCATCCGCAACGGGCGCCATGCCATCGAGATTGGCCAGGGCGCGCTCATTGGGCAGGTACTGATCGGGCGCCGGCACATAAAGCCGCAGGTCGCTGTTGTTCCAGGCATGGAGCTGACGCATGCTGGCGCGCGCACCGAACTCGGCCTCCAGATAGCGGATGTCCGCCCGCGTCCAGCGGATCTGATCGATCGTGTGCCGGACCCCGTTGCGTTCTGTCGCAACCTGCAGGCTGATCAGATAAGCGGCGAGCGCTCCCATCGCGACGACGAGAATCCACATGATGCTTTGCAGACGCTTGATGGCAATCATGAGCGTGCTCCCACATGGCTCGGAACGGCTTTGCTTGAGGTCGGGGCGTCGGTCCGCACGGCGCTGCGCAGCGTGGCGGAGCGGGCACGGGGATTGGCGCTGACTTCCGCGTCGCCGGGGCGGACGGCGCGGGCAGGCTTGTGAAAGGTGGGCGCGGGGCCCGACCGGGCTTCCGGACGATGGCGCGAGCCGGCAGCTTCCTGTCCGCTGCGCGCGCGCAGGAAACTCTTGACGATGCGGTCTTCCAGGCTGTGGAAGGTCACGACGGCGAGGCGACCGCCGGGCCGCAGGACAGCCTCTGCTGCGTCGAGCCCGCGCTCCAGCGCGTCCAGCTCGCCGTTCAGATAAATGCGGATCGCCTGGAACGTGCGCGTCGCCGGGTCCGTCTTATCGCCCGGCCGCTTGCCGAGCGCGCGATGCACGGCACCGACCAGATCGCCAACCGTTGCGAGGGGGCGCGCGGCTACGATGAAGCGGGCCACGCGGCGCGACTGGCGCTCCTCGCCATAGCGATAGAGAATGTCGGCAAGCTCGCCATCGTCCACACGATTGAGGAACTCCGCCGCCGTCTCGCCGGACTGGCTCATCCGCATGTCCAGCGGGGCATCGGGGAAGCGGAAAGAGAAGCCGCGCCGCTCCCGGTCGAGCTGCATGGACGAGACGCCGATATCCAGCGTGACGCCATCCACTTCGCTTACGCCGGCCTGCTCCAGCAGAGCGTCCATATCCGCGAAATTGCCGGGCAGCAGCGTGATAGCGCCATCGCTGGCCGCCACTACTGCCTGCCCTTCCGCAATCGCGTCCGGATCCTGATCGATCGCGAAGACGCGCGCGCCGCGCGCAGCCATGGCGCGACTGTACCCGCCGGCCCCGAAGGTGCCGTCGACGTGGCGCTCGCCAGGGGCAATGGCAAGCGCGGCCAGCACTTCTTCCAGCAGCACGGGGCGGTGCGGCTCGGCCGGCGGATTGGTTGGGAGAGCCGCGCTCATCAGCGCCCCTCCCGCTTGGACTTCAGCTCTTCGAGGAAGGTCTCGCATTCCTCGATGGCGAGCAGATTTGACGTGTTTTCGGCAAGGAAGCGCTCAGGGCTCCACAATTGCACCAGACGGCCGCCGCCGACGATGAAGACGCCATCGGTAATGCCGTAAAGCCGGCGAAAAGCCGGCGGCAGAGTGAATCTGCCGCCGGAGTCGATGGTAACCGTCTTGATGGTGCTCCAGAAGTTCGCGTCCGCCATCTCGGCGTCGAAATCTTCACCGCGCGTCAGGGCGACATGCGCGGCTTCATCGAACTTGGCCTGAAAGAAATCGAGCTGCCGGCTGCCGAACAGCGAGACATATTTGCGGGTGGGGTCGGCCCGCACGAGCATATTGCCGGGCTGGGTGCTGTGCTCATTCAGAACGGAGCGGAACGACATGGGCAGCGCGAAGCGCCCCTTGCCGTCCAGGGCACTGGCCCCGTTCCCCATGAAATAAGCCGAAGACAACCCAGCGAACTCCCTGCGCGGGCGCACGTCTTCCCCGCTCCGGAAAGCACAATGCTCACCGGCCCACAGACTCGCGAAGTACGAGCGCCCCTAGGCCTGCATTGTTAGCAGGGCACGCCCGGGGAGGAAAGGGAGAATCTTGGAGGAAGTGGGAATGGATGGGAAAATTTTGGGAAGATCAGCTCGTATTGCTCTCTGTTTTATTTATGTTCCTTTTATGATCTCTTTCTGTGTTTTCCTGCACCTGGGAAGCGTGGGGACGACGCCCCACCGCTACGACGCCCGCCGACAGAGCCAGAAGCAGCAACAGGGCGGCCCGCAACGCGCGCACCAGCGCATCCCTGTCCGCGACCCAGGAGACGAGATGCCCCACATCCGCTTCCTCGCCGCGCAGCCAGGCCACCAGCACCTGCGGCGCATCGCTGGTCCAGTGGCGGCGGTCGGTCGGTTGCTCCGGGGCGAGCGTCCACAACGCATCATCGATCCAGTCCGCATCGGCGAAAAGCAGAGCGCGCCCCTCCCCCGGCCGACAACGCGCCACGAGGCCGTCCTCAGCCAGCGCGCAGGATGGAGATGATCCGGCCAATGTGAAGTGGGAGGCGCCGGCAAGCTGGAGCAGCGCGTTCGATGCCAGCGCGCGGCGCTCCGGCGCATGGGCATGGGCGCCGTCACTCATATCGAGCTGAGCCGGCGCAAGTTGCAGGCCCCAATGCGCGAGGAGCGGATCGAGCAGGCTCGTGAGCGGAGCGCGCGCGGGATGCGCGAGCGGGCGCGGATCCGGCCAGTGCAGCAGCGGATCGGCCAGGATCACCGCCCGGCCACCCGCACGCACCCAGGCATCGAGCGCGACCAGCTCCTCAGGGGCAAGCGCGCGCGGCTGCGCGAGGAGCAGCGTGCCGATATCCGTGAGGGCGTCCCCATCCAGCGCATCGAGCGGCCGCAGACGAAAATGCGTCTCCAGCGCCTGCCACAATGGCGAGCGCAGACCGATCGACTCCATTGCGGGCAGCCCGAGCGCTGCGCCCATGGCCACGCCTTGCAGCGGCATGGCGGTCATCACGGCCACGAGCGGCCGGTCGGCGGCTTCGGCCGGACCCTGCCCCCGGACGGAATCGAGGAGATAGGGCGCGCCCACAGCTGCGCCGAGCAGAGCGACGGAGGTGACGATGCGCCCTGCGACGGCGCTATGGCGCACGGTTGTGCAAGCCATCGCAGTCAAGGCGAGGGTCAATGACAGTAGGGCCATGCCAGCCAGCGGCGCAGCCACGCCGGCACGCGCCAGCAGCAGGAGCGGCGGCAGAGTGACGAGCGCCCAGATCGCCGCGCTGATTATCCATGGAGTCCGCGTTCGCTCGCCATCCCCCCCGTGCGCCCGGCTGCCTCGCCAGGCCAGCAGCGAGAGGAGAATGATCGCGGCCGCGCCGGGCAGAAGCCAATCAAGCGGATCGAGCCGGCCGGTCCGCAAGCTACCACCCACAAGGCCAAGCAACAGCGCCGCACCGGCGACAAACAGCGTGACCGCTAAGGCGAGCAATGTGCGGATCATCGCCATCGGAGAGCCGTCAGCCGCCCTCAGGGCGTCGGCTGCGGCTGCTCTGGGTCCTGGTCCATGCGCTCGCGCAATTGCGGATCGGGCTCGAGATCCGGCACGGGTGAGGGCAGGACGGGCACCGTGCTTTCCTGAGTGGTGGGCGTCACGCCAAGATCCGCAAGCGGCTCATTGCCGCTCGGCTTCTGGGCCGACGAGGTGTTGGCGCCGCCTGCTCCCGCAGCAATGGGCATCTCCGTACCCAGGCTCGCCGCTTCGCCGCCGGAATCCCGCCGCGCGGAATCGACGACGAGATTGGCAAGCGTAACGACCAGGAGCACGGCAGCCAGCCCGACCAGACCGATCTGGACGCGCTGCAACTCTTCGCGATGCGCCCGCACGTTGCCTTTCGGCGTGATGGTTTCGCTTCTGGTCGGGTTTTCCGGCATGCGCGCCTAGTCTGCCAGCCACGGAAAAGGCGTCAACCCCTTGGAGACAAGCCAGTCGCGATTGTAGAGCGTGGAGAGATAGCGCAGCCCGGTGTCGCACAGGATGGTGACGATGCGGCTGCCCGGCCCCAGCTTGCGGCCCAGCTCGACAGCGCCCGCGACATTGATGCCGGTGGAGAGGCCCACGCACAGCCCCTCGCCCATCAGCGTCTCGACCCAGTGCATCCCCTCGGCATCCGAAACGCGGAACTGCGTGTCGATCGGCGCGCCTTCCAGATTGGCCGTGATGCGGCCCTGCCCGATCCCCTCGGCCACGGACGAACCTTCCGACTTCAGCTCGCCATGCGCGTAATAATTGTAGAGCGCCGCACCGTAGGGATCGGCGAGAGCGATGGTGACATCCTCGTCCTTCTGCTTGAGGCCGAGCCCGACACCGGCGATGGTGCCCCCGGTGCCGGCTGCGCAGGTGAAGCCATCGATGCGGCCTTCCATCTGCGCCCAGATCTCTTCGGACGTGCCGACGATATGCGCCTTGCGATTGGCGATGTTGTCGAACTGATTGGCCCAGATGGCGTTCGGCGCTTCCTCGGCCAGCCGGCGCGAGGTGTGCACGAAATGGCCGGGATTCGAATAAGGCGCGGCCGGCACCAGCACCAGCTCAGCGCCGAGCGCGCGCAACGTGTCCATTTTCTCCCGACTCTGCGTCTCGGGCATGACGATGATCGTCTTGTAGCCCTTCGCGTTGCCGACCAGCGCAAGGCCGATGCCGGTATTGCCCGCCGTGCCTTCGACGATGGTGCCGCCGGGCTTGAGCAGCCCCTTCTCCTCGGCATCCTCGACGATGAACAGCGCCGCGCGATCCTTGACCGACGCGCCGGGGTTCATGAATTCGCACTTGCCGAAGATCTCGGCGCCGCTGGCTTCGGAAGGACCGGCCAGCCGCACCAGGGGCGTGTTGCCGATGAGCGAGAGCGTATTGGGATGAACGGTCATGAACTCCTGCCTAGGACTCCAGCGCGCGCTCGGCAAGAAAGGAGATGTGGCGGCCTGCGCAAGCCCAGCTTGCCGGGCCGTGCGCGGCGCCCGAAAGACCTATTCCGTCTTGGCGATGGCCTGATCTTCTTCTTCCTCCTCGCGCGCTCGGCGGCGATCCGTGAACCAGATGAAAAGCAGCGTCATCTCGTACAGCAGACACAGCGGGATCGCGAGCATGAGCTGGGAAATCACGTCCGGCGGCGTGATCACCGCCGCGAGCGCTACGGCACCCACGATGACATAGCGGCGCGCGGCGACAAGCTGCGCGCGCGAGACGATGCCGGCCCGATTGAGCAGCATCACCAGCACCGGCAGCAGGAAGCTGATGCCGAATGCGAGGATGAACTGCATCACAAGCGTGAGATAGTTATCCACGCTGGGCAGCGCCTCAAGCTGCAAACCGCCCGCATCTCCCTGAAAACGCAGAAAGAAATAGAAAGCAGTCGGCATCACCACATAATAAGCGAGCGCAGCGCCGGCCAGGAAGAGAACCGGCGTCGCCACCAGGAAAGGCAGCATGGCGCGCTTTTCCTTGGCGTAGAGCCCCGGCGCGATGAAGGCCCAGAGCTGGTTTGCGGTGATCGGAAAGGAAATGAAGAAGGCGCCGAACAAGGCCACCTTCAGTTCCACGAAGAAGGCTTCGTAGAGCTTGGTATAGACGAGCTTGCCCTCGGTATCGCCAAAGGCCTGCTTGAGCGGTTCGACAAGGAAGCCCAGAAGCTCGCTGGCGAAATAATAGCAGACCGCGCCGGACGCGAGCAGCGCCCAAATGCAGAGCATGAGCCGTTTCCGCAGCTCGATCAGATGATCGAGCAATGGCGCCTTGCTATCGTCGATGTCCTTCATTGCGGGCGCGATCCCGCTGTCGGGGCCGGCGTGTCGAGCGGCAGGCTCGGTTGGCCAGGCTCATTCTCCGTTCCGACTGATGCTGGCGCGTCGGCTGGGGGCGAGGCAGCCTCAGGATGATCGGCCGGGCTTGACGAGACGGAGGGCGTCGGCGCGGCATCAGGATCGGGCAAGGCCTCCGAACGGGCATCGGACGATCCGGTATCGCTCGCCATATCCGTGATGCGCGTTTCAGCCATGATGCGCTGGTTCTGCTTTTCCCACTGCTTCTGCAGGTCCTCAAGCTCGGCCTCGCGAATCATCGCGTCCATCCCGGTACGGAAATGGCGGGCCATGCCGCGCACCTTTCCGAGTAGCTGACCCAGCTTGTAAAGCGCGCGCGGGAGTTCCTTGGGTCCCATCACCAGGACCGCTACCACCGCCACAAGCAGCAGTTCTGTTGGAGCAACATCAAACATGTCTGGCCGTCCGCCGCGTCAGCCAGCGAATATCAGCTCTCGATCTTCTGCTCTTCGCGCGACGCACTCTGCTCGCTTCCCGAAGCCTGCCGCTCGATACGCTGCGCCGGCTTGGCCGTCGTCGCGGTCTCGCCTTCATCGTCGGCAAGCCCCTTCTTGAAGCTCTTGATGCCCTTGGCGACATCGCCCATCAGGCTGGAAATGCGGCCGCCGCCAAACAGCAGCACGACAACCAGCACCAGAACGATCCAATGAATGGGGGAACCAAAACCCATTAAAACTCTCCTGTGGAATGGACTATAACTAAGCCCTGCGCACGGTTTCCGCAATGGCCATCCCGGCACGACTTCTTGCTTAATTGGCGAGGGGCAAAAGCTAGGCGGCGTGAACAAATTCGAACAGCCACTCTTCGCATGACGGTTCGAACCCCGGCCTGTCTGGACCGACCTACCCCCCTCACCCGTTCGCCCTGAGCTTGTCGAAGGGCTGTTCTTCTCCTTCGACGCCGCTGAAGAAAAGAACAGCCCTTCGACAAGCTCAGGGCGAACGGAGAGATTTCCGCAGACATTCCTCTTCCAAAGGGGAAACGCCGAGCTTGAATTTGTCCACGCCGCCTAGGCCAGCCCCTCATCCTCCTCATCTTCACCGTCTTTTTCGAGCAGAGCCTGCGACTCGAGCGATTCCAGGGCGAGATCGACCGGATCGAGCAGGCCGGCGGCGCGCAGATCCTCCATGCCCGGTAGGTCCCGGCGGCTGGCGAGGCCGAAATGGGTGAGGAAATCCGCCGTCGTCGCATAGATGAGCGGCCGCCCCGGCACCTCGCGGCGTCCGGCAGGGCGGACCCAGCCCGCTTCCATCAACACGTCCAGCGTGCCCTTGCCCACCTGCACGCCGCGAATCGCCTCGATCTCGGCGCGGCTCACCGGCTCGTGATAGGCAATGATCGCCAACGTCTCCACGGCGGCGCGGCTGAGCTTGCGTGGCTCCTCACGTTCGCGGCGCAGGATATGGCTGAGATCGGCGGCGGTCTGGAAATGCCAGCGTCCGCCCCGCTGAACCAGTTCGATGCCGCGCCCCGCATAATGATCGGCCAGCGCGGCGAGATGGGGGCGCACATCCTCGTCCAGCCGGGCATGGCGCGCGATCTCCTGCGCGGTCAGCGGGTTTTCCGCCGCGAACAGCACGGCTTCGACGAGACGGACGGTGTCGGGAGCGGTCACGCCGGCGCGCCCGGAGACCGCAGATAGAGCGGCGCGAACGTCTCCTCCTGCCGGATTTCTATCTTGCCCAGCCGGGCCAGTTCGAGCGCCGCGACGAAGCTGCTGGCAAGGGCTGAGCGGCGCAGTTGCGGGTCCGCCGTCTCGGGGAGGAAACGGCTGAGGTCCGCCCAATCCAGTTCCATGCCGATGAGCCGGGAAACGCGCTCGATGGCTTCATCGAGCGTCATCACCGCGCGGCGGGCAACGATGTGGACACGCGGCGCGGTGCGCGCCTTCACTTGTCCATAAGCCTGAATGAGATCGAAGAGACTCGCTTGCCAGACGATCGCGCGGGGGCGATGCAGCCCCTCGGGCGCGGAACGGACGAATACGTCGCGGCCAAGGCGATCTCGCGCCAGCAGCCTCGCGCCCGCCTCCCGCATGGCTTCCAGCCGTTGCAAACGCAGGTGCAGGCGCAGCGCGAGTTCCTCGGGCGAGGGATCGGGCTGGGCTTCCTTCGGCAGCAGCAGGCCGGATTTGAGATAAGCGAGCCACGCCGCCATCACCAGATAATCGGCGGCCAGTTCCAGCCGCAGTTCCGCCGCTTCCTCGATGAAGTACAGATATTGCTGGACCAGCGCGAGAATCGAGATTTCGCGCAAGTCCACCTTCTGCGTGCGGGCGAGCGCGAGGAGGAGGTCGAGCGGACCTTCCCAGCTCTCCACCGAGACGGTGAGCACCG
>Ga0160433_100581_pt1 | contig 15578 bp, 10 predicted proteins | sample HID1972K_E0MG_FD_108235 | JGI IMG/M metagenome (GOLD analysis project Ga0160433, IMG submission 108235) | Enriched pill bug-associated microbial communities from UW Madison campus, WI, USA - HID1972K_E0 MG | ecosystem: Host-associated > Arthropoda: Insects > Digestive system > Unclassified ... | reverse complement strand
GAACTACGTCGACGCCCTGCGCACCACCTCGCATGAATTTATGAACAAGCTGCACGTCATTCTCGGCCTGTTGAGCATGAAAAGTTACGATAAGCTTGAAGAGTACGTGCTGCAAACCGCGCATACCTATCAAATGGATATCGGTGCCATTCAGCATCGTGTGAAATCGCCGGTGGTTGCCGGGTTCCTGCTCGGTAAAATTAACCGGGCGAAAGAGCGCGGTTTTAACCTGACGCTGGCGGACGACAGCCTGGTGCCGGACAACCCGAATGAAAAACAGGTAACGGTGCTGGTGACGGTGCTCGGCAATCTGATTGAAAACGCGCTGGACGCCATGAGCCACCAGCCGGAAGGCGAAGTAAGCCTGCTGCTGCACTACCAGAACGGCTGGCTAACGGGCGAAGTGAGTGACGACGGCCCGGGCATTCCCGAAGCCAATCTGGACGCCATTTTCGCCAAAGGTTTCTCGACCAAAGGCGAAAACCGGGGCGTCGGCCTGTTTCTCGCCAGCCAACAGCTGGATGAACTCGGAGGCACGATTACGGTAGAATCCGAGCCCGGCGTGTTTACCCAATTTTTTGTCGATCTCCCGTGGGACAGTGAAAGGAAGAGTGCGTGATAAATGTATTAATTGTTGATGATGACGCGATGGTGACGGAGCTGAACCGAATGTACGTCGCCCAAGTGCCAGGCTTCAGCTGCTGCGGCACCGCGTCCACACTGGCACAGGCCACGGCGATGATCAACGACACCACCCAGGCTATCGACCTGGTGCTGCTCGACGTGTACATGCAGCAGGATAACGGGCTCGACCTGCTGCCGGTTATCCGCGCGTCCGGCCGCCCGATCGACGTGATCATGATCTCTTCCGCCGCCGATGCCGCAACGATCCAGACCTCCATTCACTACGGCGTGGTCGATTATCTGATTAAACCGTTCCAGTTTCCGCGCTTTGAAGAGGCGCTGAACACGTGGCGGGAGAAGAAAACGATGATGGGCAGCCATGCCTATTATGAGCAGGCGGACGTCGATCAGCTGTTGCACGGCGGTACGCCGGAGGTGACGGACAGCAAAAAGTTGCCGAAGGGGCTAACGCCACAGACGCTGCGCACGCTCTGCCAGTGGATTGATGCGCACCCGGAGAGTGAGTTTTCGACCGATGATTTAGCCAATGCGGTGAATATTTCGCGAGTGTCGTGTCGTAAATATCTGATTTGGCTGGCGCAGATTAATATTCTGTTCACCAGCATTCACTATGGCGCCACCGGCCGCCCGGTCTATCGTTACCGTCTGGTTGCCGAGCAGTACGGTTTGCTCAAGCAGTACAGTCAATAAGCCGATAGCTATGCGTGGCAAGATAGAACCACTTCCCGCGAAGAAAAAGGATTCCAGTTGGAATCCTTTTTCTTTCATTGTATTAAAATAAAAAAAATTATCACTGGCGTTAACAACATCCACAATAAGGCTTCAACTTTAAAGCCAATTATCAGTCTAGTTGGCAAACCCTTTATGAAATTGACTTGCAACTCTTCAACCCCTCGTTTTTTATTATAGGGGAAAATCAATAACCGCATCATCGGCAATACACACCCCAAATATGAAGCTGAACAAACCAGTGACGCATTTTCATATCTTGATAAATTAGAGGGAAAAATTGTAAACCTATTTAAAAATACTGTCTTAATATGTTTATACATTACTTTATTGTACAGCCGAAAAATCATCAGGCAAAACACCAAAACAATTAACACTGAAAACAAAGGCGTTTCTATGAAATTTTTAAAATCACTTGATAAAATGTTCATAAATCACACGCCCCAGTTTATCGCCCATTTTCTCACCTGAATCTTCTGTAAATTTAGACGTACCAATAGAGAATCCTATACCTGCCCCCCCCCCCCTGCTAACTGTTTCCCGCCAAATTTACTGTATTCTGTCATGGCGACTTTTCTGCATGCATCTTCTCGGCCAATGGCACATGCATCATAAAACATTACTTGAATATGATGCAAAATCTAACCCTATACCTACATAACCCGTCGTGCGCATCACTTTTATAAGCTTCGCCGATTTTTCAATGTATTTAGCGGGAGACGACTCATAGGGTAATACACAAAATCCCGCATCGACGGATGCGCTGCGTTCTTTATCTGGAATCGGCGGAATAATATCATTGGAAGGCGTCGTTACTTCTGTCTCATAACCATAAGTCAGTGCAAAACCCACAGGAACAAATTCACACTTACATCTACATGTGCCTTTACTATGCCCCGTTCCCGCCGCCAGTTTTCCTTCCACAAAAGCTTCGGGAACGCCTCCCGCTATGGCATAGGTTTTCCCATCTGCACCACACCTATAGTTATCTCCCATTCGTGCTGACGGTTGACCCGACACTAAAGCCGTTGAGCAGCCAGATATAATGATTCCCCCACAGGTAGATTCATCCCCAACTTTAAGGTAAAAACCTTTCATCCTTTCCATAGTCAACCCTTTTAAATGTTCCATTAATAATTAACGAACATTTATGAAATCTATTTTCACAGGGAATGACGGTACAGAATTTTAACTATTGTTTTCGTGAACCCCTTCTCATCCTCACGAATTATAATATTATGATTTCACCGCTCACCTATATATTAAAATAATACATTAGCGATTATGCATTCATTTTATTTACAGTACAGTCAATAAGCCGATAGCAGTCGTCGAGCAGCGTAAAGCGGAACTGGCGTTGAGAGGAGAGCACCACTTCCCGCGTTTTGGTCACGAAAATAGCCTCGATATCGGCCCGGCCTTTCAGCATTTCGCAGCCCTGTTCCACGCCCGCGCCGAACAGCAGCGTGGTCCAGATATCGCCGTCGAGAGAATCGGTTGAAATGACGGTCACGCTGTCAAGTTCGTTATTCAGCGGATAGCCGGTACGCGGGTCGAGAATATGATGATAGCGCTCGCCGTCCAGCTCAAAATAGCGTTCATAGGTGCCGGAAGTGACCACAGATTTATGCGTTACGTCCATCGCACCCACCAGCGCATCGGCGTCGGAGAACGGTTTTTTCAGACCAATGCTCCAGTGTCCGAGCGGCGTATCGAGCGTCTGCACGTTGCCACCCAGGTTGATTAACCCTTCGCTCACGCCCTCTTGCTGCAGTAAATCCCGCACCCGATCGGCGATATAGCCTTTGGCTATCGCCCCCAAATCAATTTCCATTCCCTGACGCGTCAGAAACACGCTTTGCGCGGCGTCATCGAGGATAACCTCGTCGGCCCGCGTGATGTCGAGCAGCGCGGCAATCTCATCGGCAGGCGGTACGCTGTCGCCTTTGAAGCCGATACGCCAGCGTTTAACCAGCGGGCCGATAGCGAGGTTGAACGCGCTACCCGGCAGGACGCTGGCGGCTTTGGCGCATTTGATGAGTTGATAGACCGCTGCGCTGACCGCAACCGGATGCTGTCCGGCGGCATGATTGATCGCCATCACCTGCGACTGCGCACGGTTGACGGTGAACAGGTCTTCGTCATGTTTGATGAGGCCGAACACGCGGGACGCCAAAGGTGCATTGTGGGAGAAGAGTTTAAGCAGAATGGGCGAGCCCATCAGGGTTGCTGAGTAGCTGTAGACCGAGTCGTCAGTTGGCATGGCGGTTGCCCTCATCTTGAAGTTCACCCATTCGCGGAAGGTTTGGTCGGCCCGGAGCGGCCAGATGCCCTCTCCCTAACCCTCTCCCACAGGGAGAGGGAACTGGGCTTTCTCCCTCTCCCTCAGGGAGAGGGCCGGGGAGAGGGGGGAAATATCAACCTCGCGCGCGAACCGCAGCCTGATGCCCCGCCAGGGTACCGAAGATAATAATATCCGCAACCGCGTTCCCGCCGATACGGTTTTCGCCGTGAATACCGCCCACCACTTCCCCCGCCGCGTACGCGCCCGGGATAACCTGATGTTCAGTGTTCAGCACTTCGGTCTGGGTATTCACCGTCACGCCGCCCATGGTGTGATGCACGCCCGGTGCGATTTGAATGGCGTGGAACGGCCCTTCGTTAATCGGCGCACGCAGCGCGGTGGTCCGGCCGAAATCGTCATCGTGCTGTTTTTCCACGAAGCCATTGTAGCGTTCCAGGGTCGCGAGGAAAGCCTGCTCGTCCATCCCCAGCGCCGCCGCTAACGCACGTGGCGAACTGGCGCTGGTCACCAGACCTTTAGCAATATACTCATCCGCGGCTTTGTTTTTCGCACGAACGTGTTCATCAAACACGATGTAGGCGAAATGTTCCGGCAGCGCGATGATGGCCGCAGAGACTTTATCGCGGGTCGACATTTCATTGTAGAAGCGACTGCCCTGCTGATTGACCAGAATCGCCCCGCCACCGCGGATGGATTCGGAAATCAGGTACGAGGTGTTCTGCTCTACGGTCGGGTGGATCTGGATTTCGCCCATATCCACGGTACCCGCGCCAATACGCTCCAGCAGGGCGATACCGCCACCGGTCGCGCCTTTGTGGTTGGTGGTCACGAAGCCGTCAAGATCCGGACGGTATTTCACCACCATCGCACTGTTGGCGCTGAAGCCGCCGGTCGCCACCACGACGCTTTTCGCCTGCACAGTGACGGCTTCGTTTTCGTCGGTCAGCAGGCGCACGCCGCTCACTTCACCGTCGCTGAACAGAATATCGTCCACGGCAGTATCGAGCATTACGTCGATGCCGCGTTTGGTGACATTACGCACCAGGCCGCTGATCAGGTAGCCACCCACAGCCGATCCGTCACGCGGACGGTGCGTGCGGTCGATGCTCATCCCGCCGGTGGTGGTGATGTCGTTCAACATAATGCCGCGACGCGCCAGCCATTCGATGGCTTCCGGGGCATTCTCAACGAAGCGACGCAGCAGTTCCGGGTTGTTTTTGTTGCCGCCGCCTTTCAGCGTTTCGGCGTAGAACAGCGCTTTGCTGTCCTGAATGCCTTTCACGCGCTGGAAGCGAGTTTCCGCGGCGTTCATCCCCGCCGAGGCTTTAATGGTGTTGCCACCAATGGTCGGCATCTTCTCGACGATGAGCACACTTGCACCTTCATCATAGGCCTGAATCGCTGCCGCCAGACCGGCCCCGCCGCTGCCCACGACCACCACGTCGTAATTTTTCGGCGCGCAGGTGTCACCGCCCTCTTCCGCCACGCGGGCTTTAGTCGATTTCACCATCGCTTTGGAGACGGCTTTTTTCACGGCTTCGCTCTGGCTGGTTGCGCCGGAAATGGCGTCTACGTGCGGCGTGTTGGCATCCAGAATACGGGTTTTTATTTCTTCAAAGCTGGTGACAAATTCCACCTGCTGCGGGCCGGACACCATTTCGATATCGGCAATGCGGTCGCTTTCAAGGCTGACGTTAATGACCAGCGCGTTGGCATCGTCCTGCACGTTTTCAACAAACACGCCCGGTTTGAATTTCGCGTCGCCCATGCTCATGTCGCGGATCATCGCTTCCACCAGCGAGAAGCGCCACAGCGGTTCCGGGATGGTCAGCGCTTCACGCTGAGTGCTGTCGATGAACAGCTCCAGATTTTCACCGCGCGCAATGCGTTCGGCCCAGTCAGGGTAGGCGATGGTCGCGCGTCCGACGGCAATCAGGTCGTAACCGTGGTCCAGACCCTGCTCAGCATCGGCGGCGTTCACCACGCCCCCCACGCCCATCACCGGGATTTGCGCCAGCGTGTCAGAGCGCATCGCACAATATTTTTCAATCAGCGGGGTTGGGTCCTGGGTATCGACGATGGACGAACGCAGGCTCGCGCCGACCGAGAAGTGCAGATAATCCACCCCGCGAGCTGCCAGTTTTTCCAGCAGGTACATTGTGTCATCGAAGCGAATGCCCGGGACTTCCCTCTCTTCCGGCGAGAAACGATAGCCAATGATAAACGCGTCATCAGCGTACTGACGCACCATTTTGTGAGTGATTTCCAGCACCGCCAGCGGGAATTTCGCGCGGTTGTCGCGGCTGCCACCCCATTCATCATCACGCTGGTTAGAGTTTGGAGAATAAAACTGCTGAATGAGATAGGTGTTTGCGCCGTGGATCTCCACGCCGTCAAAACCCGCCTGAATGGCACGACGTACGCCGTCACCGAATTTCACTACCATGCCAGCGACTTCTTCGGTAGTCAGCGCCACCGGCGTGGCTGCGCCATCACGCGGGGCGGCAACGGCACTTGGGCCAACCGGCGTACGCCCGCCGATCAGTTTCGGGTCGACCATGCGGCCGCCGTGGTAAATCTGCAAAATGGCTTTGGACCCTTCGGCTTTAATCGCCGCGGCAATTTTCGCCAGGCCGGCCACTTTCTCGTCGTTATCAATCCCGATAGCACCCGGGAACGCGAGGCCGAGATCGTCGACAAAGCAGCACTCAACGATGATGGTGCCGATGCTGCCCGCGCGAACGCGATAGTATTCCACCAGCTCGTGAGTCACGGTGCCGTCGAAATATCCGGTGCAGGTGGTCATCGGCGCCATTAACAAGCGGTTTTTCAGTTCGGTGCCGTTTGGCAGAGTGAAGGGGCTCAGAATACGTTCATTATGGCTCATAATGGAACTCCAGAATTTAAAATTGAAATTTAAGAATTCGGTGACGGCAACTTTATTTGTTTTATTTAGCGGTCCGTATTTATGCTATTAATATAGCGATTTATTTAGTTTCTAAATCATTTACGTTAGTTATAAAACTATTTAATACCTGATATAACACCCCTACCACCACAGTATTATCTTTTTAAAATACAACATTTACATAACCTTCATTATTGATAACAATGAAATTACTTTTGTTAACATTGAAATGCAATCAGAAAGAAACATCAACCAAAGAAAAATCAACGACATATGAGAACAACAATCAAGAGCAACACCTTCACCGCTCATTTTTATTTAACATTTCACCCTCTTTCAAGAAAATAACCCCATGCTCCAATAGGGTTATTATAAAAAGAAAAAAACAGTCGACTTATTTCGCTTTCTTGATCTCGATCAATTGCAACCGACAGTGAAAGCGCAATATATAAATAACCCAATTATTTAATTTAGCGCACGCCACATTGCGTTAAATTGCCGTATCGGAATAACACAACAGTCGCCATTAATAATTAAAGAAACTTTAGAAACTAAAGAAAGCGACTCAACTATTCCGTCAGCGCACCGTATTTTTAACTACTTGTCGAGTCTCATTATGAAAGAGAAAACAGTCACCCCACCGCCTGCCCGTTCGGGCAGTGTTAAAGCCGGGAGCAAAAACCGTCTGCTGATGATGGCAATGCCCGTCATCGTTGCCGTGCTGCTGCTTTTCGTTCCCGTTCCGGACGGTTTACCCCCTTATGCCTGGCACTACTTCGCCATCTTCGTCGGGGTGATCGTCGGCCTGATCTTTGAACCGCTGCCGGGCGCCGTGATCGGCTTAACCGGGGTGGTGGTCATTGCCCTGTGCAGCCAGTGGCTGTTGTTCAGCCCGGACCAGATGCTTGAGCCGAAATTCAAACTCGCCAGCGCCTCCTTTAAATGGGCGGTGAGCGGCTTCGGCAACTCCACCGTGTGGCTGATTTTCGGTGCCTTCATGTTTGCTGCGGGCTACGACAAAACGCAGTTCGGTCGTCGTCTGGCACTCATCCTGGTGAAATACCTCGGCCGCCGCAGTCTGACCCTCGGCTATGCGATTACCTTCGCGGATCTGCTGCTGGCCCCGTTTACGCCGTCAAATACCGCGCGCAGCGGCGGGACTATCTACCCGATCATCGCCAACCTGCCGCCGCTGTACGGTTCAAAACCGAATGACCCAAGCTCACGCAAAATCGGTTCTTATCTGATGTGGGTCGCGATTACCGCCGCCTGTATCACCAGCTCAATGTTCCTGTCTGCTCTGGCACCCAACCTGCTGGCGCTGGCGCTGGTGAAAAGTATTGTCGGCCTGGACATTTCCTGGGGTATGTGGTTCCTCGCCTTCCTGCCGCTGGGCGTGATTTTGATTCTGGTGATGCCGCTGCTGGCGTACTGGTTCTACCCGCCTGAAGTCAAAATTAACGACGAAGTGCCGCTGTGGGCCGCACGCGAGCTGGAAAAGCTCGGCAAGCTGTCACGCAATGAAATCCTGCTGCTGGTGTTCGTCTGCTGTGCGCTGATGATGTGGATTTTCGCCGCCCAATGGATTGAACCGGCGATGGCTGCCCTGCTGGTTATCGTGCTGATGTTGTGGACCGGGGTGCTTAACTGGAACGACATCACCAGCAATAAAGCGGCGTGGAATACCTTCGTGTGGTTCGCCACGCTTGTGGCCCTCGCCGACGGCCTCTCTTCCACCGGTTTCATCACTTGGTTAGGTAAAGAAGGCGGCGCGTTGATGGGCGGTATCTCACCGGGCACCGCGACCATCGTCTTGCTGCTGGCGTTCTACCTGCTGCACTACCTGTTTGCCAGCACCACCGCGCACACCACCGCGCTGCTGCCTGCGATGCTGACCATTGCCTCGACCATTCCGGGCATGAACATGCAGGTGTTCTGTCTGCTGATGGTGACCTCTCTCGGCGTGATGGGGATCATCACCCCGTACGGCACCGGCCCAAGCCCGATTTACTACGGCAGCGGCTATCTGCCAACCAAAGACTACTGGCGCCTCGGCACTATCTTTGGGGCCATCTTCCTGGCCGCCCTGCTGCTGATTGGCTATCCGTGGATGTCGATGATGTTCTGATTCAAACCGCCGGGCGTTCCCCGGCGGTTCATTTTTATGGAGTTGAGTATGTCGAATAAACCGTTTGTTTATCAGAATCCGTTCCCACTCTCGAAAGACGAAACCGAATACTATCTGCTGAGCCGCGAACACGTTTCCGTGGCCGATTTTAACGGCCAGCCGATGCTGAAAGTAGAGCCGGAAGCGCTGACGCTGCTTGCCCAGCAGGCGTTCCACGACGCGGCGTTTATGCTGCGCGTTTCGCATCAGAAACAAGTCGCCGCCATTCTGACCGACCCGGATGCCAGCGATAACGATAAATACGTGGCGCTGCAGTTCCTGCGTAATTCTGAAATCGCCGCTAAAGGCGTGCTGCCGACCTGTCAGGACACCGGCACCGCGATAATCATGGGCAAAAAAGGCCAGAACGTGTGGACCGGCGGCGGGGACGAAGCCGCGCTGGCGCTCGGCGTGTACAACACCTACACCGAAGACAACCTGCGCTATTCGCAGAACGCACCGCTGGATATGTATAAGGAAGTGAACACCGGCACCAACCTGCCCGCGCAGATCGATCTCTACAGCGTGGATGGCGAGGAGTACAAATTCCTGTGCATGGCAAAAGGCGGCGGCTCTGCGAACAAAACCTATTTGTACCAGGAAACCAAAGCGCTGATTACCAAGGCGTTGCTGAAAAACTGGCTGGTTGAGAAAATGCGCACCCTCGGCACCGCAGCCTGCCCGCCGTACCATATCGCGTTTGTGATTGGCGGCACTTCAGCAGAAGCGACCTTGAAAACCGTGAAGCTCGCCTCGACGCGTTATTACGACGGCCTGCCTACCGAAGGCAACGAACACGGCCAGGCGTTCCGCGATGTGAAACTGGAACAGGCGCTGATGCAGGAAGCACAGAACCTCGGCCTCGGCGCACAGTTTGGCGGCAAATACTTCGCCCATGATATCCGCGTGATTCGCCTCCCGCGCCACGGTGCCTCCTGCCCTATCGGCATGGGCGTATCCTGCTCGGCGGACCGTAACATCAAAGCGAAAATTAACCGCGACGGCATCTGGATTGAGAAACTGGAAGCCAACCCGGGCCAGTACATTCCTGACGATTTGCGCCAGCAAGGTGAAGGCGATGTGGTCAGCATTAACCTGAACCAGCCGATGAGCGAGATCCGCGCACAGCTTTCTGCCCATCCGGTGTCTACGCGCTTATCGCTTAACGGGACAATTATTGTGGCGCGCGACATGGCCCACGCCAAGCTGAAGGAACTGATCGATAATGGGGAAGAACTTCCGCAGTACGTGAAAGATCATCCGATTTATTACGCAGGCCCGGCCAAAACGCCGGAAGGGTATGCGTCTGGCTCGCTCGGCCCCACCACCGCAGGCCGCATGGATTCGTACGTCGATTTATTACAGGCCCACGGTGCCAGCATGGTGATGCTTGCCAAAGGTAACCGCAGCCAGCAGGTGACGGATGCCTGCCAGGCACACGGCGGTTTCTACCTCGGCAGCATCGGCGGCCCGGCGGCGGTACTGGCTCAGCAAAGCATTAAGAGTCTTGAATGCCTGGCGTATCCTGAGCTGGGCATGGAAGCCATCTGGAAAATTGAAGTCGAAAACTTCCCGGCGTTTATCCTTGTCGATGACAAAGGCCATGATTTCTTCCAACAAATCCATAACCGGCAATGTGAAGGATGTCGTCAAAAATAACCCCAACGGCCAGTTTCTCGCTGGCCGTTTTCCTTTCTGTTATCCCTGTTTTCTTCCCCAAAAAGTTCGTAATTTCCGCGTTATGCCTCTAAGATTGTTCAAAAAGATACGTACGGGTAACCATTTATTTTTGAATCAAACAAAAATTTATATTTGGAACTCCTTGGCTATACTCAGAAAGACCTTAATGAACGGAGTTCTTCCACATGTTAAAAAATGTCCCTTTCAAACGGACGATGCTGGCCAGCATGCTGACGCTGGCTTCTGGCGCGGTGACGTCTGCATACGCAGCGCCCGCGACCGCTTCTCCAAAACAAGATTCTTCTAAGCCGAACATCGTTGTCATCTTTGGTGACGATATCGGTTACTGGAACCTGAGTACCTACAACCAGGGTACGATGGGTTATGACACCCCGAACATCGATAGCATTGCGGCACAGGGTGCGAAATTCACCTCTTACTACGCAGAGCAAAGCTCGACTGCGGGCCGTTCTGCGTTCATCACCGGCCAGATGCCATTCCGTACCGGGATGAGTAAAGTCGGTATGCCAGGTGCGCCACAGGGTCTGCAAAAAGAAGACCCGACCATTGCTAACGTCCTGAAACAGCTGGGCTACGCGACCGGTCAGTTCGGTAAAAACCACCTCGGCGACCGCGATGAGTTCCTGCCAACCGCACACGGTTTCGATGAATTCCTCGGTAACCTGTACCACCTGAATGCTGAAGAAGAGCCAGAGAACCCGGATTATCCGAAAGACCCGGCCTTCCGTAAAGAATTCGGCCCACGCGGCGTGATTAAGAGCTCCGCAGATGGCAAAATTGAAGATACCGGTCCACTGACCGTGAAACGTATGGGCACCGTTGACGAAGAAACGTTAGCGGCGAACAACGACTTCATGGAACGTCAGGTTAAGGCTAACAAGCCGTTCTTTACCTGGTTCAACACCACCCGTATGCACAACAAAACTCACCTGAAAGATGCCAGCATTGGTAAAACAGGTCTGGGTACATACGCAGACGGTATGGTTGAACACGATAAGATGATCGGTGAAGTACTGCAGAAGATTAAAGATCTGGGCATTGAAGATAACACCATCGTTATCTACACCACCGACAACGGTCCGATGACCGCAACCTGGCCTGATGCCGGTGAAACCATCTTCCGCGGTGAGAAAAACACTGGCTGGGAAGGCGGCTTCCGCGTTCCTGCGATGATCAAATGGCCGGGCCACATCAAGCCAGGTACCATCGTAAAAGACATGTTTGCAAGCTACGACTGGTTCCCGACACTGGTTGCGGCAGCAGGCGATCCGAACATCAAAGATCAGCTGCTGAAGGGTTACAAAACCCCGTCCATCACCTACAAAGTGCATCTGGATGGTTATAACCAGCTCGACTTCCTGCAGGGTAAAGGCGAAGACCAGCGTAAAGAGTTCTTCTATTGGAGTGATGACGGTGATCTGCTGGCGATGCGTTACGGTCGCTGGAAAGCGCACTTCATGATTCAGGAGCACGAAGGTCTGGATCTGTGGCGTTATCCGTTCACCAAACTGCGTGCGCCAATGATCTTCGATCTGGAAGTGGATCCGCTTGAGAAAGCTGACAAAGGTATGGGCTACCAGACCTGGTTCTACGACCGCATGTTCCTGATGGGCGGTGCGCAGAAGTACGCGAAAGAAATGCTCGCAACCTTCAAAGAGTTCCCACCACGCCAGAAGCCAGGCTCATTCACCATCTCTGATGCGTCAGCGATGCTGGAGCAAGGTTCAACGATCAACAAATAATGTTGATATAGTGAGGCATTGAACCTCATGCTCAGAGCGGGTTGCGATTGCAATCCGCTCTGCATTTTGAACTACGCTAATTGTGCGCTTTGTCAGTGATAACACCCTAGGGGTTTGCTATGAAGTACAGCACCACACTACCCGTAAAAGCATTACCGTCTGCGGAAAAATATGACGGCAAAGGTCCCGAGTACAAACGCCGTTTCCACGTGATGGCCAAACCTTCCGGTTCCACCTGTAACCTCGATTGCACCTACTGTTTCTACCTGTCAAAAGAACAATTACTCCATCAGGACAGACACACCGGCATGAGCGATGAGGTGCTGGAAAACTTCATTCGTCAGTACATTGACGGGCAGGATGGCGACCAAGTGGTCTTCTCATGGCAGGGCGGCGAACCGACCCTGATGGGACTCGAATTTTTCGAAAAAGTGGTCGCATTCCAGAAGCAGTACAAAAAACCGGGTCAGCAGATTGAAAACGATTTGCAGACCAACGGCGTACTGATCAATGACAAATGGGCTGCGTTCCTCAAAGAACATAAATTTCTGGTGGGCATCTCCATTGATGGTCCACGAGAATTGCACGACCGCTATCGCGTCACGCGTAGCGGCAAGCCGACCTTCGATAAAGTGATGGAAGGCGTCGGCGCGCTCAAGCGCCACGGCGTACCGTTCAATGCGCTGGTGACCGTCAACCGCACCAACGCCCGCTTCCCGCTGGACGTGTATCGCTTCATGACCAAAGAATTGGGCGCGACTTACGTGCAGTTCAACCCGTGCGTCGAACCCGTTGATTTCAAAAGTACCGCGCCGCAATTCTGGCAGGACGATTCCATTCCGATAACGGGCAGCCGTCGTGCCCGCCCGGGTGATTTAGATTCTATCGTCACCGATTGGTCCGTTGATCCCGAAGACTGGGGTACGTTCCTGATTGCCGTGTTTGAAGAGTGGGTCAACAACGATTTAGGCCGCGTACAGGTCAACCTGTTCGAGACCGCCGTCGCCCAGACCATGGGGATGCCCGCGCAGATTTGCACGGCCTCCGAGTTCTGCGGCAAAGGGCTGGCTATCGAGAAAAATGGCGACATTTTCTCCTGCGACCACTACGTCTACCCGGAATATCAGATAGGCAACATCGAGAACAGCAAACTGGCGCACCTCGCGTTCTCCGAACGCCAGCAGGCTTTTGGCATGGGCAAAAAAGATACCCTGCCGAAATACTGCAAAGCGTGTCCCTACCTCAAACTGTGCTGGGGCGAATGCCCGAAAAACCGTCTGGTGCGTACTCCCGACGGCGAACTGGGCCTGAACTACCTTTGCCCGGGCATCAAGGCGTTCTTTAACTATGCTGAGCCGATTTTGGTTGGGATATCCACCCTACTGAAACGTGATTTTACAGGAGTGAAAAAATGAATAGCAGGGAAAAACTTCTGCAGTTAGAGCAACGCATGAACGCCCAGGTTTTGGGCCAGGAAGAACTGGTTCGAATGCTGATTATTGCCCTGCTCTGCGACGGGCACGTGCTGCTCGAAGGTCTGCCTGGCCTGGCAAAAACCCGCGCGGTACGCGAATTGGCGCGCCATGTTGAAGGCGAATTCCGTCGTATTCAGTTCACGCCAGACCTGTTGCCATCGGACATCACCGGTAGCGAAATTTATCAGCAGAACGCCACCCGCGAAGAAGACCAGTTCCGCTTCCGTCCAGGACCGGTATTCGGCAACGTTATTCTCGCCGATGAAATCAACCGTGCGTCTGCCCGCGTGCAGTCCGCGCTGCTCGAAGCGATGGAAGAGCGCCACGTGACCGTCGCCGGGAAAACCTGGCCGCTGCCGGGCGTCTTCATGGTGCTTGCGACGCAAAACCCCGTGGATCAGGAAGGGACCTGGCCGCTGCCGGAAGCACAGCTCGACCGCTTCCTGATGAAAGTCCTCGTCGATTACCCGTCGAAAGAGAACGAGCAGAAAGTCATGCAGATGGTTCGCGCCGAACAGCAAGCCAAATATCAGGCTCTGACGAAAAGCGAAACCGCGCAGCAGGAAGAGACGTTGACCCTTTCACAGCAGGAAATTGCCGCCAGCTGGCAGGAGATTTCCGCCGTGTACGTCGCGCCTGCGATTGAGGAATACATCGTCAATCTGATTGAAGCGACCCGTTATCCGCAAAACGTCAGCGACACGCTGGCAAGTTACATCCACATCGGCGTCAGTCCGCGTGGTTCACTGGCACTGGATCGTTGTGCCCGGGCGCAGGCGTGGCTCGAAGGCCGTGACGCAGTGCTGCCGGAAGACGTGCGCCTTATCGCACCGTCGGTGATTCGTCATCGTCTTATGCTGAGCTACCAGGCCAACGCCGATAACTGCACCGCCGATGACGTGGTGAAAATGCTGCTCGACGCCGTGGTGGCGTAATGGACAGCCGTCTCAGTGTTAACCGTGAGACGCTGCTTGCGCTGGTCAATGACGCGCGTCTGATCGCCAACCCGCCGGGGCAAATTCCACCCGGCGCACTGGCGGGCGAACGCACGTCTAAACAGCAGGGTCGCGGGCTGAACTTTGACAGCCTGCGCCGCTACCAGCCGGGCGACGATGTGCGTCTGATCGACTGGCAAGCCACCGCCCGACTGCGCCAGCCGTGGATCCGCATGTATAACGAAGAGCGCGAACGCCCCGTCTTTTTGCTGGTCGATCAGCGCCTCGATATGTTCTTCGCTACCCGCGGACAGACCAAATCTGTCGTGGCGGCGAAAACAGCGGCACTGCTCGCCTGGCGTAGCTGGCACGACGGCGACCGGGTCGGCAGCCTGGTGTTTAACGACACCGACATGGCTTTGCAGAAATGCCGCCCCCCGCGCACCAGTCTGAACACGATCCTCGACACGTTAGAGCACTACAACCAGTTGCTGCCGGAACAATATCCGAATGAACCGACCGCCACCGTAACGCTGGCGGATGCGCTACTGCGCGCCAGCAGTGCTATCCCCAACGGCGCGTGGGTGGCTGTGCTCAGCGATTTTCACGATCTGGACCACAACTGCGACGCCCTGCTCGCCGGGCTGCGCCGTCGCTGTGAAGTCAGCGCCTTTGTGGTACTGGATGATTTGCACAAGCGTCTGCCCGCATCGGGTGCACTGGCCGCGACCTGGCAAGGGCACGAAGCGGCGTTTACGCTCACTTCCGGATTAAAGGCAGACATCGAGCAAAGCACAACCGCTCGTCTTGCCCGCCAGCAAAGCCGCATGACGCGGCTCGGCGTTCGTGTGAATCATCTGGTGGTCACTCAGGATCTGATTAAGCAGTTACAAAAAGGTATCTGAATGCTCGAGAAAGGATTTACCGTGCCCGCGCTCTCACAGCCGGCGCTACCTCCCTCTCCCTCCTGG
>Ga0160433_100580_pt1 | contig 15586 bp, 13 predicted proteins | sample HID1972K_E0MG_FD_108235 | JGI IMG/M metagenome (GOLD analysis project Ga0160433, IMG submission 108235) | Enriched pill bug-associated microbial communities from UW Madison campus, WI, USA - HID1972K_E0 MG | ecosystem: Host-associated > Arthropoda: Insects > Digestive system > Unclassified ... | reverse complement strand
TTTGAAAACCTGTTGTTTCTAAGAAAACTGAAGAAGGTACATCAAGGAGAGAAAATGATGAGGACGACTTAAGAGAACTGTTTCAGATAACGTGTATGTTCAAACCGATAGAGCATTAACGCACGATTAAATTTATTTAGCAAGGCTTATCTCAAAAGATTTGTCAGGGCCGGGAAAAGTCTGCATTGTTAAAAATAAAAAAATGAATGAGGGCTTTTCGCGGGCTATTGAGGTATTGTTTTGCGCCAACATATAAGGAATACACATGGCTGAACGTAAAAATCGTCAACTTCGCCCTTCCCAACCCGCAGAATGTTCATGTCCGAAATGTGCTAAGAAATCAATGCACAGTCCATCAAGAATCAAAAAAAATAGTCCTTTGCTCTGCCCCTATTGCGGCACGCTCTTTTCAGCGTCGCAACTTGCTGCCAGGTAATTAGACACCTTACTGCTGAGGCACGCGCTTGGTGCATTACCCTGAGCGCAGTCAGGCGTCAGGTATAAAAACGGGAACCCAAAGGTTCCCGTTTTTGTTATCTGCGATAGCGCGCTTTTACAAAGATTTATCGACCGTGGTGTCTGAGCCCCTGGTCAGGATGCGAACTTTGTCGCCGGGATTAAACACCACGCCGCCGGTGTACGACTGGACCACATCGATAGTGGCACCTGATTCGGTTTTGATCAGTAAATCGACCTGCTGTGGCGCCTGCTGCGTGCTTTGATGGTAACGCGACGCTCCTGCCCCGGCGAGTGCGCCAGCTGCGGTCATTGCGGTCTTGCCTTTACCATTCCCGAACTGGTGACCAACGACGCCGCCTAACGCCCCTGCCGCCACAGTCCGTAAAGGATGATACTGCCCATTAGCCTGGCTGATGACACGGCTCTGTTGAACCACACCGTATTCCACCAAGGTTTTGCTTCCGGCAAAACTAGACTGGCTAGCGAGAAACAGAAAACTGACTGCGATGAGTGCACTTTTTTTCATGATGGCCACTTTTTATCGTTTTAAACGTAGTCGCGATTTTGCCAGCCCTCGCGAGTTTCCGCTAAGTCATTAATGCTACAGCACTCCCTCAACGGCTTTACCAGAACATACTTGTGCCTGGTGCCGCCACTCTGGCCTTGACACTGAATATCCATACAGTATAAAACTGTGCATCTAAACAGTACAAAGGAAGTGGTAATGTTCGTCGAACTGATTTATGACAAACGCAATTTCGCAGGCTTGCCTGGCGCACAAGACAAAATCCTCAGTGAACTCACGCGTCGCGTTCACCAGATTTTCCCGGAAGCTGACATCCGTGTTAAGCCCATGATGACCCTGCCGGCGATCAACACTGACGCCAGCAAGCATGAAAAAGAACAGATAAGCCGCGCCGTTCAGGAAATGTTCGAAGAAGCGGACATGTGGCTGGTCGACGAGTAACGCGCCGTCAGCCGCGATTTACCGTTGCCGTAAAGTCATCAAAGGGAAGTGGCCTGGAGAAGTAGTACCCTTGCACCAGTTCACATCCCATTTCCTGAAGCTTCTCAACCATCTCCAGCGTCTCAACCCCTTCAGCCACCAGCGGCACATTAAAGCTTTTGGCAAGCGTCAGCACCGACGAAACCACCGCCGCATTCTTCTCATTAGTCAAAATATCAGAGACAAACGTTCTATCGATTTTCAGGCAGTCGAACGGGAATGAGTGCAGATAAGAGAGGCTCGAATAGCCGGAGCCAAAATCATCAATCGCCACGCTCACGCCCAAGCGGCGCAGATACTTAAGCGTATCGACGATCTGGTCGGTGTGCTTCATCAATGTACTTTCGGTGATTTCCACGCAGATGTTGCCGTTCATCAGTTCGTTCTCCTGAATGCAGGTGAACAAATGCGAGGCAAAATCATGCTGCTGCAACTGCATGGCTGAAATATTGACGTGCAGTTTGAAATCTTTCGGACCGCCGCGGGCGATAAACTTCGCCAGCTGCTTACAGGATTCGGCGATAACCCAACGCCCAATCGGAATGATCAGCCCCGACTCTTCGGCCAGGCTAATGAACTTGATCGGCGAAAGAAACCCTTCTTCCGGCGTTTGCCAGCGAATCAGACACTCACCTTCATTGCAGCTACTCTGGTTATTCAGGTTTACGATCGGCTGCATCACCATATGGAATTCGTCGTTAGCAATAGCATGCTGTAATTTTTCATGCAGACGAATATTCTCTAGCCCTTGCTCCTGCATTTCCTGCTTAAAGACCAGTGACTTACCATTGCCAATTTTTTCCGCGTGCTGCACCGCTATCCCGGAATTCAAAATCACTTCCGGCATACGTTCCTGAGACATACGGCCAAAGAACAATCCCGAATTGCCGATAAAGCAGTAACGTTCAGTGTCCGCGTCGCCATCAGATTTAATATCCAGGAAAAGGGAATGCAGGATATCCTCAAAGAAGGTCAAATCCTTTTCTTCGTAAACCTCAGGGAATATCGCCAGAAAACTGCCGTACTCATCACGACACAGCAGTGTTCCACCAGGAAGCGCATTCTTCATACGGCTGACAAAGCTGCGTAAGAAGCGACTGGAATACTCAAGCCCCATCACCCGGGAAATATTTGCGGCATTGGTCACGTGAATACGCGCAAGCAGGTTTTTGCCTTCGTAAGACTCAGGCTTACTGAGCATCCCAGCGCGCGTTGGCAAGCCAGTCAGCTTGTCTTCCTCGACCAGCTTGCGGTGCTTTTCGGTGCGGTCGGCCAGTTCATGGGAAAGCCTGAAGAAACTGGAGTCCAGCGTCGCCACTTCCGGGAAGAGGCGCTTCTCCTCTTCCGGCTTCCACTGCATCTTGAGCAGGTCTTTGGTTTTACTGATGATATTGTTCAGTGGGCTGAAGAAATTGCGCAATATCAGCGCCGCAATCAGATACATAATTGCGAAAAGGATCATTATCTTGATAGCAAACGTGATAATCGTTTTCTTAATGTTGCCCGAGAGAGAATCTTTCGAGGTAATCAGCAGTACATGGCCCTGAATCTGGCGATCCGAACTGCCATATTTCATCGAATGGACGAAATACTTGTCGCCTGTATCCGAGGTAATCTCGACCGGGCTGTTTGGCTGGGTGCTTCGCTCAAGGATCTCTGGCGTTAACAGTTTGCGCAGCACATCGGTGGACAGTTTCTTTCCTGTGGCCTGGTGATGTTTCTTCGCTGAAGCAGCCTCCTTCTGCTGCATAAGCGCAGGGGGAATAGGCATCTCTGACGACGAAACAATATTATTATAGCGACCCGTAATCAGTATGGTGTTGTCTTTAAAGGGCAAAACCTCACAGACGTAGCGGCTCATGCTATCTGGAAGGATATCAGACGAAACGACCCCCAATAGTTTTCCGGCACGGTTATAGACCGGCGTCCGGTACGACAACATTCTGTCACTATGGTTGTAGGAACGCTCATAGACTTTTGACCAGCTCGACGTTCCGGCTTGTATGACTTGCTCAAGCCATGGTTGCACGAGTTTATTAAAATCATAAACGGTATTCACAATCCGGGAGTATTCCGTCGCCCCTTCATAGACGTTAAGGATGTTATGCGCATCTCCGGACGTCTTCTCCATGCTGATGATTTTTTTGTTATTAACATCTAGGCGATTGAACGCGACATAATTCCCGTCAGGCGTGGTGAAGGACATCCTGTCGACCGAGACATGACCAAATAGATTGGTTTTGATTAGCGTGTTTAATGTTTCAGCAACCTGCGTGGCGTTTAATGCATCGAGATCGCTGTTCTCGAAGGTTCGTGCAAAAAGCTGGTTGGTCACCGTCGGAAGATCCATATAGTCTTCCAGCGTTTGCACGACATTCTCCCCACTGGACTGAATGAGTCTCTCGCCAGTATAGCGGATGGTATCATCCATGCCGGTGCTGACAAACATGGCCAGCATCGCACCTGCAATGCAAAACGATATGATGGCAAGCCCGGCTAACGCGCAGGCCAGCGAAACGGGATATTTACTGTGGGAGATCGTGTTTTTCATGCAGCTGCCACTAAGGGGTTAAATGACCAAGAACATCTCGTCATGCAAGCACGAAAGAGGGAGCCATAATTCGCTTGATTCATGTTCAAAAATTAATGTTTCTCGAACGTATAATTAGGACACAAACGATTATTTAGGTCCTGACATTCCGTGCGGTAATTGCAAGAATGCTCTGAGTAAAGCCTGAATGGGATGAACTCTATGGAGAAGCGAGGGACTGGGCTGGATTGAGCATGTGCAGTGTGCCGGATTAATAATCCTCTGGCAGCGTTTTATCAATAGAAATCAGCTTTCCTTTTTCCATCGTGATGTAGCCACCTTCTTTCAGGTCAGCGAGGACACGAAAGACATGCGTTCGGGAGAGTTTTGTGCGTCGTATAATAAAATTCGCCAGCCCTTCCTTTTCATTCTCAAACGTTCGTGCTCGGTAGAGATAGCGATGAAGCATCGGTTTGATGGTTTGATAACTGGTTAGCTGTTTCCTCTCTGCCAGTAGCTCCAGTGAGAATATGGTCATGAATACCAGAATTTTCGACAATATCGTCATGTGCTCCGCACTTTGATAAAAGAGAGCAGAGAATTTCTCACACGAGATTTTCACAGCGGTCACGGGTGTCATACATTTATATTCAAAATTCAACAGCGGGCAACATTCCTCCATCAGCCCGATAGGCATATATTCAATGGTATTGCCCACAGTGAGTTCATTATCTTTGTGAGAAATAGCTACTGAGCCATCAAGAACAATATATATATAACCGGACTGGAGTTTGACGAAGTCTGTGGGTGCTAGCGTAAAAACATCACCACCAATACTAATATCATCAATATAACGCCCCAACTCAAGCGATTTATAATAATGGTGAATATTCTCAAAATTGGCTTTCATGTCGCACCTGAACACACTTTAGACTTATTACGCAGTATACCATCTGAAGGGACTAACGTCTTTTCCAAATTTATCGCCGGAATTTTTCGTTGCACAGCAAATAAGCAGTGCCATATGGGACTATTCAAATAATATAAGGCGCATAAAATAACCTTAACAAATTCCCAACCAATCCGGCGACCGACAATTCAACAGTTTTTTTCAATATTTTCAGTGCTGTACGTTGCGTTTAGCCGTTTTTGAACTACAGTTTGAAGCAAATCATTAAGCTGCGATTTCTGTGCTGACGAAAAATTACACGATATTCAGTAGAACTGAACACGCTAAATCATACCAGGAGGTTGAACGAATGAGATTGAATATGATTGCCAGGAGTCTGGCTGTCGCGGGGTTACTGACGACGTTGTCAGTGACAGCGGCAACCCAGGCCCCGACCAATGATGCCACTGCGGCAACTAAACAGGCAAATGAAGCGCTTTACAGCAAACTGCCTTTTTCCGATAACACCGACTTTACCAATGCGCATAAAGGCTTTATTGCTGCTCTGCCGCAGCAGGTCATTAAAGGTGAGAAAGGCAATACCGTCTGGGATCCTCAGCATTATGCCTTTATTAAAGAAGGCGACAAAGCGCCAGACACGGTAAACCCGAGCCTGTGGCGCCAGTCCCAGCTGATCAACATCGGCGGCCTGTTTGAAGTCACCGACGGCGTTTATCAAATTCGTAATCTTGATCTGTCAAACATGACGATCATTGAAGGTAAAACCGGGATTACCGTTATCGACCCGCTGGTTTCTGCGGAAACTGCTAAAGTCGGTATGGACCTGTATTTCCAGAATCGTGGTAAAAAACCTGTCGTCGCCGTTATTTTCACCCACAGCCACGTTGACCATTATGGCGGCGTTCGCGGTGTCGTTGACGAAGCTGATGTAAAATCCGGCAAAGTTAAAATCTATGCGCCGCAAGGCTTCATGGGTGCGGCTGTAGATGAAAACATCATGGCGGGTAATGCCATGAGTCGTCGTGCAAGCTACATGTACGGCAACCTGCTGCCAGCTGATGCCAAAGGTCAGGTTGGCGCAGGTCTGGGTACGACCACTTCCGCAGGTACAGTGACATTACTGGCACCGACGGATTACATCACCCATACCGGTCAAGAAGAAGTCATCGATGGTCTGACTTACGACTTTATGATGGCCCCAGGTTCTGAAGCACCTTCAGAAATGCTGTGGTACGTCAAAGAGAAGAAGATGATCGAAGCGGCAGAGGATGTGACTCACACCCTGCACAACACTTACTCTCTGCGTGGTGCGAAAATCCGCGATCCGCTGGCATGGTCTAAATACATCAATGCCGCTATCGATCGCTGGGGCGATGATGCCGAAATTATTATCGCTCAGCACCATTGGCCAACTTGGGGCAAAGATAACGTCGTCAACCTGATGAAAGGTCAGCGCGATATGTATCGTTATATCAATGACCAGACGCTGCGTATGGCGAACGAAGGTCTGACCCGTGACGAAATCGCCGCTAACTTTAAGCTGCCAGAGACGCTCGAGAAGACCTGGGCGAGCCGCGGTTACTACGGTTCAGTCAGCCACGATGTGAAAGCCACCTACGTGTTTTATCTCGGCTGGTTCGATGGCAACCCAGCAACCCTGGATGAACTGCCACCGGCAGAAGCGGCGAAGAAATACGTCGAGTACATGGGCGGCGCGGATAACATCCTGCAAAAAGCCAAAGCGGATTACGACCAGGGTAATTACCGTTGGGTCGCGCAGGTTGTGAGTAAAATTGTGTTCGCCGATCCGACGAACAAAGCGGCGCTGAATCTGGAAGCCGATGCGCTTGAGCAGATGGGTTATCAGGCAGAATCTGGCCCATGGCGTAACTTCTACCTGTCAGGTGCCAAAGAGCTGCGTAACGGGGTTGTCAAAGCGGCAACGCCAAACACAGCAAGCCCGGATACCGTCCGTGCGATGACGCCGGAAATGTTCTTCGATTATATGGCAGTTCATATTAACGGAGAAAAAGCGGCGAAAGCTCATGTGACACTTAACGTCGACTTCGGTGACCAGGGCGGGAAATACAAGCTTGAGCTGGAAAACGGTGTGCTTAACCACACGGCAAACGCTCAGGCCGATAAAGCCGATGCCACCATCACGCTTTCCCGCGATACACTCGACCGTATTGTGCTGAAACAAGAGACGATGCAGCAGGCTAAAGACAAAGGTGACGTGAAAATCACCGGCGACGCTAACAAGCTGACTGAGTTGCTGAGTTATATGGACAAGTTCGAATTCTGGTTTAACATCGTTACGCCATAAGCTGAACTGAAATAATAAAAGGGAGCCGATGGCTCCCTTTTTTATGTCTTCAAAAAGCACTTATTTTTGCGGGAACAGGAATGTCACATTCAGTCGTAAACCCCATCCTGCTGGGCCGTGATCATCATCACTGACTGCCCAATATCTCACCCCGGTACCGAACTGCATTATTTGTCCGCCGACCTTTACCACCTGATTCACCATCAGATTAACCGGCACGCTCCACTCACTTTCTCGCCAGTCATAAGTCGATTCTGTATTCACGACGAGGGAAGTTGCCGTTGGCCACGTATAGCTTGCAAAAGGTTGAAGCAACGTCTGGCTGGTATGAGTACGGTTACTTTTTCCTGCATAATCCCAGATATGATTAACCAGCGCGCCGTAGGTCCATTGCCCTTGCTGTTTCAGCACGATTGCGGTTGGACCCGCCCCCCAGCTTTTACTGGATAACGAAGAACCGGTAGGAATTGTCAGCACCGGACCCAGACCCCAAATGTAACCATTCGACGTTTTTTTCTTCGGTGAATACCAAAAGCTTTGAGTAATATCCCCGACCGCCGTTTGTATTCCACTGCCTGGCGTCACATTCCTTTCACTGACCACCGGGACGATAGTTCGACTAATGATTATCGCATCATCCGAAAAATCGATGGGCATAACGGGCTGTATATTGAGAAGGTTTCTTGAACCTTTACTCGAGCCAACGTCCTTATCATAGTCATACTGAAATGGCACACTGATCAGATTAGATATTGGGTTATTAAGTTTTTTCGCTAATTCTTCGCTATTGTCCGCAGCCAATGCGTTAGTTGCCATGCCGAAAGCTATTGCAGTCAGTACTATTTTTTTTGTCGTCATTTTACATCTCGAAATTCAAAATCTGTGTGCGGGTGCAATTTAATATAGTTGAACCTGCAAGGTTACACAGTAAATGACTAACTAGTCAGTCATTTGTTATTTAAAAAAAATTAAACGTCGAGCGCGCGCCAGAAAAGACCAAACCCACTCTCTGAATAGGCATCCAGTTCTTCTGGCTGTGACAGTATGGAAGTGACTGTAATATCTGACAAAGATGCCATGAAGGCAGAGATAAACCCCTCTCCTCCGTATATTTTCGCTTTGCTAAGCTCACGCAACAGGTAATACACGCTCTCAAAGAGCGTTTCCGCTGTGACACGGGTCTGCGCGTTGAGAATTTTCGATAAATGAAGTTGTTGCACCGCACTATGCTTTTCAGGATGCCTGACAGCCCAGGAGATATAGCACGTCCAGACATGATAGGTCCTGTCTTTCAATGACGCACTGAAAGGAAATTGGTGCATCAGCGCAGCGGCAACGTCCGCTTTAATATCGAGGTATAACTGGTTTAGCAGCGAATTTTTATCCGGGAAGTAAGTAAATAATGAACCGGTTGATATTCCCGCTTCTTTCGCAATAAACGCCGTGGTCGCGCTGAGCCCCTGTTCCGAGATGATCCGCGCTGCTGATTCCAGAATAGCTCTGCGCTTCTCTTCACTAAATGGTCTGGCCATGACGATACCTTGATTGAGTTGTTAATGAGAATTCAGGGGGTCTTTGCTAATTTAACATATGAGCAAGGCTGAGCCTAAGCGAAGCAACCTATGAAATAGCAACGATATCGTGGGGTCTTGCAGTACCTTAAGACCCCACGGATATGACGTTAATTCACCCCTAAACAATCAGAAAATCGATACGGGTAAACGCTACGTAAAGACCAGTTTTAGCGAACCAGTCACTGAGTAATCACTGAAACTCGGGATCCGGTTTTTTCGTAATGCGATTTCGAATGTCACGTCGCACAATCTCAATGGCCCACATCCAAAGAATATGGCCGAGTGTTTCCGAGAAAAGTTCATCAAAAGGCAATTGCCATAGTGGCGGAGCCCAATGGAATACCGGCAGCATCACACCATGGAACCCAATGGTGACGAGTATGGCAAATGCAGCCCCCTGCCAGAGTTTTATTGCCGGGAAGACCTCTGCAACGAGGCAATAAAACATAGCAAAACCAATAGAGAACATATGATGGATGCCTGCCACGCCCCAGTTCACAACGTGACCAGAGTAGTGGTAGACCATTTCATTGACCTTCAACCCAACGTCCTGAAGCATTTCCGCGGGTGGAATGGCTCGATCTGCGGTACGCGGAGGCATAGGGTTTTCAGTCCCCCACTTGACGAAACTCGATAAGTTCCCGCCTAAAAAGCCGGCCCACAAAGCCACACCATAGTTTCTTGCTTCAACCTTGGTTCTCTTTAAAAAATCCATAACACACTCCCTGAAGTTAATTTCGCCGCAAAGATGCAACAAAGTCACAACCTAAATTTAGCTTTAAATGCTAAATTTTCAAATCTCGCGTTAATGGATTGTTTATTTATAAACAACCCATTTGATAAAAAAATGTCGACGTACACTAGGGTTGTTTTTCTATGGCAAGAATGCATAGCTCAGTGACGGGATTTGCTCTGATTTGTATGAACATCTCTCGATAAGCATTACCGTTATCGCTATAATAGATTTTTCAATAAGCATCTCCTTGTTGAAGTGGATACTAATTCACCCAACACAAAAGAGATAAAACCGTAAAGCATTAAGTCGAACGTCTACAGGAATCCAACTTCATTAATGTTAATCGCATCCACTGCATTAATGATGTATTAACGACATATCATTATATGTTTGTGCACATGTGACTTTTTGTGATAATTTATTTATGGACGAAATCCACCCCTCATAATCCAAAATTAAACGGGTTTTATCGGGGGCAGCAGAGTTGTTGTGTTAGCATTATCGTTTGTGATATACAACTGGTTTTGCACCCTTCACTTTATGAAAACTATAAACGCGTTCAAAATCGAGAAAAGAGCTCTCATTTTCTCTTTGTTAACTATTATTTTGATAGTCAATGCCACTCTGCTATTACTCTCTTATCTTGACATGGTACGGAGCGCACGCTTCGCCACTAATGATGTCGCCGTCGTAATTAATAATAATATTGAGAAAAATAAAAACATCGCGTCGGCACTTGGGGACCTGGTTGCTCTTTCCAGTAAAGATATTGCTGGGAAATTGGGTTCCAATGTTAACTTCAAACAAAATGAACGCGACCCTTCACTGTATCAGAAGCATATTATGTTTGCCGCAGGTGACGTGAGCGGTAACGACCGTAAAATATCGGCCATTCTTAATTCATTCTGGAAAAGCCTTAGTGATGATAATAAAACCTCTTACTGGACTTATTTCTTCAGTGCGAACCTTAACTACGCTTACAGTTTTGAACCGGTAAAGAAAAGCGAATATAAATTTACCTCACCTCACCTGGCAATCAGTTCTTATTTAGACGAAGTATCCAGAAAAGTTAAAGCTGAAAAAGCATTCCTGGTATCAGAACGTCTTTACAGCGATGTTTATACAGATTCTCTAACCGGACTGCCGGTTATTACGTTCAGCGTGCCTGTAATTTCAAATAATCTCAATTTTAATAAAAGCAGCGTTGAAGGAATTATCTCCACCGATTATACCTCTACAGACCTGTCTGAGTTGTTTGATAAACACTTTACTCAAGCCGGTATCACAGCCTCATCTTATCAACTGACTCTGCGAAGCAAGCGCGGTGGCCCAGATCTGACGTTAACCCCGACAGAAATACATTACTCCCCTTTCCCGAGTGTAAAAATACCGTTGACGGAAGGCTTTACCGTCAACGCAAAGGTCGGTTTATATAATGTCGTACATCACCGAACCTCGATGTTCGTCTTTACGAATCTTATCCTGTTGTTATTTTTTGCTACGTCGATGAATGCCTATCGCAACATCATGAACATGTTAAAACGACTCAGCTACGACTCGTTGACCCGTGCCTTCTCCAGGGAAGGCGGTGAGGTCATCATCAATTCCATGTCAGCCCATGAATCGTGGATAATCGTGGCGGTGGATCTGGACTTGTTCAAGGACATCAATGACACCTACGGGCATCATGTCGGTGATCTTTCTCTGGCGTATTTCTCTGAAACACTCATCAGGACGTTGCGGGCTTCAGATACGATTATTCGTATGGGGGGAGACGAGTTCCTGCTGCTGATGCCATGGTGTAACTATTCGGCAGCCAGTGCGCTGATGCAGAAGGCACAGAAAAAACTCAAACATTTTCAATATGACGGTATTACTATCCCCATTTCGTGCTCTTATGGCATCCAGGAATTTACGGGTGATTTTGCTAAAGATTGTCAGATAGCCGATGAAAAGCTTTACGTCATGAAGAATCGACCGACCCGCATACCGAGACGTGAGAAGGTTGCGCAGGCTGAAAAGCTGCCAAACACCCTGCTGGAAAAAGATGTTGAAACCGACTGTCTGACGTTATTTGGGTTGCGCAATCATCCTGAATACCTGAATAACCGTAGCGTTCTGATGTTGGTCCATCTGAGTAACCACTCTGCACTCACTAACCTATTGGGTCAGGATTACGGCAGCTCACTGATGAAGTATCTGATTTCACGCATCACAGAGACTTTCCCGCACGATATCATCATTTGCCGTGAACGGATGGATAAGCTTGTCGTTATTCTCCCGCCCGTCAATACGAAGGATCAACTCAGCGTATGGGAGCAAAAAGCACAGACGCTCTTCAACATTCAGGAAATGCCAAATATCGGCCAACATGAACTGCGTATCGAGGGTAATGCCGGACTGGCGGAGAAAGCGTTAACGCCTGAAAATCTTGATGAAGTTCTACGCTTTGCGGGCATTGCCCTACATAATGCCCGCAGTGAAGGTAATGGTAAAGTCACCCTCTTCACCCCGGACATGCACGCCTCCGGACTGCGCCATATTCAGCTGCATGAGCAACTTATCCACGCACTTGAGCGTGAAGAGTTCTATCTTGTAATGCAGCCCATTGTTGGGTTGGATGGAAATACGGAGTGCCGGGAAGGTGAGTGCCTGGTGCGCTGGGAAAGCCCGGTGCTGGGGAATGTGCCGCCGGATCAATTCATCACAATAGCGGAAGAGACAGACCTCATCATTCCTCTGGGGGAATGGATCATCAACAATGCTTGCCGTGAACTGGCTGCACTGATGGCACGAGGCAGCTGTGAAGATTTCAAACTGCATATCAATATCTCCCCTATCCAGCTACAAGCGAATGAGTTCGCGGAAGTCGTGATTGAGTCACTCCGACAGCATGGGTTACAGGGCTATAATCTTTGCATCGAAATTACCGAGGGTGTTTTGGTTGGCAGTGGAACCAATACGTGTCGACATCTGAAGGCGTTACGTGAAATCGGTGTCACTGTTTCTCTGGATGACTTCGGTTCAGGTTATTCCAGTCTGTCTTATCTGCACACGCTCCCGTTTGATCAACTCAAAATAGACCGTCAGTTTGTCAGTGGAGTAATGGAGGATAGCCGAAGTGAATCGGTGATCAATTCCGTGTTGAGTCTCTCAAAAAGCTTTGGCGTTCCCTTAGTTGCTGAAGGGATTGAAGATCAAGAAACGGGTGATAAATTACACTCCATGGGTTGCCTGCTTGCACAGGGCTATCACTATGGGCGACCGAAGCCGTTCAGCGAATGGCATATTGATAACGGTCAAATCTCTTTATAGTTAATAATGGGCTCTATTCAAATAGAGCCCATTATTCGCCGTGATAAAGGGATGAGTTAAATCAAAGTAAGCTTTCTGTCAGATCCCATTTGGCATACTGACCAGCCCTCTCCCCGCGTACTCTTTGCTGTCGTTCTCTACCTCGTCTGGTGTAAAGATGCCGATAGCGCCTTTAATTTCGTCTATCAAGGTATGTAAATTAGCGTCGGGAGATTGTGCGCTATATGGCGTCATTTTTCCCCCTGGCCCTATGTACCAGGGGAAAAAGGATTTCGATAGCGGGCGTGTTTATCAGACATCCGTTATTGCTCTGTCGGTACTGTGAGTTGCTCCAGGACATGAATCAGTGAATCCAGATGGCGTGCAGCCTGTTCCGTGTTTGCCTGAGGCACGTTTGGTTCTCCCTGCGCCAGAACCAACTGCCGGAGCTGCTCTTCCACCGGCACAGCGGCGGCAAAGGTGCTGGTGATACGCCAGACAATCGTCTTCAGCTCACTTCCCGTCAGGTATTTGCCTTTCTGCCTGTCCAGCGCATCCAGTTGTGCCGACAGCGCCCGCAGCTGCATCATGCCGGCATGCCAGCCGTTCAGGTCACCGGCTGGCAGCGTTCTGGATACCTGATACTGTTCCCACCGCTGGACCAGCGCCCGGGTCGCCGGGTCATCCGGCCAAAGTGCCTTCGCCTGCGACACCATTCCCTGCCCATAGCGAAGCCGCCAGCCCGGGGCCAGGGTCGTTATCCAGTTGACCTGGTTCTTCATCCGCGCCAGCCACATCCTGGAATGCGTCCGGTAATTCTCTGTCCCACGAAAGGCTTCAATCTGCGTCGGGGTCATCGGGTCGGGAATCCAGGCAACCGAGGCCGCCATCGCCTGTGTTGCCTCATCCGGACGATGGAGAGCCTGCCAGCTGAATAACGTGGCAGCACTGAGAATCAGGGCTGTTGCCATCCCTGCCACAAACACAGGCCAGCGCTTCGGCTGTACCGGGACATCTTCTGTCACCTGCACCTCAACGTCAGGCTCCTTGCGGATGACATACACCAGACGACTCGCCGTTGTGGCTGCCTCTTCCATCAGGGTGAATGCCGGGCCTGGCACCCCGTCGTCCTCAGTGCCCTCCTCCGGCTGGGGACTGTGTTCCAGGCGGCTTAACGCGCTGCGTATCAGCTGCAGCAGCGGGTTCATCAGGCAGGCGTGTTCCAGCGCCTGACGCCTGAGAATGCCCTTCAGTTCCTGGAGCCGCTGTTCAGCCTGCGACAGGGCCGGGACATCTTCAGGTGTCAGTGAAAAGGTGCGAAAGCACTTCTGTAGCCGCTGTAACAGGCCACTGAGTATCTCAGCCCGGACATTCGCCGGCTGTGGCCAGAGCTGCACCCACTGGTGGCTCAGTAGCGCTGTCAGTATGGTCAGCCCCTCGTTCATCCCGCTGACCCGCGCCAGATGAGTACGAGCAAGGGTATACCAGGCGCAGGTCTGGAGTTCCACGCCGTTGATTTCGAACAGGGAGAGCGACAGGGCTTCCACCTGCTGCCAGTTGACGTCCGGGCGGGCCGGATGCGTCAGCTTACTCATCTCATCGCGCAGTGCCATAAACTCAGACAAGGTACGCGGGTCACCACCGGTTCTCACCGGGCGGGGTTGTTGGTCATGCATGTTTGGTCGTCCGTGGGTATGGTGGAAAGTCTGGTTCAGATGCGGTGGCTACTCGGGAAGCAAAGGGGCAATCATCGTAAAGAACGCCTCTTCATCAAACCGCACTTGTTTCGCGTTGAGCGTCCCGGCCGAACTCCAGGTCCACTCGTCACCCCCACCCCTGCGCATAAACAGGCGATACAATGGCTGAATATTGCCCGTTGTACACAGGCAGACTTCAATACACCCGGTCACGTCTTGCCCGTACAGAAAAATGGGCGTAAACCGGATACTCCGTTGCTGATAGTGCAGGATGATCCCCGGAACTGAAAACGCCCTACCGCCAATCAGGAATTCAACCAAGGATGTGTTTGTGGTTTCAGTGCGGACGTCTGTTCCGGTCAGCCATGTTTCCATTGACGCCTGAAGCAGGCTTATCCGCTGGCGAAAGGCCTCGATATCGGCTTCAGCCTTCGTATTAAAGTCAACAGTGCGGGGCTGCTGGTCCTGTAGTTTTTGCAGAAATTGCGCTTTTGCTGACATAGGTGTTATTCAGATTTGGCTGTGGGAAAATTAAATACGGGCCTGGTGGCCAAGATAGTTTTGCTGTTTCAGGTGGCGGACAAGCACGCGGCCTTCGGGCATGAATTCGGTGCCATAGCGCACCAGACCGATGCCCTTTAGCTCGGCATCGATGGCATAGCGCAGTTCGCCAGGCGTTGTCTGCGCCTGGATGACCACGGCGATTTTTTTCAGCCGGGGCTCATATTTCAGCAGCACGCCCGAGAGGGTATCCATCAGCTCATGTTCGGTCCCCGGCAGCCCATTGATTACCGTGGTCATATCCGGGAGTCCGAAGTCCGGCAGATGAGTGAGCGTCCCGGCCCGGCAATTCAGTATGCGCTGCATATTATCCAGGACCGACATAATCACCTGGTTCTCCTCGCTGACCTGATGCAGGTCGAGCCCACCAGTGAAATTACCGAAAAGGGTCTCATACAGCGACGGACGTGGCGACTCACTCATCTTTCAGCGCCTCCAGCGTCAGCCGGTTGTTTCCGGCCTCAATCACCCTCGCCTTGTCCGGATCGAGGTC